>Ga0209467_1000727_pt1 | contig 37849 bp, 28 predicted proteins | sample Higcelwee11metaG_FD_187175 | JGI IMG/M metagenome (GOLD analysis project Ga0209467, IMG submission 187175) | Freshwater pond sediment microbial communities from the University of Edinburgh, under environmental carbon perturbations - High... | ecosystem: Environmental > Aquatic > Freshwater >... | reverse complement strand
TCCTGATAAACTCTGCCAAGACCGCGTTCGAGGTTACGCAGTATCCGCTCAGGATGCCGGCGAATTGGGGAACGATCGCGAAGAATATTGCGTCGATATGGACGAGCCAGAATATCCAGTATCCTGCATCGCTGCTGTCCTCGGTGATCATCACCGTGGTATCGCTGGTGGCCATTAGCCTTTTGTCCGCACAGGCAGCCTGGGCGCTTGTCAGGACCAAGACCGCCATGTCGGCTGCCATCTTCTTCATATTCGTGGCAGCCATGGTCATACCGTTCCAGATCGTCATGTTTCCATTGCTGTCATGGTTCAGGACCATTACCAACCTGACTGGCATCCATCTGTTGCGTACCTATGCTGGCATGATACTCGCGTACATAGGATTCGGCGTATCGTTGTCCATATTCATGTACCATGGCTTCATCAAGAGCATACCGGTGGAGCTTGAGGAGGCTGCGACTATCGATGGCTGCACGCGGCCCCAGATATTCTACAAGATCATTTTTCCCATTCTGACTCCGATTCACGCGACGGTGCTCGTGCTCAATGGCATATGGATATGGAACGATTTCCTCCTGCCTTTGCTGGTGCTGGGCAAGGGCAATGCGGTGCAGACCATACCGCTGGCAGTTTCCAATTTCGCCGGGGCGTTTGTAAAACAATGGGACCTGATACTGACGGCGATACTCCTTGCGATGGTGCCGGTCATCATTTGCTTTCTGCTTGCGCAAAAGTACATTGTCAAGGGAATGGTCGCCGGATCGATCAAGTGATGGACAGGGGCTGGACCGTTTTCGAGCGAACATGCATGGAGCACTGGCGCGCCGCCGGACTGCTCGCCTTGCCTGAATGGGAAGAGTTCGAAGCAAGGCTGCTGGTCGAGCGGCGCCGCCTCGAGGAGTTGCTCTGGTCACTGTACCGTGACAGGCCCGACTTCGCGTTCCAGTTCGAGCGGCTGATGGAAGAGGTGTTTGCCGCCAGCCGCGTCCGGCCGCAGGCGCTCAAGGTGCGTGACCGGCAATTTCCTCCGGAGTCCGGATGGTTTTCCGCCTCGTCACAGGTTGGAGCCGTGGCCTACGTCAATAGATTTGCCCATGACTTCAGAGGCATGATAGACAGGATACCGTACCTGAAGGAACTCGGCGTCACCTTCCTGCATCTGATGCCATTCTTCCGTTCACCGGAGCGGCAGAATGATGGGGGCTATGCCGTCTCGAGCTATCGCGATACGAACCCTGGCCTTGGCAGCATGGATGATCTGGAGGCGCTTGCTCGCGCGTTGTCCGATCATGGCATAGTCCTGGTCGCCGACTTCGTATTCAATCACACGTCGGACGAACATGCATGGGCGCGGGCGGCTCGATCCGGCGATGCCACCTATCAGGATTTCTATATGGTTTTCCCCGATCACGCGGAGACCGTAGCCTACCAGAGCCATCTGCGCGACATCTTTCCGGAGGCGCGCTCCGGATCGTTCACGTGGTCGGACGACATGCATGCCTGGGTCTGGACGACATTCCACTCGTACCAGTGGGATCTGAACTATGCCAATCCTGCGGTGTTCCGCGCGATGGCCGGCGAGATGCTGTCATTGGCCAATCGCGGCATATCGGTACTGCGGCTCGACGCGGTCGCCTTCATCTGGAAGCAGCGCGGCACCAGCTGCGAGAATTTGCCACAGGCCCATACAATCATCAAGGCATTTCAGTCTATCGCCCGCCTGGCGTGCCCGTCGATGCTCTTTCTGTCCGAGGCGATCGTACACCCCGACGACATAGCCGCGTACATAGACCCGCGAGAATGCCAGCTTTCATACAACCCGTTGCTGATGGCCGAACTGTGGGAGGCTTCGGCCACCAAGGAAGTCCGGCTGCTGGCGCTGTCGCTGGCCAAACGCCATCGACTGCCCGATGGGTGCGCGTGGATCAACTATGTCAGGTGCCATGATGACATAGGCTGGACCTTCGCCGACGAGGATGCCGCCGAACTGGGCATGAACGGCCATGATCATCGCGCCTTCCTGAACGACTTCTATCTGGGAACCTTTCCCGGGAGTTTCAGCCGGGGCGTCAGCTTCCAGTACAACCCGGCAACCGGTGACCGGCGCATATGCGGCACCGCCGCGTCGCTGGCCGGCATCGAGCGAGCCCAGCTGGATGGCGATGGAGCGGACCTGGATACTGCCATCCGCCGGGTGCTGCTACTATATGGAATTGCGTTTGCGGTTGGCGGAATTCCCCTCATCTATATGGGGGACGAGCTTGGCGTTATCAATGACTATGCATACGAAGCCGATCCTGCCGAGTCGGCCGACAGCCGGTGGGTGCATCGTCCCCGGTGGAGCGATGAGCGGGTTGCCGTACGCGCCGATGCCATGACGGTGGCCGGAAGGCTGCATCAGGGCATTGCGAACATGGCTCGAATCCGTGCGGCGCATCCGGTTTTTGCCACACAGGGTATCTCTGTCATCGATTCGGGACACCATTCCGTTCTGGCCTTTCACAAGCAGCACGCGGGGCAACTTGTAACCGTGGTGGGCAATTTCTCCGATCAACCTGCCAGACTCGATCAGCATATGATATCATCACTGTTGCATGGCGCTGTCGGCACCAATATGCTCGACGGCTGCCTCGTGTTGCCTCAGGAGCCGCTGTCGCTTGAGCCGTGCGCGATGGTATGGATTCTGTCATAGTGCTATTCAGGTTTGGAGGATACTGACATGATGTATCAACGAAGCGTCGGCGCCGCAGCATCGGAAGACAGGTTGTCACGACTGATTGCCGAGCGGATGGCACCGGGTGCCAACAAGCAGCATATCGACGAGCGCATATGGGACCTGTTCGGCGAGGAATGGGCCATCGTGTTCACCGACCTCTCCGGATTCTCCCGCAATGTCGAGGCCTTTGGCATCATCCATTTCCTGCAGACCATCTACGAGAGCGAACGGATACTGGTGCCCATCATCGATGACCACGACGGGATCATCCTGAAGATCGAAGGCGACTCGATGCTCATCATCTTCAGAAATACGATCAAGGCGCTCAAGGCGGTGGCGAGCATGCAACAGGCATGCATTGCATACAACGTAGGCCGAGTCGATGAAGAGCGCGTACTCCTGTGCGCCGGAGTCGGGTTCGGCCGGGTCCTGCGCATCGGTGATGCGGACGTGTTTGGCAAGGAAGTGAACTCGGCGAGCAAGCTCGGAGAGGACACGGCCAAGGCCGGTGAAGTGCTCGTCACCCGGGCCGTCGTCGATGCGGTCGCAACAATAGGCGGTTTGCGCTTCGTCGAACTGGACGACATACCGGTAGCCATTGGCAAGGCATACCGGTTCGAGTACCGCTGAGAGCGGTCGAGGTTACATGACCATCACAGCAGCGCCAGCGCTGGTTCCTCTATCAATGCCTTCAGCTCCGCGACGAAGGCTGCCGCGACGGCTCCATCTATGACGCGGTGATCGCTTGACAGGGTCATGTGCATGGTGCGCCTCGGCACGATCGCTCCGTTTCTGACGACAGCTTCTTGTGAGATAGCGCCAAGTGCCAGGATGGCCGAGCCGGGCGGATTGATGATGGCGGTGAACTCCTCGACTCCATAGGTTCCGAGGTTCGATATCGTAAAGCTCGCTTCCGAATACTCTTCGGGCGCGAGCGCTCCCGCGCGGGCGCGCGTGATCAGATCGGCCAGCTGGGCATCGATCGATCCGACTGACGTGCGTTCGCATGAACGGACGACCGGTGTTATCAGTCCCGAGTCGAGTGATACTGCCAGCCCGATGTCTGCCGCGGGACGATATCGTATCGCGTCTCCTTCCCATGATGCATTGACAATTGGGTGGCGCTCGAGGGCCGCCGCCGCCAGCCTCATGAAAAAGGCATTGAGGCCGACCGGATGCTCGCGTCCCGCGTTGATGGCGGCGCGCAGCTCGAGAAGGCGCTCCACGTCAACCGCCGCCCTGACAAAATAGTGTGGAGCGGTGGCGTAACTTTCACCGAGGCGCTGGGCTATCACCGATCGCATCCTCGACAGCGGCACCCGCTCGTCACGGAGCAATGCGACGGACTCGACGGTATGTTGCGTCATATCGGTAGATCCTGACACGGCGTGCTCGGGAATGTCGCGCGCAACGATTCTGCCGTGTGGCCCCGACCCACGAATCTTCCGCAGGTCGATTCCGCGGTCGCGCGCCAGAGTGCGTGCCAATGGCGATGATGGCAATGGGGATGATGGCGCTACCGGGACATGTGCGGCTTCGGCCCCCGGTTGCGATGGCCGGGAGGGTATGGGACCGAGTTCCGGGAAGGCTGCCCCGGTAGGCTGTGCAGGCGGCTCTGGTCTGGGTGGCACGGAGGGGGCCGACGGTGTGGAAGATGCAGCAACAGGCAGCAGCGCTTGCCAGTCTTCACCTGGCTTGCCGATAATCGCTATGGTCTCACCAACCGTTGCTTTCTGCCCCGCAGCCGCGGCGATCTTCAGAATGGTTCCGGCCGATGGCGATTCGTAAGGCATCGTGGCCTTGTCTGTCTCTATCTCGCAGAGTGCGTCCCCTGCCTTGACCGCCTGCCCTTCCTGAACCAGCCATTCCGCTACCACGCCATCCTGCATGGTTGGTGACAGCGCCGTCATAACCAGTGTTTTTGCCATTTCATTCCTCCAGGTACAGGGTGCGCAGGCACGCTGCCACTATCTTCGCGGCCGATGGCTGGACAGCCAGCTCGAGCGTGTGGTTGTACGGCATCGGCACATCCTCGCTTGAAACGAAGGCGACCGGCGCGTCGAGCGAGTCGAAGCGCTCCGATGCAATCCGGTGCGCGATGTAGGCCCCGACGCTGGCCGCCGGCCACGATTCATCGACAACGACGGCCCTGCCGGTTTTGGCAACGCTTGCCATGATCGCCGGCTCATCGAGCGGCCTGAGGCTTCGGAGGTCGATGACCTCGGCCGATATGCCGCGGAGCTGCAATGTTGCCGCCGCCTCAAGTGCATACTTGACCGGGCGACCAAACGCGACGATCGTGATATCGGTGCCAGTGCGCGGTATCGCGGCTGTGCCGATCGGCACGAGCGTTTCCTCGTCGGGCACCTCGCCCTTGTCCGAGTACAGCATCTCCGATTCCAGCACCACGACCGGGTTGTCGTCCCGAATGGCCGACTTAAGGAGGCCGTACGCGTCTGCCGGATTCGACGGCGACACCACCTTGAGCCCAGGCACGTGGACCCAGTAGCTTGCGAGCGCCTGCGAGTGCTGGCTTGACAGGTACTCGGCCGGGCCATTCGGGCCGCGGAACACGATCGGCACCGACAACCTGCCGCCCGACATGTGCCGGAGCTTGGCCGCCTCGTTGACCACCTGATCGAGGGCCAGGAGCGCGAAGTTGTGGGTCATCCATTCCACGATCGGTCGCATGCCGGCTATAGCCGCACCAACACCGAGGCCGGTGAAGCCCAATTCCGTAATAGGCGTATCAAGGACGCGTTCGGCTCCATACTTGTCCAGAAGGCCTCGGGAGACCTTGTAGGCTCCGTCGTATTCGGCCACCTCTTCTCCCATCAACACGACGGCAGGGTCGCGCGCCATCTCCTCATCCATGGCACGGTTCAGCGCCTCGCGGTAGCTCATGATTGCCATGATCAGGCCCTCCCCATGAAGAATGGCTCGCCTGCGTATATGTCTTCGTATATCGTGTGCAGGGCTGGCTCGGCCGACGACTCTGCGAAGGCTACGGCCTTCGTCGCCATCGACTCCGCTTCGTCATCCTGGGACTGGGCCATCGCCTCATCCCAGAGACCGGCCTCCTTCATTACCTGTTCGAGCAAATAGATTGGATCCTGCTTCTTGTATTCGTCGACCTCTTCGCGTGTCCTGTACTTCTGCGGGTCGCTCATCGAGTGGCCCTTGTACCGATAGGTGCGGGCCTCGATGAGAACTGGCCTGCCGTCGCGGGCGTCGGCCAGGGCGCGCTGCGCCGCATCGTAGATGGCGAGTACATCCATGCCGTCCACCCGTTCGCCGCGTACGCCATAGGCTGATGCCATAAGCGAGAAGTCATCGACGGCGGAGACCCGCTTCCAGCCGGTGCCCATGCCCCACTGGTTGTTCTCGCACACCAGTACCGCGGGCAGGTTCCATATCTTTGCCAGGTTGAGCGCCTCATGAAATGCGCCTTGGTGAATCGCTCCGTCGCCGAAGAACACGACCACCGCTCCTCCGGTCTTCTGGTATTTCTGCGCGAATGCGACGCCGACGGCGACCGGGATCTGGGCACCGACGATGCCATTGCCGCCCAGAAAGTGCTGTTTCGGGTCGAACAGGTGCATGGAGCCGCCCTTGCCCCGCGAGCTGCCGGTGATCTTGCCAAAGAGCTCTGCCATGATCTCGTCGGGGTTCATGCCGGCGGCCAGGGCATGGCCATGGTCACGATAACCGGTAAGCACGTAATCGCGCTCGTGGTCGAGGGCCGCAGAGAATCCTGCGGCGACAGCTTCCTGTCCGTTGTACAGGTGGCAGAATCCGCCTATCTTGCGCAGCCCGTACATCTGGCCGGTCGTCTCCTCGAAATGGCGTATCCTGGTCATCTCATTGCGCAGGTTCCAGTACAATGCCCTGTCTGCTGCTTTCATGGCAGCCTCAATTCGTGCTCTGCGGATTGCATCGGTCGATACAACCTGATGTCATCAATGGTCGATTCGATGACGACCAGGTTTTTCGGGCTGGTATTGATGCGCCAGAAAATTGTAAGGTCACGGCCCAGCGCCTCCAGAACCTGTGCCTTCAGTTCGGGCAGGTCAAGGAGCCGCGCGCGGCCAGTGACGCTGATGATGGTATCGAGGCGCGGGCTCTGAAATGACCACGCGACCCTGTCGTTGGCGCCAATGTCCTTGGCCTTGTTCGTGCCTGCCATGGTAACGCAATACAGCAGCCGGTCCTGGCCCGGCAGCATCGCGGCCGTTACCCATCGTGTGTGCGGTTGACCATCGGTATCGCTCGTCGCCAGCAAACCAATCTTGCTGGTGTCCAGCAATGCTTTGAGTGCGGCTCCTGGTTTCATTTCATGCATCGTCTTCCCCTGCGTCGATACAAACGGATGGCTTTCTGATCGATCGCATGGTAAAGTTAAGTAAAATAGTCAGAAAAGACAATGCAGCGCGTCCCGCATCGCTCTGCCAAAAAAAAGAAGCCCCGCCGAGGGGGCTTCCTTCAATCAGCACCGACGCATCATTGCGGCCTAGTATGCGTCTCCCTCAGGTGGAACAAGGCAGATGAACTTGAGCGGGGCAGAGCCGGTGTTCACAAAATGGTGCTTGGCACCGACGGGTATGTAGGCGACCGATCCTGCGCCCACCGGTTCTTCCTTGCCATCGATGATCACCTTGCCCTGACCTTCCAGTATATAGTTGGCGTGGAACCATGGGTGCGTGTGGTATGGGCTGGATCCACCGGGCTGGACGGTAAACACCCTGAGGTAGCCATCGTAGCCATCCCTCGGGCCAATCATGATCTTCTTGGTTACTCCGACTACGCCATCGCCTGCCATCTTGACCGATGGAACATCATCTTCATGCCGAACCATGTGTGCCTCCCCATTGCGTGCCTGATCAGTATACTACCATTCCAGGGAATCGAAATCAGCTTTTTGTGTCCGTCGTATCGAAGAGCATCGAGTAGTAGCGGTCGATGGCGCGACCGAGTTCCATGATGCCAAAATTGCGGGCTTCTCGTATCGTCTCCTTGCCCTGGATGAATACCAGCACCGCAGGCACCGCATATATGGATAGCTGGCCGCGTATTTCGGGCACCGCGTCGAGGTCGATATAGTACAGGCCCATTGCCGGGAAATTTTCTTCGGCCAGGGCGACGACCTTGGGTTTAAGGCTCTTGCAGACGCCACAATCGGGAGTTGAGCAATAGAACAGCGCCGCCTTGTCGTGACTGACTATATTCTGCATCTGGTCATAGCTGGCAATTGATTGCATCATCGTGGCGCTCGCTTCCTTATCCTAATTCGATGCCCGGGCAGGCCGCATCGCCCGGCGGGCCGTAACGATCGATGACAGGATCACGGCCAGCAGTATGATCGCTCCGCCGGCGAGCGAGTTTGGACTTGGCTTCTCGCCGAGCGCCAGGAATACCCACAGCGGATTGAATACGGGCTCGAGCCCCGCGATGATCGAACCCTGAATGGCGCTGACCCGCTTGATGCCCCATGACAGCAGGATGGCGGCCATGCCGATCTGGAAGACGCCCAGTGCGACGATCGCGGCAATGGAAACGCCGGTAACTCTGGGCGCCGGCATGAACAAGGCTATCACGAAGCCAATCATTGCGGTCAGAATATGGGCCAGCAGGTTGGATTCCAGCGGCGAACCGTCCTTCTGCATGCGCATGAAGACGAAATACGCTGAAAAGGTAACGCCTGCAAGGATGGCGGCAATATTCCCTCTGATCGATCCGCCGCCGAGGTTGCCCATGAAGAACAGCGCCATGCCTCCAGCTACGGCGACAAACGCCAGCCAGTGTTCGAGCTTTGGCTTTTCCCTGAGGAATATCGCGCCGAGGATGGCGGTATAGATCGGTGAACCGTATTGCAGCAGGATGGCATTCGCGGCGGTCGTTGCCTTGTTGGCATAGATGAAGAGCAGCATCGTGGCCGAGCTTGCAATGGCGGCGCCGATCTGCGGGCCGGAGAATGTCAGCTTGGGCTTGCGCATCCATACGAGCAAGAACACTGCGGCGACAACGCTTCGGCCGCAGGCTATGGCAAAGGGGTTCCAGTCTATCAGCTTGATGAGGAGCCCGGCGAGGCTCCAGAAGAATGCCGTCGCGGCCAGGGCCAAGGCGCCAAGGCCACGATCTTTTTCTGCGCTTGTCATGATGGCGATACTATCCCGCGGGGTTCATCCTCGGCAATGGCCAGTACTGCGTTTCAATGTGAGCACTGATGGTCGGCGTCGCCGTGTTCGGTGCAGCCGACACCTGAGTCGGTGACGGTGCCGGCCAGCCACGCCTCGACGACCGAGCGCACCGCGCCTGAAGCGCCGCGTATCACCTCGATGCCGTTGGCCTTGAGCACCTTGACTGCGCCTTCTCCCATGTTGCCGGCCAGCATCAGCGAGACTCCTTGCCTGGCCAGGATCGACGCTATGTCGCTCTTGCAGCCGCAGCTTTCGGCGCTGTCGACGATCTGCTCGCCCGAAATCCTGCCGTCCTGAATGGAGAAGACACTGAAATACTGGCAGTGTCCAAAGTGCGCGTCGACCATGCCGTCCCGTGATGGAACGGCTACCTTCTCATGCATGCGTTGCTCCTCTTGTTCTACAACCTGCCCGCCTTCGAGCCTCAGCATCTTGCGATTGATGATGGCGTCGGCGACGATGCGGTGCGCATCTTCAAGTATGCGGCCAAATGTCTGCCGCGAGACGCCCATCTGGCGGGCGGCGGCCTCCTGATACAAACCTTCGAGGTCGGCGAGGCGAATCGCCTCGGCACCGTCGAGGCCCAATACCACTTCTTCGAGTTCGCGTCCCGGAATGCCGGCAGGCTTGAAGACCCCGTTGGCCATGCCGCCGCGAATTCTGCGGGCATTCAATGGACGAGGCATGACCTATCGCTCCAGCTTGCGGTACACGTACCGGTGAGGCCGGTCGGCTTCGCCGCCGAGCTTCTCGTGCCGGTACTCGGCATATTCAGACCAGTTGCCATCGAACCAGACCACTTCGCCATCCTCGAAGGCGAGGAGGTGCGTGCAGACTCGGTCCAGGAACCAGCGGTCGTGGCTGACGACCAGCGCGCTGCCGGCGAATCCGTCCAGGGCCTCTTCAAGGGCGCGCAACGTGTTGACATCCAGGTCGTTGGTCGGCTCGTCGAGCAGTATCACGTTGGCCCCATCCTTGAGCATCATCGCCAGGTTCAGCCTGTTGCGTTCGCCACCGGACAGGATGCCGACCTTCTTCTGCTGGTCGCCGCCGGAGAAGTTGAACCATGAGCAGTACGCCCGGCTGTTCACTTCCTTGACGCCGCCCAGCTTGATGATGTCGAGCCCACCAGACAGCTGCTCCCATACGGTCTTGTTCGCATCGAGACCGGCGCGCATCTGATCGGCGTAGGCCAGCTTGACCGTGTCGCCCAGCTTCAGCATGCCCGAGTCGGCCTGTTCCATGCCTGCGATCAGCTTGAACAGGGTCGTCTTGCCGGCGCCGTTCGGGCCTATGATGCCAACCACCGCTCCCGGCGGCACCGAGAACTCCAGGTCCTGGAAGAGCAGCTTGTCGCCGTATGCCTTGGTCAACCCTTTCGCATCGATGACGACCGAGCCGAGCCTGGGGCCCGGCGTTATGAACAGCCTGGTCTCCTTGACCTTCTCGCGCTCGCCGTCGGCAAGCAGCTTCTCGTACTGTGTGATGCGGGCCTTGCTCTTGGCATGACGGCCCTTGGGGCTCATCCGCACCCATTCCAGCTCGCGCTCCAGGGTCTTGGCCCGCTCCGAGTTGCCTTTCTCTTCCTGTTCAAGCCGCTCGGCCTTCTGCTCCAGCCAGCTTGAATAGTTGCCCTTCCATGGAATGCCCTCGCCGCGGTCCAGTTCGAGTATCCACCCGGCGACGTTGTCCAGGAAGTAGCGGTCATGGGTTACCGCTATCACGGTGCCCTCATACTGTTGCAGGTGGTGTTCGAGCCACGCCACGGTCTCGGCGTCGAGATGGTTGGTCGGCTCGTCGAGGAGAAGTATGTCCGGCTTCTTGAGCAGCAGCCGGCAGAGTGCCACACGCCTGCGCTCGCCGCCCGACAGCACGTCGACGATCTGATCGGCCGGCGGGCATCTCAGCGCTTCCATCGCCAGATCGAGGCGCGCGTCGAGGTTCCAGCCATCGAGGGCTTCTATCGTTTCCTGCAGGGCTGCCTGCCTTGTCGCGAGCTTGTCAAAATCGGCATCGGGATCGCCGAATGCCTCGCTGACGGCTTCGAATTCGGCCAGGGCATCGACTATTTCCTGTACACCTTCCGAAACGACGGCCCGCACGGTCTTGCCGGCGTCGAGATGGGGTTCCTGCTCCAAAAAGCCTATCGAGTACCCTGGCGCGCATGTCGTCTCGCCCGCGAATTCCGTGTCGACGCCGGATAGAATCCTGAGCAGGCTCGACTTGCCGGAGCCGTTCAGTCCTATGACGCCTATCTTGGCGCCATAGTAGTAGCTGATCGATATGTCCTTGAGGACCTGCTTGGTACCGTGCTTCTTGGAGACGCGGTACATGGAATAGATAATCTTCTTGTCGTCTACTGTGGCCATGCCAGACAGTATACAGGAAACGGGCTGTTTGGTTGAGTAGGGCACACCATGCAGGGGGCGCCTTCTGGGGCGGATCGGTAGTTGTGAATTCGGTCTGGTCTTGCCATAATCAGTCGGTATGAAGTACGAACCCTATGCCTGTCCCGAATGTGGCGCGCACTATCCGCTGGAGTCATTGGCCTTTCGGTGCTCGTGCGGCAGTCTGCTCGATATTGCGCCGTTCGAGCCCCGCTTCCCGGCGTCCGCGGCCGGCTCGGGTGAACGATCGATCTTCCGGTATGTGGAGGCGATGCCGCCACTCGCTGCGGATTGCCCCGGCTGGACAGCAGCCTGGCACCAGGTGTCGATGGGCGAGGGGCTGACGCCGCTCGTGCCTCTCGATGCAGCCGATGCGGGCATCCTGGTCAAGGTCGACTATGCGATGCCGACCCTGTCGTTCAAGGACCGCGGCGCGGCGGTGCTCGTCGCGGTTGCCCGCGCCGCAGGAGCACGGCGCCTCGTGCAGGACAGCTCCGGCAATGCCGGAGCCTCGGTCGCGGCGTACGCCGCGCGCGCCGGCATGGGCTGCGATATATTCGTGCCGGCCACCACGTCGCCGCGCAAGGTATCCCAGATAGAGGCATACGGAGCGCGCGCCGTCCTGGTGCCGGGCACCCGGGAGGACACGGCGGCTGCGGCACTCGAGGCAGCGGAGACGGGTGCGCGCGATGGCTCGACATTCTACGCGAGCCATGTATACAACCCGTTCTTCTACCAGGGCACCAAGACATACATATACGAGGTGTACGAGTCGCTCGGAGGCCGCTTGCCCGATACGCTGTACATACCGCTGGGCAACGGCACCCTGGTGCTTGGCGCATACCTTGCCATCAAGGATCTTATGGCGCTTGGGCTGGTGGCCAGGGGCCCGCACATCGTCGCGGTACAGGCGGCTGGCTGCGCCCCGGTATTCGAGGCATTCGAGCACGGCAACACGATGGTCGAAGCCGTCACCAATACCGGTACCGAGGCCGAGGGCATAGCGATAGCGGCCCCGATGCGCGGCAGCCGAGTGCTTGCCGCCCTCCGCGAGCTTGGCGGCGAAGTCGTGCCGGCCCCGGAAGCGGGCATAGCCAAGGCCAAGCACGAAGTAGGGTCACACGGCTTCTATATAGAGACGACGAGCGCTGCCACGTTTGCGGCCTTCTTCGAGCGCCGGGCCGCCGGGATCGACGAGGGCCTTGTCGTGCTGCCGCTGTGCGGAGCCGGCCTGAAGAGCGCCTGAGATGAGCCGTCGGCCCTGGGGCATCAGCCAGAAGTTCATCATGCTCGTCTCTGCGGCGGTCGCGGTCTTCATGGTTACAGCGTTTGTCGTTACCAGGACCATGCTGGAAGACTACGCGCTACGGGCCGCTGACGAGACCGCGGGCATCATACTGGACCAGACCGACAAGCGCCTGGTCGCCTTCTTTTCGGAACTGGAAGCCTTGTCACGAAGCCTGGCATCGATGCGTCCCGTCCAGCGGATCGACGTCGCGGCAATGCGTGACATATTCATAGCATCGGTGAACGCCCGCAGCGGTTACCTCAGGGCCATCTACCTGGGAACTGCCGATGGACGGATGTATGAATGGGGTGTAGGCGCCGAGTTCCTTGACAATACCCCCAAATTCCCCACCGGCTACGATCCGCGAACCAGGCCGTGGTACCGCAGCGCGATGGAGCGCGGCGATTTTTCCGTCTCGTCTCCATACCGCTACGCCAGCGTCGATGACATCGGCATCACCTGTGCCCTGCCGGTCAAGGCGCCGGACGGCTCGGTTGTGGGGGTCGTGGGCATGGACATACTGCTCGCGAGCCTGGGCAACGTTCTCGATGGGCTGGCAATTCCCAAGGGCGGCAAGGCCATCATCCTGGGTTCGGGTGGCGAGATCATAGCCAGCCAGTTTGCACAGGACAGGCCCGAGGGCATGATACTCAAGCGCTTCGGAGCCGGTGACGTGCTCAAGACCCAGTCCGGCAGCATTGTCGGGTCGATAGCTGGACAGGCGACCCAGTTCGTGCATCGCCGCATCGAGGGCCTGGACTGGATTGTCGTCGTCGCCCTGCCTCTGGCGCCGATACGCGATTCGGTCCGCGCCCTGCTGGATCTGATAGGCGTCGTCGAAGCGATGCTGATGGTCGCCCTGGTGCTTGCTCTGGCCTTCATTTCGGGCAGGCTGATCGTCGCACCGCTTGGGCACATTGTCTCGGTGATAAACCGCGTCGAGTCGGGGCAGAAGGGCGTCAGGGTGTCGGTCAATACCGCCGACGAATTCGGCTTTCTCGGGGACGAGTTCAACCGTCTGCTCGATACGATCGAGGAATATTCGACGACCCTGGAAGCCAAGGTCCGGAATCGCACCGAAGAACTGGGCCGGCTCCAGCGGGAGAACACGAGGCTGCGTGTCATAGAGGAACGCCGCAGGATATATCGCGACATGCACGATACGATCGGCGCCAAGCTGACCAACATCTTCTTCTGCAACAGCGTAGCTCGCGACCTGGCAAAGGATGGGCCGGGCAAGCTGCTTGAAATGCTGTCCACGATCGAGACCAACTGTCTGGAAGCGGTGGGTAGCCTCAAGGGCATCATCCTGGGCATGAGCGAGGATGAAAGGCGCGCCTCGTCCTTTTCGCTGACGGTATCGGCCGGAGTCAGGAACCGGCTGCAGGCCAAGGGCATGACGCTCGATTGCAGAATACGCAACAAGCACGCGCTGGAGAATCTGCCCGCCGGACATCGTGAAGAGCTTGAGAAGATAATCGACGAGCTGGTCAGCAACGTGCTCAAGCATTCTGGAGCCGGCCAGGTCAGGATGCGCTTGTCTACCGGAGCCACGGGCATTCTCCTGCGCTTCTCTGATGACGGTGCCGGCTTCGACCAGGGCGGCCGGGTGTCGGGATCAGGCGTGGGCAACATCAGGTACCGGGTCGAGGCGCTGGGCGGAACCGTCCGGCTCGAGACAGCACCGGGAACGGGCACTTCATATGCGATAGCCATTCCGGCCGCGGTGCCAGGAGCGCATCGATGATAGGCGATGGACGCTCCAGGCCGACGACGATCGCCATTGTGGAAGACCAGAAAGAGGTGCGGGAAGGCCTTGGCTACCTCCTGGGACTGGATGAACGTGTGCGTGTGGAGCAGAGTTTCGATCGGGCCGAAGAGCTGTTGTCGTGGCTTCGTGGCCACCAGGCACCGGATATCGTGCTGATGGACATACACCTTCCTGGCATAGATGGCATCGAGGCGACACGTGTACTGCGTGCCGCGCACGCCGGAGTCGCCGTATTGATCCTGACCATATTCGAGGAGCCCGATACCATACTGGCCGCAATACGGGCCGGTGCCACCGGATACATACTGAAGAATACCAGACCGCAGGATCTGCTCGAGCAAATCCTGTGCGCCAGGGATCAGGGCTCACCCATCAGTCCCACGGTTGCGAGGCGGCTCCTTGACGAGTTGCGGCGAGAAGCCTCGGATGTGCCGGGGGGTGATTACGGATTGACCCCACGCGAGCGCGAGGTGCTGCGGGATATCGTCGATGGTCTGACCTACCGCGAGCTTGCCGAGAAGCACCATATAGCGGGTTCCACCGCCAAGAAGCACATGCTGCACATCTATCAGAAGCTCAACGTGTCGAGCAAGGCAGAGATCGTGCGCAAGGCCCTGGACGAGCGTCTGGTCTGATCGCCTCTGCACGCCTGCCGCTGCAGCATGCAAAATACTCCCTTTGGTGCATATCGCGTTCAGGGAAGTGGCCGTACGATGCATGTGACAAACCGGGCCGTATGGGCCGGATGATCGACATGTATTCCTGGAGGCAAGCATGGCTACAGAAAAAGTTGCAAAGAAAGGCATTTTCGATTGGTACTTCAAGTCCAATCTGCTGGCACGCATCCTGATCGGCCTCATCGCCGGTGCCATCGTCGGCATAGTGCTCGGATTCATGCCCGGCGCGGTCAAGCCGTTCGTCGACTACACCAAGTTCTTCGGAGACCTGTTTATCCGCCTGCTCAAGATGATCGTCGTGCCCGTCATCCTGTTCTCGCTGATTGCCGGAGCGGCGAGCATCGCCCCATCGCGCCTCGGTCGTGTCGGCGTCAAGATCATGGTGTATTACCTCTTCACCAGCGCACTCGCCGTCGTCATCGGCCTCGTGTTCGCCAACATATTCAGGCCAGGACTGGGCTTCAACATTGTCGGAGACGCCGCCTTGAAGGCGTCGAACGCGGCCACGCCGACAATAGCGCAGATTCTGCTCAACATCGTGCCGACCAATCCGGTTGACTCGCTTGCCAAGGGCGATGTGCTGCCGATCATTTTCTTCGCAGTTGTATTTGGCCTTGGGATTTCCTATGTCAAGGATTCAAAGAACGCCACGATAGCGAAGGGCGCAGATGCGCTGTTCGACGTCTGCAATGCCGGCGCGGAGACGATGTACAAGATCGTTGGCGGCATCATGCAGTACGCCCCGATCGGTGTATTCGTACTGATAGCCACCGTCTTTGCCCAGCAGGGCGCCAAGGCCTTGGGGCCGCTGCTCGTCGTGACGTTGACTGTCTATATTGGACTGATCGTCCACCTGGTCGGCGTATATGGCGGATTCCTGGCAATCTATAAGCTTGGGTTCGTGAAGTTCCTGAAGGGTGCCAACGAGGCGATGATTACCGCCTTCGTAACCCGTTCGTCCGGTGGCACGCTGCCCATAACCATGCGCGTTACCGAAGAGAACCTCGGCGTTCCACGGGCGATATCATCGTTCACACTGCCTCTGGGCGCGACCATCAATATGGATGGTACAGCAATCTATCTCGGCGTCTGCGCGATGTTCATCGGCTATGCGACCGGCAACCCGTTGACGATGAACCAGCAGCTGACGGTGATCATCACCGCGACGCTGGCTTCGATCGGCACGGCTGGCGTACCAGGAGCGGGAGCGATCATGCTCCTCATGGTGCTCGAGTCGATAGGGCTCAAGGTCACCGAAGGCTCTGCGATCGCCGCCGCCTACGCGATGATACTGGGTATCGATGCCCTCCTCGACATGGGACGCACATCGCTGAACGTGACCGGCGACATGGTCGGCTCAGCCATCGTATCCAAGACCGAAAAGGAACTGGATATGACCAAGTGGGCCAAGGCCAAGTAACATGACACCCGAGACTGAGTCGGTAGTCGTCATTGGAGGGGGCGTTGGCCCCATGGCAGGCGTGGCGTTGCACGCGATGATCATAGCCAATACGCTGACCGATGGTACCGACCAGTCTCACCTGACCGTGCATCACTATTCATGTTCGGCCCGCATCCCAGACAGGACAGAGTACCTGCTGGACCATGAACGGGCCGACCCCGCCGCGGCCATGGCCAGCGTCTTTGAGCTGGCTGCGCGTGCCCTCGATGGATGCGCCGCCGTCGGTGGCGTACCGTGCAATACCTTTCACGCGCCGCTCATCTATGACCGATTCCTGAAGCTGCTGCAAGAAAAGAACAATGGCATCAGGATAGTCAACATGCTGCAAGAGACGATGGCGACGCTGCGCCAACGCCTGCCTGGCGTGTCAGCCGCGAAGATCGGTGTGTTGTCCACGACAGGCACGCGGGGCAGCGGCGTCTATGACAGGTTGCTGGAGGCTTCCGGCTTTGAAGCGCTGTATGTTCCTGAATCGAGCCAGCCCATCCTCCATGCGGCGATATATGACAGGAACTGGGGGATCAAGGCCACACCAAAACCTGCCGACCGCGCCATTGAAACCGTCTCGATGATGGCCGACGACCTGGTGAGGCACGGTGCCGCCGCGGTCATTCTGGCATGCACCGAACTGCCGCTCGCGCTCGGTGGTTCGCAGTTCAGGTCAATTCCACTTATCGATCCCATGGTGTCACTCGCGCGCGCCCTCGTCCGCGAGGCGGCCCCAGGCAAGCTCGCCTCGCTTTGACACTGCGCCAAACCAGCAATAGAATGACCATAGTCAATAAATTCAAAAATAAAAGTTGACCATGGTCGAAAAATGATCTAGGATCTCCATCTTCGCCATTCGCGCCGTTGGAGGATCTTCTTGAAAATCATTGTACCAATCAAACAGGTTCCGGAGACCAGCAACGTGAAGATGGATCCGGTCACGGGCACGGTCATACGAGCTGGCGTCGAGACGGTCGTCAATCCGCTCGACCTGTATGCACTGGAAACCGCGCTCAGGCTCAAGGAGCGCGTCGGTGGCACGGTCACAGCGCTTTCCATGGGGCCGCCGCAGGCGATGAAGGCGTTGAAGGAAGCGATTGCGATGGGCTGCGATGACGCGGTACTGGTGTCAGACCGCAAGTTCGGCGGTTCAGACACCTGGGCCACTTCGTACACGCTGGCCCAATCGATAAAGAAGATAGGCGACTACGACCTGATCATCGCGGGCGAACGGGCGACCGACGGTGACACCGCCCAGGTAGGTCCTGGCATAGCTTCATGGCTCGACATCCCGGTAGCAACGTACGTCGCCAAAATCGAGGACATCGACGCGGCTCATATCATCATCGAGCGCCTGGTGGAAGATGGTTATCAAATATTATCGCTTCCGCTGCCTTCCCTTCTGACTGTCGTCAAGGAGATAGCCGCGCCACGTCTGCCCACCTTGAACGGCAAGATACGATCGCGCCAGATGCAGGTACCGGTGTTCAGCACCGATAACATGGAGCTCGATGCCGCGTCTCTTGGGCTCAAGGGTTCGCCGACGAAAGTTGTCAGGATCGATACCCCCAAGGTAACGAGGGGCGGTACGGTGGTCAGGGCTGCGGATGACGAGGCGGTCGTCGTCGCCGTCGATCAATTGATGTCATTCCTGGAATCAAAAGGCATCGTGTAAAGGGGAACGCACGCATGAGCTTTGTATGGACTATTGCGGAACAACACAACGGCAAACTGAGGGATGTTTCCTTCGAGCTGCTGGCCCGCGGCCGCAAGCTTGCGGACAGGCTGGATACCAGGCTGGCTTCAGTGCTGATAGGCGACGGGGTCAGTGAAGAGGCGATGCAGCGGCTCATATACTGCGGCGCCGACGAGGTCTATTCCATCCAGGATCCAAGACTGGAGAACTTCATATGTGAAAGCTACGCGAAGGTACTGGCCAGGATAATCAAGACATACATGCCCAGCATCGTGCTGGCGGCTGCCACTTCGTCAGGCAGAACCCTGATGCCGTATCTGGCCATCAAGGTCAACACAGGACTTACCGCTGACTGCACGGAACTGGACATCGAAGAGGGGACGGGCAATCTGCTTCAGACACGGCCGGCCATTGGCGGCAACATCATGGCCACGATCAAGACGCCTGACCATCGGCCGCAGATGGCCACGGTGCGTCCCAAATCCAGCCGGCCCTTGCCTGAAGACAGGAGCCGGCAGGGCAGGATCATCGCGGTGAGCGTGACCGACGACATGCTCGACGGCAGGGTCAAGGTTCTTGGCTACCGCAAGGATGTTGCGGAGTTCGTCAATGTTGAAGAGGCAGACATCGTCATCGCCGGAGGCAAGGGGCTCAAGAAGGCAGACAACTTTGCGATGATCAAGAGGCTCGCCGATAGCTTCAAGGGAGTTGTCGGCGCCAGCCGCGAGGCGGTTGATCGTGGATGGATAGGCTATCCTCATCAGATAGGCCTGTCCGGCAAGACAATATCCCCCAGGCTGTACATAGGCGTTGGCATCTCGGGGTCGATCCAGCACCTGGCCGGCATCAAGACCAGCGAGATCATCGTGTCGATCAATTCGGATCCCGATGCGAGCCTGCACAAGGTGGCCGACTTCGGCATCGTCGGAGATGCATTCATGGTGGTTCCTGAACTGCAACGACGCATGGACGCGCGCAACGGAGGTGTACGATGACCGCGGCGAAGGTGAGTGGCTATGCACCGGTCACCCGGACGATTCTGGGTGAGTTGCGCGCGATCGTCGGTGACAGGAATGTGCTCGTCGATGTGGAGAAGATCGAAGCGTACTCGCACGACGAGACCGATGCCCTGGAATACGGCCACATGCCCGAGGTCGTCGTGCTGCCAGCGACGACGGAACACGTCGCCGCGGTGGTCAAGCTGGCCAACCGCGAACACATTCCCGTCACGCCGCGGGGCGCGGGCTCGGGGCTGTCAGGCGGCGCGATACCGCAGTTCGGTGGCATCCTCTTGTCACTGGAGAGGATGAACAGGCTGCTGGAGCTCGATGTGGACAACATGGTCGCGGTTGTCGAGACCGGCATGGTTACCAACGACCTGGCGGTCTACGTCCAGGAGCGCGGGCTCTTCTTCGCCGGCTACCCGATGAGCCTGCAGACCTGCATGATAGGCGGCAACATCGCCGAAAACGCCGGCGGCGGCAAGGCTGTCAAGTATGGTGTTACCGGGCGATACATCCAGGGTATCGAGCTGGTCACGCCGACGGGCGATATAGTCCAGCTCGGCGGCAAGCTGTCCAAGGATGTAAGCGGCTACGATCTCAAGTCACTCGTTGTTGGCTCCGAGGGAACGCTCGGCATCGCGACGAAGGCCATCATCAAGCTGATAGGCTACCCGACCGCGAGGGCCGATCTCCTGGTGCTGTTCAAGACACCCCGCGAGGCGATCGATGTGGTGCCGGTCATACTGTCCAAGGGGCTGACGCCGACCAGCATAGAGTTCATGGACCAGCTGTCGATCATCACGAGCTGCAAGTACCTGAATGAGAGCCTGCCCTACGAGAAGGCCGGCGCCATGCTCCTCATCGAACTCGATGGGACAAACGCCGAGCAGATCGAGATGGACCTGATTGCCGCCGGTCAACTGTGTCAGGAACATGGCGCCATCGAGGTCTATGTCGCCGAGGACCGCAACAATATAGAACGCATCTGGAACGTGCGGCGCAACATAGCGGAGGCATTCAAGGTGTATAGCCCTGTGCAGAGTCTTGAGGATATCGTCGTGCCCATTTCGCGCATACCGGAGATCATTCCGAAGCTCGATGCGCTCAGCGACAAATACCACATAAAGATCCCCTGCTATGGCCATGCGGGAGACGGCAATCTGCACGCGACGCTCGTCAAGGATCCGGACATGAGCATGGAAGACTGGAAGCAGAACGAAGTCGCCTGCCTGCACGAGCTGTACAGGATAACCGGTGAACTTGGTGGCAAGATATCGGGCGAGCACGGTATCGGGCTCAAGCGCAAGCAATTCCTGAAGGAGGTCATCGACCCGGTAGAGCTGCAACTGATGCAGGCCATCAAGAAGGCATGGGATCCAAACAATATCATGAACCCGGGAAAGATATTCGACCTCGGCTGAGTCCTGTCCAAAACAGGCCACACTGCAAAAACAACGTCGGTATTGAACAGGTACCGATGTTGTAGTACCCTCCATGGCTATGGCAAAGCTTGGTCCCACCGCGTTGCGCACGAAGAATGCCATCATGGAAAGCGCACTGCGGCTCTTTGAACAGCGTGGTTTCGATTCTGTCACGGTAGAGGACATCACCAACGACGCCAAGGTCGCCAAGGGCAGCTTCTATACCTATTTTACGACGAAGAGCGACATCATCGTCGATGAGTTCTGGAAGATCGATGCATACTACCACGAGTATGCCACCAAGAACCTGAAGCGCTACAAGACAGCCAGGGAAAAACTGCTGGCGTTTACCCGGGCCCAGATGCGCTATGTGCGCGACGTCATAGGCAACGCCAACCTCAAGATATTGTACGCCAACCAGACCATCCAGCCGGGTCGTAACAAGATAATAACAAAGAAGGAACGGCAATGGGTTCTGATAATCGGCGGGATCATTGCCGAAGGTCAGGCATCCGGCGAATTTCGTACCGATCTTGACGCAACTGTGATGGCCAACCTGTTCAACCGGTCGGCCCGCGGCGTATTCCTCGATTGGTGCATCCTTGATGCCGATTTTGATCTGGTCAAGGAGGGCCTCTTCATGATGGACCAATGGGTGATGTCGGCCCTGCAGCATGGCCCAGAGTCATTGAGTCGCCCGTGAAACGACTGGTGGCTCTGATCACATCGACCCGACTGGCAATAGCAATCCTGGCCTATATCGCGCTGGCCTCTATCGTTGCAACACTGGTGCCACCGGGCTGGATGTTCGCAGCGCCGGGCCCGTCTGGATTCTTTGCGTCGCCGGCCTTCATCATCCCGGTCTTCATATTCTTTGCCAATCTCTCGGCCTGCACGGCACAGCGCCTCGTGCGCCAGATCAGGATGAAGCATGGCCGGCGCTTTGGTCCCGACATACTCCATGTGGGGCTGATGGTGCTGGTGCTGGGGAGCCTGTGGTCGGTTGCCACACGTCAGGAAGGCTCGGTCATGCTGACTATCGGCGCCAGAACCAAGCTGCCCGATGGCTCGGTACTGCAGCTCGATGATTTCAGGTTCGAGCGATATCCGGATGGCCGGCCGCGCGACTGGATATCGGTTGTCTCGATCGAGAAGGATGGCGTGGTGCGTGTCGAGCATCACGACATCCGCGTCAACGCGCCGCTTCGCTATGCCGGGCTCACCTTCTATCAGGCCGGCTACCAGACACAGCCCGACGGAACGATGATCACCGGCATACGGGCCAGCGCCGACAAAGGCTATCCGCTGGTTGTCGTTGCGCTGGTATTGATATCGCTGGGAACTTCCATGACGTTTATCCAGAAGCTCAGGAAAGAAGCATGAACATTGCATCGCTCGCGGCCGATGCCGCCTTTGCGCTGGTGCTGGTATCGACGGCAGCGCAGATCATTCAGCTATTCAGGCGTCCGGTCGCGCCTGCCATGTTCGCATCCTGGATGCTGCTTCTGGCATCGGCGATCCTTCTTTTCGTGCTGGCGATCCGCAGCATGAAAATGGAATTTGTCGCGCTGACCAGTGCCTGGGAATCGATCACCTTCTGGGCAGCTATCGTCGGCCTCGTATCGTTTGGCTACCGTCTGCAGAAGCGCATGCCGTATCGACCGGCGGTGGTGTTCGGCGCGACGATGGTACAGCTCGTGATGCTCGCCATCGCCAGCTCGCCGCTGCTCCCGAAGGAAGTGCTGCCACCCGTTCCGGCCCTGCGTTCCGGCTGGCTGGTCTTGCATGTCAGTTTCGCGTTCATCGGTGAGTCGTTCTTTGTTATGGGCTTTGTAGCCTCGTTGCTGTTCCTGGGCAGCCATGATGCTTCGCGCAGGAAGGAACTTGACCGCTTGACCTATACCGCCATCTCGGTCGGGTACCCGTTCTTTACGGCCGGTGCCCTGGTGTTCGGCGCAATCTGGGCCCAAAAGGCGTGGGGTCGATGGTGGAGCTGGGATCCCAAGGAAACCTGGGCACTCGTCACCTGGCTCGTGTACACCATATACCTGCACACGCGGCTCGTGGCGGGGAAGAAGGGCACCCTGCCGGCGCTCGTCGCCGTCGCCGGTTTCCTGTGCACCATATTCACCTTCTTCGGCGTCAATTATCTCCTGTCAGGGTTGCACGCATACGGGTGATGCGTGCCATCATCACCTGCCGCAACACTGCTTGTATTTCTTGCCGGAGCCGCACGGGCATGGATCATTGCGGCCGACCTTCGGTGATGACCGCACGACGGTAGCCGTCTTCACGTCACCGGACTCGTACAGCCAGGCACCATCCTGTCTGACGAACCGGGCGGTCTCATGGTGCTCGTCCTTGAGTCCGTCCATCGTATAGCTGGCGACGAATTCCACGACACCTGCGGTGTCTGTGGGTCCACCCTTTTCGGTGCGGATTATCCTGAGTCCCTTCCAGTCGGCCTTCTGGCTCCAGCTCCTGGTGGCGTCTTCATCGATGCCGTCGTCCTGCACGCAGGAGTGCAGAATGTGGTCCACTTCGCCTTTCACATAGGCAGTGTAGCGCGATCGCATCAGCGCCTCGGCGGTCGTGGCCTTGGCGGTGCCCTTGATCACTGGTTTGCAGCATTCGGCATAGTCGCGGCCAGAGCCGCATGGACAGGGTTCGCTCATCGATAATCCTCCGGAGGCTACGTTGTACCGCGAAAGGGGCTTCCCGGACAAGCGGCGGACGCGTAGTATGAGAGCTCTGTTGGAGGCACCATGTTGACCAGACGGCTTGATGAGGCACGCGAGGCCTATAAGAAGAATGACCCGGAGGCATCCCGCTCGGCACATGCCGCCGGGGGAGAGGGCTCGGTGGCACGGAACGGCAACGCGATGGAGGATCACCGCAACGCACAGGGCAAGTACCTGAAGAGCGTCATCTATGGCGGACTCGATGGCACGATAACAACCTTTGCCGCGGTGGCCGGCGTCGCCGGAGCGAACCTGTCGGCGGGCATCGTGTTGATCATGGGCTTTGCCAATCTGATAGCCGATGGCCTGTCCATGTCCATCGGCGATTATCTGTCTTCCAAGAGCGAGGCCGAATACCAGGCCGCCGAGCGCGCGCGCGAGGCCTGGGAAGTCAGACACTTCCCGGAAGGAGAGAAACAGGAACTGCGCGAGATATACCAGGCGCGCGGCATGGCCGCTCCCGACGCCGCGGCCGTTGTCGACATCATAGCCAAGGACGAGCAGGCCTGGATCGACATCATGATGATAGAGGAGCTCGGCATTCTGCCCGACGAGGATTCGCCGGTAAAGGGAGCGATAGCGACCTTTGCCTCCTTCGGCATTTTTGGCCTCCTGCCGGTCCTTGCCTACGTGGTGGGGCTTTTTATACCGGGCATCGATTCGCTCCGGTTCCCGCTGGCGTGCCTTCTGACCGGCGCTACCCTGTTCGGACTGGGCGCGCTCAAGACGCGCATCACCGGACGCAACTGGTTCTTCTCCGGGCTCGAGATGCTGCTTGTCGGTGGCATTGCCGCAGCTGCGGCGTACCTGGTCGGCTCGTTGCTCGGCGGACTGGCATAGCGCACATGATCAGTATCGACGCGCTGCAACGCATCCATGCGGCGTCATGTTCCTGCGCCAGCGATGGACGCGTGGCTACATACATACCGGCACTTGCGCGGGCAAACCCGCAGGCACTGGGGCTGGCCATCGTCACCGCGGAAGGCGAGACGCTCGCCGCAGGAGACGCCTGGACGCGCTTTACGATGCAGAGCATATCCAAGGTGCTGGCGCTGGCCTATGTGATGACCGAGCGTGGTGAGGACGAGATATTCTCGCGGGTCGGGAAGGAGCCGACGGGTGACCCCTTCAACTCGATAATACGGCTTGAGACCAGCGCTCACGGTAAACCGTTCAATCCACTTATCAATGCAGGCGCGATTGTCGTCTCCGGCCTGATGCCGGGCTCGAGTCCCGAGGACAGAAGCGCGCGTTTCCGCGGTTTCGTCGGCACGCTGCTGGGCAGGTCCGATGTCAATAAGGATGCAGAGGTCTATGAATCGGAAAAGTCCACCGCCGCGCGCAACCGGTCGATAGCGTGGTTTCTCAAGGAACTCGATATCCTGCCAGGCGAAGTGGAAGAGACACTTGACGTGTATTTTGCCCAGTGCGCCGTGTCGGTCGATGCCGTCGATCTGGCGCGCGTCGGAGCCATCCTGTGCGCCGATGGTGTCGACCCGGTCGGCGGATCTCGCGTACTCGCCTCTCGCACAGCCCGCGTCTGCAAGAGCCTTATGGTAACCTGCGGCCTGTACGATGGCTCGGGCGAATTTGCCGTCGATGTCGGTGTTCCGGCCAAGAGCGGTGTAGGGGGCGGCATCATGGCGACGGTGCGCGACCGCATGGGCATTGGCGTCTATGGCCCGGCCCTGGACGACCGTGGCAACTCCGCGGCGGGACTGGATGCGTTGCGCCGCCTTTCCGACGAGTTCGATCTGCGCGTCTTATGAACTGACGACGCACCGGTCCTTGCCCTGCTGCTTTGCCTGGTACAGGGCCGAATCCGCGGCCTGCAGCATCGCGTCGATGATCGCGGCAGCCTGGCCGGCAGCTGCATCCCGAATCGGCGCCGGCAGGCCTGCAATGCCGACGCTGACCGTGACCCGCCTGGCATCGGGCATGACGGCAGCCGTCGCATCAGCGATGGCCATCCTCATACGGTCACATGCCGCCAGCGCCGCCTGCGTCGATATGCCGGGCAGCACGACGACGAATTCCTCACCGCCATAGCGCGCGACAATGTCGTAGGTCCGGACGGTGGCGCGCATCGCGTCCGCCATGCTCTGCAGGACATGGTCCCCGACTATGTGTCCGTGCCGGTCGTTCACGTCCTTGAAGTCATCAGCGTCAAGAATCGCCAGCGACAGGTCGCTGCCGGAACGCACGGCCTTCTCGATTTCCTGTCTGAGTCGATCCATCAGATAATACCTGTTGTACAGCGCCGTCAGCGCGTCGACCATTGCGGCAGATTCAAGCTCCGCCCGAGCCTTGTCCAGCTCCTTGCGCAGACGGAGCACGAAGGCGAACACCGCCGTCAGTATCAATGCCGAGACGGCAAGGGCAGCGAAGACGATGAATACGATGGTCGTCCTCAGTGTCTGCTCGATTCTGCCTACCGGAAAGCTGACCGATATGCCGCCACGTATGTCGCCCACATGGTAGCCTTGCTGTGCGTGGCAACCGAGGCAGGAGCCTTCGGTCTTGAGCGCACCCATATATCGGAACTGCCGACCATTCGAACCATCCTCCGTCTCCCATCGTTCGGTCGCGCCCAGCTCGAACGCCTCGAGTGACCTTCGCTCGAATGGATCGGGCGCGTTGCCGGGGTTGAGCGGCTTGAGGCTGGTGATTCTGAATTGGTAGTCGTCGCCGCGTGCGGCTATCTCGGAAATCTCCCGCGTCATCAGCGCGGGGTTGCGCAGCGTCAGCATGGTGCCGTCGGCTGCCTGCAGGTCGGGATGTTCGAGCCAGGGGTTCGATTCTACACCCGGCCCCTTGTGGACATACACGCCGCCGTACTCTGCCGCCCAGCGCCTGGTCAGCACTATCTGCTGGAAGAGGGACTTGGCCCGCTCGAGTATGATGTTCTGGATGAGTGTGGCGTCCCGCACGGCAACGCCGACGAAGACCCCCGCAGACAGCAACAGAATGACCACGGCCAGCGACACCATGAAGTATCGGTAGGCTCGCTTTTCGTTATTGATCATTCTGGCTGTATCCACAGGCATGCTCCCTATGGATCATAGTATGTTCAGCGCGATGTGGAATGCAATAAGACGCCGAAGAAGCCGTCAGGGGCTTCTTCGGCGTCGGAGTACGATATGTGATGAAGGACTACTGCCGGCCTATCGTTGCCACCATGATGGCCTTGATCGTGTGCAGGCGGTTTTCTGCCTCGTCAAAGACCTTCGAGTTCTTGTGGCGGAAGACGTCATCGGCAACTTCCATGTTCCGCAGGCCGTATTTCTTTTCGATGTCCTTGCCGACATCGGTCTCGGTATCATGGAAGGCGGGCAGGCAGTGCAGGAAGAGGCAATCGGGATTGCCGGTCTTCTTCATGAAGTCCATCGTTACGCGATACTTGTCCAGTTGCTTGATGCGTTCCTCGAATTTCGCTTCCTCGCCCATGGAGACCCACACATCGGTATAGAGCGCGTCGGCGCCCTTGAGTGCCTCGTCGACCCTGGTGATGTCGAAGAACTCGATTGAACCGCCGGTCATCTGGGCTACGGCCTTCATCTCGGTGGTCAGCTTCTCGTTTGGCCACAGTTCCTTGGGGGCGAGGGCGACGAACGACATGCCCATCTTGGCGCACCCGATCATCAGCGCGTTGCCCATGTTGTTGCGGGCGTCGCCGCAATATACCAGCTTGCACTTGGACAGCGGCTTGGCAACGTTCTCTTCAATGGTCAGGAGGTCGGCCAGGATCTGCGTGGGGTGGTCATCGTCGGTCAGGCCGTTCCATACGGGCACGCCCGAGTGCCTGGCCAGGTCTTCCACCAGCTTCTGGGAGAAGCCGCGGTACTGGATGCCGTCGTACATCCGTCCGAGCACCTTCGCGGTGTCCTCTACCGATTCCTTCTTGCCCATCTGGCTGTTCGTCAGGAACGTGGCGTTGCCGCCCTCATCCCAGCACGCGGTCTCGAACGCGCAGCGCGTACGGGTGCTTGCCTTGTCGAATATGAGCACTATGTTCTTGCGCTCGAGGAGGTCGCCGCGAATGCCGGCCCGCTTCTTGGCCTTGAGATTGGCGGACAAGTCGAGTAGATACCGGATCTCCTCGGGGCTGAAATCCTTCAGCGTCAGAAAGCTTCTACCTTTAAGATTGACGGGCATGGGAATCCTCCTTAGGTTGCATGATGCGGACTGGTGACGGAACGGCGCCCGAAACGTACAAGGGCGACCCGGGCGCTCCGTCCTGCGCGGGCGGTATAACACCATGGCAGAATGATCGTCAAGAGATGTCGTGTATCCGTCTGCCATGCATAAAAATACGGGCGCTAAACCTTCTTGCCACGGTTGCCATACAGGAAGCGCTTGATCTTCTGGGTGGGCGTCTTCTCGAACGGCTCGTGGTGCAGCACAACCTTGGAGACCTTGCTGAATGCCGAAAGACCGGAGTTGACCTCCCTGCGGACGTACTCCAGCACGTCCTCCGAAGCCCGTTCGAACGTCTCCATGCTATCCTGGGCCTTGGCCTTGAGGTCGTCCAGAACCTCCTGCTTGAGCTGGACCAGGGCGGTCAGGCCGGAGCCCTCGCTGACCACGAGCGACTCGGCGACATAGGCGGACTTGTTGATCAGCGCTTCGATCTCTTCCGGATAGATGTTCTCTCCCGAAGCGCCCAGAATCATGGTCTTGAGCCTGCCGCGGATGAAGAGCCGGTCCTTTGCATCGAATATGCCCAGATCACCGGTGCGGAACCAGCCGTCTTCGGTAAAAACCTCTTTGGTCTTCTCGGGATCCTTGTAGTAACCTTGCATCACGTTCGGACCCCGTGCCTGGATCTCGCCTTCGCCTGTGTCGGGCTTGGGCTCCGCTATGCGTATCTCGACCCCCTTGAGCGCGGGACCGGTGGAACGCAGCACCGTATGGTACGGCGCGCTGCCGGCGAGCAGTGGAGCAGTCTCCGTCAGGCCGTAGCCGATGGAGTAGGGGAAGTGCGCCGCGAGCAGGAATGCCTCCACGTCGGGCGCGACCGCAGAACCACCGATGCCAAAGAAGCGGACGTGACCGCCAAAGGTCTTCTTGAGCTTCATGCCGGCCAGACGATACAAAAGCGGCCTGAGCCATTCGTGCCTGTACAGGCTCATCTTCTGCAGGGTTGGCAGCACGCTGGCGCGGTAAATCTTCTCGATGATGAGCGGCACCGACAGGATGATCGTCGGCCTGACCTGCAGCAGTGCCGGCAACAGGACCGACGCGACCGGCGGCTTGTCCAGATACCAGGCGGAACTGCCCTGTGCCACCGCGTTGATGAAGCCAAGCGTGCACTCATAGGTATGCGCGAGCGGCAAAATGGACAGGAAACGGTCGGTGCGGTGCATCCTGATGATCGACCTGGACGCTATTACGTTGGAGACGAGGTTCCGGTGGGTCAGCATGACGCCCTTGGAATTACCGGTAGTGCCCGAGGTATAGAGGATCGCCGCCAGCGAGTCTTCATCGACCGGCGGGAAGACCGTGGCCGGGTCTGTCCCGGCCGCGGACACGCGAGCCTCCGGCGAAGCGAGCGATTCGACGGCTATGGTCGTCCCCTTGAACGATACGACCTTTGCCGCCGTCTTTTCCGATATGACGACGGCCTTGGCCTCCGCGTGCTTGATGATGTTGCCGATCTGCTCGGGTATGAAATCTACGAGTATCGGCACGATCACGTAGCCAGCGGCGGTGGCTCCCAGGTAGGCCACGCCCCATTCCGGTCTGTTTTCCGACAGCAACACGACCCGGTCGCCGCGCGCCAGGCCCGCGGCCGCCAGCCTGTCAGCGAATGCCGCGGCCAGTGGAGCCAGGTCACGGTACTCGATGATGGTCGACCCATCGACCGTGCGCAATGCCTGCCGTTCGGCATAGGTCGCCGAACTCTGCACCAGAATATCGCGAAGCGTCTGTTTGACCAGTTTATACACGGGGTACCTTCTCTCCTGGGCTCCTTCGAGGAGCTCAAAATGACATGAAAATGCTTTGATTAGACTCTGCGCGAACCCAATAGTTGCGGAAGTCCGCAGAATAACCCGGAATTTCGGATGTAGCCAGAGAAATTTTCATGTTCATCGCGGTGGGCGATCCAGGGTAGCCCTGGCCCACTCCTGCCGATAATGAGGTGGACGCTAGCCGCAATATGGAGCACAAGCCATTTTGGTGTATACTATCGTAGAGATCTCTGGACCATTGGAGAAACGCATGAGCCGAAACGCCCCGACCCGTTTTCTTGCCAGACGCACCGCAATTGCCCTGTTCTTGGCTACGTGCGTGTTTGGGGGGGCGTGGGGGCAAAGTACTTCTCGCATGCCAAAGCAGCCAGCAGGCTTTATTGAGGGGACGTGGACCAGTCAAAGCTGGCTGTCGGGAGCATACGCTTCCGGAAATGGCGATCGGGATCAGATCAATGTGATCTTTTTCGAGATACCCGACACAGTAACATCAACTTTGTATTTCGCAGTCAAGGATCCGGGCTCGGCAGGCAATGCGGACGAAGTCCTGACAACAGCCTCTGATACCTCCTTCTATTTGATCGGCGGCGCAAATACGTACTCTGCGCCGGATTCACGGCTCATCGATTATTCGGCCAATCGGGCGTTGGGTACCGCCGCCGCCGGGCAGGGAACAGGAACAAGGCTAGCCACCATGACGGGGCTTGCTGCGGACAATGAGAATCTTGTAGCCGCCCCGTATGGATGGATTTATTTTGCCGGAGTGAGCCCGAGCCAAGGCGAGCATATAGGCAACAAATACTATTTCAAGATAGCAGTGGAGGTTGGGCAGACCGGCAGCTACAAGAATAGTTACCAGGTGGATGTGTCCCTGACGAGTTCGGGTGTTCCAACCGGTGTCTCGGGAGTATTCAGCTTTGCATACGATCTATCACTGGGCCTGCAAAACGATACGGATGCAGGATATGAATGGTCGCTCTATCCATTTCTTGACGATTCAGCCGCTGGCTATATCGGATTCCTGAATTTTGACCTTGAAGGCGTCGGGACCGGAGCGGCATACAATGTCGCGAATGCGACATCCAGGAGCACCGCCCAGGTTCCTGCTCCTGCGGTCTCGGCGAACGGGGCAGAGGCCAGTCAGTTGTATTCCATACTGGGTTCGACCAATGGCACCTGGCTCCTCGATTTTTATGAAGGTGCAAGCGGGCTGGGAATCAACACCAGCGAGTTCTGGTTTACGCACTCATCCGACAATGTCGCGGACGCAGCGGACACGCCGCTCAAGATTTACTCCTCATTTTACCAGCCTGTTGCAGCCGATCACGTCAGTGCGTCTCCGGCGTCACAGACGGTGATCACCGGTCTATTAGCTGCGGATGGGGCGACCATTACGCTGCAGGTGGCAGACAGCTCAGGGAACCCCCTGCCGTATGTACGCACAGTCGGAGTCACCGTATCCGGCTCGGCTATCATAAATGGCGTCGATGCCGATGAGGCGATCACGACGAACTCCGATGGCCTTGCGATCCTCAAGATCAGGGATGCAGCGGCGGAGCTTGTCAACATAGCCCTCTTCACCGATGGTACACATGGCTCGACCAGTTTCGGAGCTGGAACCGATGGTTCCGCAACCGTCACCTTCACCACCAATCCTGATCCAATACTGTCGAGTGCCGCAAATACCAGCTTTGTAGAAGGTTCCGGTTCGGCATTGCCAATCGTGTCCGTTCTTTCAAATGGCGGAACAAGGATAACCTCTGCAAATGATATTCGCATACACATCCCATCGGCACTTGCGGCCGTCTTTACTGCCGATACTGACCTGACCGGCCAGCTGGGTGGCACCGCTTCGGCAAAGGTCTCAACCACGGCAAGCTATCCCGACTCCAAGACGCTTCTTCTCAATGTGACTGCGGACTTTCTGGCCACGGATACGCTGACCGTACAAGGGCTTTTCCTTACGACGCCGACGACTGATTCCAGTGGCCGACTCGAGCTTGCCTACAACGGCGCGAGTCCCAGCTATGCGGTAAGCGACGACAAGGTCATTACGATACTCGACACCAATACGACGTATACATGGAATGGCGTGAACACGAGCTGGACGACTGGAACAAACTGGAGTCCCACTATTGCTGGTGGACCACCAGCCGCTTCGAATGTGGTCATCCCTTTCATGGCCTCTGGCGTTTACCCGACACTCACCGCCAACACGACAATCAACAACATCACCATTGGTACCGGGGCGACCCTCAATACGGGTGCGTTCACCCTTACCATCACAGGAGTCTCGAGCGTTTCCGGTACCGTCATTGGCACGATCGCACTGCCGTCCACATTGGCGGGTTCTTATTCAACCGGCGGTGGCAACCTGATCTTCTCCTCGCCCGTTACCTTGGCCGCCGACACGACGCTTGCGACTGGCATTGGAACCGTCACATTCCAGGCGGCCGCAACGGTGAATGGGCCGTATACGCTGAATATCAATTCAACTGGTGCCAAGGTGCTCCAGGGGATCATGGGAAACATCACGAGGCCAGCACGACTGAATCTGAGCGGATCGGGCGTCGCGACGCTTTCCGCTGCCGCATATTCTACTGCAGGCAATACGATGCAGTTCGATTCACCAGTGATCATCGCAGCAGATGCAACGCTGGAGGATACGACGGGCAGTATCATCTTCAATAGCACGCTGAGCCTGAATGCCGGTGTCGACCTGATATTGAGGGCGCCTGAAATCGACATGAACGATGGATCCAACTCAGTCACCGGAACCGGCACATCGACTCTGACTCTGGAAGCTTATGGCGGTGCGGCTATTACTCTCGCGAATGCGTCGAACATCACGGCGAACCTCGATATCACCGATACCGATATCGCTGCCATCGCGAGCGGATTCCAGCTCGTTTCCTTTGGGCCGCTCGGTACCGATATCGAGTGGAACGGATCGGCGACTCTCAAGAGCCCGACCACGCTCAATGGCAATTTTACCGTCAGTGGCGGCACCCTCGACGCGAGCGGAACGGCGAGCCTGACGACGAGCGGAGGGTTCGACGTTTCAGCGGGGACGGTCACGGTGGGCACCGGTACGTTCACGGTCGGCGCGATGAGCGTGAGCGGTACGGGCTCGTTCACGCAGACTGGCAACAATGGGGCGAATACGCAGAGTGCGGCGTCGCTGGCGGTTTCCGGCGGCACGATGGCCTGGGATTCGGGCAACGCCGGTGGCACGCTGGCCATCGGGGGCAACGTCAACCTGTCAGGTGGCGTGCGGAACTTCGGGCAGAAGGTGGTGACGATCAATGCGGCCTCGACACTGACGACGGCAGGGACGGCGATATACTCGCTGTCGCTGCCCGCCGGCACGGTGACGCTGGGGAGCGCGCTCTCGGTGACGACGGCGGTGTCGATCACGGGCGGCACGCTGGACGTATCGGCCACGAACTACGGGGTGACCGTCGGCGGCTCCTGGTCGAGGACGGCCGGAACGTTCACGCCGCAGAACGGAACGGTGACGTTCACGGGTGCCGGCTCGACGAGCAACGAGACATACTACGACCTGACGATCAGCGGAGGGGCGCGGACTGCTGCGGCCGGGTTCAGCGTGACGCACAACCTGACCGTTTCCGGCGGTTCGCTGACTGCGGATACCGGCGGCACGGTGTCGGTCACGGGCACGAGCACGCTGTCCGGCGGAAACATGACGACGACCGCTCCTGCAGCGTTCGGCACGGGAGTCCTGACGATATCGAATGGTGCATCGACGTACACGGGAACCGGCGGCGTGACGGTCGCGACGGGAGACCTGTCGGTCTCGGCAGGAACGTTCAACCCGACGGGCGCGACGACGATCAGTACGGGCGACCTGGTACAGACCGGCGGCACGGTGACCCTGGGCGGAGACCTGACGCTGTCGGGAGCCGACGGCGACATCACGGTTACCGGGGGCGCGCTGAACCTCGGGGCAGGCACGATCGCCGTCAATGGCGGCACGGGAGACTTCTCGGTGTCGGCCGGCACGGTCAACTTCGGCTCTGGAACGATGAGCGTTGCGCATGACGTGAGCTTCACGACGGTCACCGCCCCGGTGCTCGGGACGCGCGTGACGACGATGACCGGCGGGGCCGGCACGCTGACGGTCGGGACGCAGGGCTACGGCCCGCTGACGGTCAGCTCGGCCGGTACGATTACGGTCGGTGGAGCCGGAGCCGGCACCGACGTGCAGGCGCTGACGGTGACGGCCGGTACGCTGGCAGTCGGTGGTACGACGTTCCAGGCAGCCTCCGCGAACCTGACGGGAAGCGTGACGGTGGGTGCCGGCGGTACGTTCTCGACGAGCGGGAACCTGACCGTCAATGCCGCAGGATCGCTTGTGGCCACAGGTTCCGGAATCGTAACAATAACGGGGACGACGAACAATGCCGGTTCGATCGACTCCTCCGGCGGCACGGGAACGCAGGGCTACACGGGTCTGGTTACGAACACCGGCACGATCTCGGGCGGTGCAGGACTGGTCACACTGGGCGGAGGCATCGGCGGGGCAGGAACCCTGGTGCTGGGTTCGGGCGGTGCGACCGCGGGAGCGGCGTCGAGCTTTGCCGGCGGGACGCTGAACATCAACGGGCAGACCTATGCGCAGACCGCTGGGAACCTGACGCTCGGAACCCTGAGCAACCCGGGCGGCTCGACGATAACATTCACCGGAGTGCTGGCGCAGGACTTCACGACGAACGGGCAGGCTGCAGGCAACCTGACGATGAACATGGGAGCAGGCGCCACGGTGCTCAGGATCATCGGAGCGCTGTCGCAGTCGGCGAACACGGGGGTGCTGACGCTGACGCGCGGCACGCTGAACCTGAACGGCAACGTGCTGACCCTCGGCGCCGCGCTGACGGTCGGAGCGAACGCCACGGTGAACCTGACCGGTGGCACGATCACCGGCGGCGCATATGCGGTCACGGTGAGTGGCGGCACCCTCGACGCGAGCGGAACGGCGAGCCTGACGACGAGCGGAGGGTTCGACGTTTCAGCGGGGACGGTCACGGTGGGCACCGGTACGTTCACGGTCGGCGCGATGAGCGTGAGCGGTACGGGCTCGTTCACGCAGACTGGCAACAATGGGGCGAATACGCAGAGTGCGGCGTCGCTGGCGGTTTCCGGCGGCACGATGGCCTGGGATTCGGGCAACGCCGGTGGCACGCTGGCCATCGGGGGCAACGTCAACCTGTCAGGTGGCGTGCGGAACTTCGGGCAGAAGGTGGTGACGATCAATGCGGCCTCGACACTGACGACGGCAGGGACGGCGATATACTCGCTGTCGCTGCCCGCCGGCACGGTGACGCTGGGGAGCGCGCTCTCGGTGACGACGGCGGTGTCGATCACGGGCGGCACGCTGGACGTATCGGCCACGAACTACGGGGTGACCGTCGGCGGCTCCTGGTCGAGGACGGCCGGAACGTTCACGCCGCAGAACGGAACGGTGACGTTCACGGGTGCCGGCTCGACGAGCAACGAGACATACTACGACCTGACGATCAGCGGAGGGGCGCGGACTGCTGCGGCCGGGTTCAGCGTGACGCACAACCTGACCGTTTCCGGCGGTTCGCTGACTGCGGATACCGGCGGCACGGTGTCGGTCACGGGCACGAGCACGCTGTCCGGCGGAAACATGACGACGACCGCTCCTGCAGCGTTCGGCACGGGAGTCCTGACGATATCGAATGGTGCATCGACGTACACGGGAACCGGCGGCGTGACGGTCGCGACGGGAGACCTGTCGGTCTCGGCAGGAACGTTCAACCCGACGGGCGCGACGACGATCAGTACGGGCGACCTGGTACAGACCGGCGGCACGGTGACCCTGGGCGGAGACCTGACGCTGTCGGGAGCCGACGGCGACATCACGGTTACCGGGGGCGCGCTGAACCTCGGGGCAGGCACGATCGCCGTCAATGGCGGCACGGGAGACTTCTCGGTGTCGGCCGGCACGGTCAACTTCGGCTCTGGAACGATGAGCGTTGCGCATGACGTGAGCTTCACGACGGTCACCGCCCCGGTGCTCGGGACGCGCGTGACGACGATGACCGGCGGGGCCGGCACGCTGACGGTCGGGACGCAGGGCTACGGCCCGCTGACGGTCAGCTCGGCCGGTACGATTACGGTCGGTGGAGCCGGAGCCGGCACCGACGTGCAGGCGCTGACGGTGACGGCCGGTACGCTGGCAGTCGGTGGTACGACGTTCCAGGCAGCCTCCGCGAACCTGACGGGAAGCGTGACGGTGGGTGCCGGCGGTACGTTCTCGACGAGCGGGAACCTGACCGTCAATGCCGCAGGATCGCTTGTGGCCACAGGTTCCGGAATCGTAACAATAACGGGGACGACGAACAATGCCGGTTCGATCGACTCCTCCGGCGGCACGGGAACGCAGGGCTACACGGGTCTGGTTACGAACACCGGCACGATCTCGGGCGGTGCAGGACTGGTCACCTTCAATGGGAATGTTACCGGAGCAGGAACGATCAACGCTGGATCGAGCGGTCTTCTATTTGCAGCAACCTATATAGGCGGCATCCTCAATGGTTATGTCGGAGCCAATCCCAACCTGAGGTTCCGTGGCGATGTGACTCTGGGAACCTTGAACCAGAATGATGATCCTTTGGTCTTTTCTGGAATCAGTGGCAATCAGAGCTTCACGAGCTCCGGCCAGGCGATCCAGGATATGAACATAACGAATACGACCGGATCCATCCTCTTGCAGGATCCTTTGACGCAGGCCTTGGCCAGACCGGTCAACATCGCCAATGGTGCCATCCTCGATGCGCAGTCGAACGCCTTCACCATTTTGGGTGTCATGTCCCTCAATGCTTCCGGGGTATTCCGCATCACGGGCAGTGCGGCCACCCAACTCGAGGCGTATACCGCAGATGCACCGCCTGCCGATGCCTCGGTGGTGGCGACATCGTTCATCGAATATTATGGTGTGACTACGATCAACCTGCGCCGTCCCTCGGATACCAATCCCACTTCATTCTCGAATCTGGAGATAGCTGGTACTGCAACACTGGGCATGGATATCGAAGTCAACCAGGAACTGCATGTGGCCTCAGGGTCACTCGACGTAGGCGCAAATCATGCGATAGCCAACCATGGTTGGTCCTGGCGCAACGATGTTGGATTTGCCGGATTCATCTCGCAATCCGGCACCGTCACCTTCGACAAGCCTGCCGGCATCATATACATCCGTGGCAACAACACCTGGTATGTCTTCGAGTGCGTTGTGCCGGGTCTCACTATTCTCTTTGAGAACAACCAGACGCAAAGAATTGTGACTGGAGGCATTTTCCGAGTTCGAGGAACGGCCTGGGGTGCGGGAACGCAGATCAACCTGAACCGCATTGATTCTTCGGGAGGGAATCCGACCTTGCCATCACCATTACCAGGCGATGACTCGAAATTCTGGTTCTTCGATCTTATACCAGGCGCAACGATGGACATGCAATTCGTCGATGTATGGTTCAGCAACGCGCGATCAAATCCAACGAACATTCCGCCGGATGTTCATGCAGGATACACAACCCCGGTTAATCAATGGGACTTCAAGTGGTTGGCAAAGCTGTATGCGCTCTATAGCTATATTGAGGATTCAGATTACAATGGCAAGATCGATCGGTTGCGGATAACGACCGAGGCTGCGGTTGGCAACAATTTCAGCAATTTTGATATTGAAGTTGAAGGCTATGATATTGACAGGAGCAAGGGCACGAACGGATTCGAGCGCCCGCTTGCTGGTGTCACACTCTATGTCTATTTGAGAGAGAAGACATATCTTGATACCGGTGCGATTCCGCGCTGGCGCGTAATCACGAATACGAGCCTCAAGGATGAGGGAACGAACAGCAAGATTTTCGGTACGCTCGAAACCGGAACATCAGACTATATGATTCCCGGAGATACGGCCTGGCCAGTCATTGGCTATACATTGGCCGTGCCACTATATCCACGCGGCTTCATACACTTTTCTGAACCAGTAGTAACTTCCGGGGGTGCGACTCCGGCGGCCGCTGATCTTGGTTTCTCCGGCGGTCTCAATATTGTGTCGCAGACTGGTCTTGGTGTGTCAGAGGCAGAAGGTGATATGGCCGCGCTCAACCTCACAACGTTGCGGGCAGGTGTCTCCATGATCAATCCCGTGGCATCTTTGAAGGACATAGGAATACCGCCGTATTGGGATGCAGATTACGATGTCCTTTCGCCGGGAGCGCCTGCGCCAACATATCCGCCCAGCACAGGCTACACTGCCAATCCAAATGCCTATGCAACATTTGGCCCAACGCCTCCTGCGGTTCTGACCCGCCCGGACTTCGAGTTGCAACGGGGCGGTGCGGGAGCAACCACCCACCGAGTATCCGACATCCTGATATCGGTGCCTCCTACGCCCCTCATCCTGACCTCGTGGAGTGCGCTCAATCCGGACTCGTATTTCATCTGGCCAATCTGGGCAAAGGACGCGGGCTACCTGGTTGGCGA
>Ga0209467_1000726_pt1 | contig 37948 bp, 43 predicted proteins | sample Higcelwee11metaG_FD_187175 | JGI IMG/M metagenome (GOLD analysis project Ga0209467, IMG submission 187175) | Freshwater pond sediment microbial communities from the University of Edinburgh, under environmental carbon perturbations - High... | ecosystem: Environmental > Aquatic > Freshwater >... | reverse complement strand
TCGGCGCGGATCAATGCAGGTTCATTCGCAGTTAATGCTGGTTGGCCGCGCCGGTCATTCGCAGTTAATTCCGGTCGAAAATCGCCTTGATTGCAGGTCGGGGTGTTTTCGTTTGCAGGTCGCTACAGCTATGGAGTGAATTCTTCATGGATTTTCACCTCCACGGTAAGGCTCAGGACTGACGTGGAAACGAGGGCGAGGCCGGAAAACGGCGGTTTTCGATGAGAACGCCCTCCTATGCCTCCGGTGTCACGTCGGCTCCGGTGGAGGGGCGGAAGATGTCCTTGAACACCAGCAGCAGATCCAGCGCCAGGGCCAGACCGATGGCGCCTGTGGCGACGGAGAACAGCAGCGCGTACTGGCCGTGGCTGGCGGAGAACAGCGCCGAATAGGCATAGCCGGCCAGGGCCTGGAAGCTCGCGAAGGACACGGTGGCACGGCTCCAGGTGGCATTCTGCTGGTGGTGGTCGGCAACCAGCTGGTGTACGCGGGCCAGCGCCAGCGGCACGATGCCGGGCGGAAACGATCCGATCACCAGCGCCGCGACGGCCAGCAGGCGCAGGTCGGCGACCGTCACCAGTACCGCGAGGGCGCCGGCCTGGACCAGCAGCACCAGGCGGATCGCCGAGCGCGCGCCCCAGTGGTCGGCCAGGAAACCGTACACCACCGGCCCGACGATGGCGCCCACCCCGTACAGCGTCCAGATCAGCGCGCCGCTGTGGCTGCCGGCGCCGAGGCCGCGGCTGACGTAATCGACCAGAAACATCATCGGCGCCACCAGCCCGGCGGCCATCAACGCGTATTGGGCGAACAGCACGTAGAGGCCCGTCGAGCCGCGCACGTCGGCGGCGCTCGAGGTGGCCGGCGTACGCGCCTTTTCCAGAGGCCAGCCGAACCAGCTGGTGGCGGTCAGCAGCAACGCTACCCCGCCCAGACCCAGCCAGGCCGGCAACAGGCCGAAGGAGAGCAGGAACGGCACCAGGCTGCCCGAGCCGGCGATGCCCAGGCCGACGCCGAGAAAGATCGCACCGCTGGCCAGGCCGCGACGGTTCGGCGCGACATGCGGCAGGATAGCGCTTGCCGCGAGCACCATGATCACCCCGCCGGCGATGCCGGACAGCAGCCGCCAGCCGAAAAACCAGGCCATGGACAGCGGTACGGCGCAGGCGAAGAACGACAGGGCCACCAATACCATCATGGCGCGCAGCACCCCGGTGCTCGACCAGCGGGCGGCGAGCGGCCGTCCTCCCAGTGCTCCGATGAGGTAGCCGGCGAGATTGGCCGCGCCCAGGTAGACCACTGCCGATGGGGAGAACCAGTGCGCGTCGATCAGCGCGGACACCAAGGGTGTGTAGGCGAAGCGGGCGAGGCCGATGCCGACCAGGCTGGCGCACAGGCCGGCCCAGATCGGCAGCCATGGAGAGGTGCGGTTGGCAGTGAGGCTGGAGCATTCGGCATTCATGATGACCCCTGGCGTCTGTCGAGAAGCGCCGTTCAGTGGCGATGGGGGGAATCATAGAAGCGCCGAGCAGTGAAATAATGCAGCAAGTTTCATTCGTACAGATGCAGATTTACATCATAGGGGGATCGACATGAACTGGGATGATACGCGGATCTTTCTCGCCCTGTGCCGCGAGCAGACCTTGCGGAGCGCGGCCCGGGCACTGGGTGTCGACCAGGCCACCGTCGGGCGCCGTCTGGCCTCCCTGGAGCACGCTTTGGGCGCTACCCTGTTCCTGCGCACCTCCCGCGGCTACAGCCTGACGGCCGCTGGCGAAGTGGCGATGGCCGCAGCGCTGAACATGGAGTCCTCGGCCGCCGAGCTGCAGCGGCAGATCCTCGGCATGGACGACCGCATGAGCGGCGTGGTGCGGGTCACCACCACCGACTCGTTCGCCATCGACTTCGTCATCCCGGCGATCGCCCGTCTGCACCAGGTGCAGCCCGGCATCGAGGTGCAACTGCAGGCCTCGACCCAGATGCTCAACCTGAGCAAGCGCGAGGCGGACATCGCGGTGCGCACCCTCAAGCCGGAGAACCCCGATCTGATCGTGCGCCGCGTCGCGCGCTGGAGCAGCGCCATCTTCGCCTCGGCTGACTACGTGCAGGCCCGCGGCGTGCCCGAGCCCGGCACGGCGTTCGCCGGGCATGACCTGGTGCTCTATCAGCCGTATCTGGACAGCGGCAAGGAAGTGACGCTGGGGGCCGAACCGATCACCCATGGCCGCATCGCCATGACCTGCACTTCCGGCCTGCTGGTACGCCGCGCACTGGCCAACAGCCTGGGCGTTGGCGAAATCCCGCTGCCGCTCGGCGAGGCCGATGGCCTGGTGCGTCTGTGGCCCGCGCGCGAATGCCCGCCCTACGACATCTGGCTGGTGACCCACAAGGACGTGCGCCATACCGCCCGGGTCCGTGCGGTCATCGACGCCATCGCCGCGGCATTCGATGCTGTGTCAAGCTTGGCCCCGTGAGAATGGCCGTTACCCGAGCATCATCAATCCCTGCACACAGGAATCCCCATGACGTCGAAAGTTGATGTAACCGTGCTTGCCGATCTGCTGCGGCGGGCGGCGAAGGCCGAAATAATGCCGCGTTTTCGGCGCTTGGACAGATCCGACGTGCGAGCCAAGACAGAGGCAACGGATCTTGTGACGGTGGCCGATGAGCAGGCCGAGCGCATGATGAAAGCGGAGATCGCCAGGCTTTGGCCGAACGCCTTGTTCGTCGGTGAGGAATCGGTCGCGGTGGATCCCGCGCTGCTGGGCAGGCTGAAAGATGCCGAACTCGCCATCGTCGTCGATCCTGTCGACGGCACAGCCAACTTCGCCTCGGGTATTCCGGCCTTTGGCGTCATGGCCTCGGTCGTGTTCATGGGCGAGACGGTTGCCGGGATCATCTACGACCCGATGGGGGACGATTGGGTAATGGCGGAGAAAGGCAGCGGCGCCTGGCTGAGACGACCGAACGGCGAGGCACAGCGGCTTTCCGTGGCCGCCCCTGTCGCACTCGACCAGATGGTCGGCATGGCCTCGACCGGATATCTGCCGAAAGACAAGCAGCCACAAATCCTCGCGAATCTGTCCAAAGTCCGCTTTCTTGCCAGCTACCGCTGTGCGGCACACGAATACCGGACCCTCGCTGCCGGTCATGTGCATTACCTGATGTACTACAAGCTGATGCCCTGGGATCATCTGGCCGGCACCCTGATCTGCCAGGAGGCCGGTGCATACGCCGCACGCCTCGATGGCAGCCCTTATCTGCCCCATCATCTGGACGGCGGCCTGTTGATTGCGCCGGACAAGGCTTCCTGGGAGCTGCTCCGAGGCGAGGTCTTCACTGTTTAGCACTCTCCCTCAGCCGCCCCTTAACCATGCGCGCTCCTGCTCGGCGATGTTCTCCCGCACGCGGTGCGGGTCGGTGAGGTTTGGCTTGGGCATTGCCCGGCCTATTTGCTCGACCGCGTTGGCCTGAAGCGACAAGCGGGGGACTCCCACGACTGGACGGCCCCGCCCGGCCGCGAGCATGTTCCTGGCCGCGTTCACGTCGCGATCGTGCGGACACCACACGCACCCAGCACCACCCCCTCACGCCAGGGCCTGCGATACCTCCCGGCCTCGAATCGGGCAGTGCGCCGCCATTCGAACGGGCTCGGGGATGTAGCGCTCCTCGCCCCCCAAAGGCGATGCCGGCGCGCGCTTGTACGGCATAGTGGCGCGACACGAATCAATGGGAGCATGGGCGTGGATCTGCTATTTCTCGGCACCTCCTCCGGAACCCCCACCAGGGCCCGTAACGTCACCGGGCTGGCGCTGTTGGAGGAGACCGGTAAAGGATGGCACCTGGTGGACTGTGGCGAGGCTACGCAGCACCAGGTGCTGCGCACGCCGCTTTCGCTGCATGAGCTGCGTGCGATATTCATTACCCATGTCCATGGCGACCACTGCTACGGCCTGCCCGGCCTGCTGGCCAGCGCCGGCATGCAAGGCAGACAGGAGCCACTGGAGATCATCGCTCCGGACGGCATCGAGGAGTGGGTCAGAACCACGCTGCGCCTCACCCGGACCTGGCTGTCGTTCGAGTTGAACTTCCATGCCGCCGAGTGCCTGGGCGAATGGCGGGGCGACAACCTGCGCGTCGAAGCCTTCGCCCTCTCCCACCGCGTGCCCTGCTATGGCTACAGCTTCACCGAGGCCCGCCCGGACCCGCGCCTGGACATCGACAAGCTCGATCGGCACGGCATCCCCCGCGGCCCGCTCTGGGGCCAGTTGGCTCGAGGCATCGACGTGCAGCACGAGGGCCGCACGCTGCGCAGCGACGACTACCTGATCCTCACCCGCCCGCCCCAGCGCATGGTGGTCGGCGGCGACAACGACCGCCCCGAGCTGCTGGCCGAAGCCTGCCGCACCGCCCAGGTACTCGTTCACGAGGCCACCTACACCCAGGCCGTCGCGAACGACGCCAGGGCCGCCTTCGGCCACAGCACCGCCGCCGCAGTTGCCACCTTCGCCCAGTCGGCCGGCATCGCCAACCTGGTACTGACCCACTTCAGTGCTCGCTACCAGGCCGATCCGAAACGCGGGCTTTCCATCGAGGCGATTCGTGACGAGGCCGCGGCGCTGTACGAGGGACGGTTGTTTCTGGCAGAGGATTTCGCGCGGTTCCGGTTGAACTGGGATGGGGTGTTGAGGCGGGTTTGCACGTCAAACCAGTAGCCGGAGGCATGGTAGGCCGGCCCCTGGAGGACTGGCAGCCGCGGAGCACACCCGACGGTGATCGGCGGAAGCAACGTGGGCATGGGGCGAACGCCTATCACTCGTCACTGGGCGCAACGCCACGCCACCAATCCCCCACCGCCGTCACGCTCAGAAAGTCCAGGTCCTCTACCGTCAGCAGCATTTCTTGCTCGTTCTCGTGTGCCTTACGCATACGAGCCAGCACGTCTTCAAGAATCTCCCGCTGCGTTTCGACACTGTAGCGCTCGCGCTGCCAGGTTATACCCGCCTTGATCAACGCCAGCAGCGTGCGCCGTGCCGCTGCTTCAGTCGGCTCGTCCAGCGTCCAGCGTTTCGCCTCGAAACCGAAGCGGGGAAATCCCTTCAGCTCGTGCGCTCCAGCGTCATATTCATATTGTGCATCATCGATCACCCACAGCCGGCGCTGCGCAGTGGATTCGGGAGCCTCGACCAAGTCATCGACGCCCTTGATGTCACTGGAAGAGATCGCATCCGGCAGCGGTTTCATTTTTTTCATGGGGCTTTCCTCGGTCATTTGCATTTGGGGATTTCGGTCGAAATCGCTGTTTGTATCCAGCACGGCCAGATCCATACCCTCGCTCTGCACGCAGATGCTGCTGCAGCACTGCAACCGCCACGAAGGCGTGGCCGTGCCACTTGCACATGCAGCCGTACAGCTACGCCTCCGGCGTATGGGCGAGAGGTAGGAAGGGTATCAGCGAGGCGTCTGGGTGGGCCACCTCAGTTACTGCCCAAGCACTTTCTGGCTTTTGAACGCCTCGAGCACGCTCTGCACGGCTCCGCCGGCAAAGCCGGCCCCGATCGACGCTCCCAGTCGATCAGCCAGTCGCGACAGGGGATTGGGCTCCTCGTTGAATTCCTTCAGGTGTTCGGCCTGGATCAGGTCGCGCGCCACCGTCTCGATCGAACCGAACCCATCGATCAGACCGATGGCCTTGGCCTCCGTGGCGTTCCAGAGGAGACCGCTGAACAGGTTCGGGGTGTCCGCCCTGAGGCGCTCGCCACGGCCGCTCTTCACCGCCTCGATGAACTTCTCGTGGGTCAGCCGCAACTGATCATTCCAGAGTTCCACCTCGTCGGGTTTCTGCGGGCTGTAAGGATCGAGCAGGCTCTTGTGCTCGCCGGAGGTGTAATTACGCCGCTCCACGCCGAGCTTTTCCATCGTCCCCACGAAGCCGAAACCGGCGGCGGTCACACCGATGGAGCCCACCAGGCTGGTCTCGTCGGCGTAGATGGCTTTGGCGCCGGCGGCAATGAATCATGCTGGAGCGCTCCCACATCCCCGAGGCGCCCTGGTGGATCGTCGAGGCGGTGGACAAGAAAAGGGCGCGGCTGAACTGCATCCATCACCTGCTCGGCCAGGTGCCCTACGGCGAAGTCGACCGCCCGGCCATCGCCCTGCCCGAACGCGTCTACCACCCGGACTACCTGCGTGCCCCCCAGGCCAAGGAGATTTTCGTGCCGGCGGTGTATTGAGCGCGAAGGGACCGGAAAGACCGACAGGCTGGCTGAAAGAGTTTCCATGCTTTTTCAGGCGCCAGCCCGGATCAGCCGTTTCGCAGGGGCAGACTGATCCTTGCCCGTAGCCCCGGACCAGGCTGTTCGGAGAGTTCCAGGCTACCGCCGTGCTCGCGGGCGATGCGTTCGACGATGGCCAGACCCAGGCCGGCGCCCGCCGTCCCGCCGCGGGCGCTCTCGCCACGGCGGAAGGCCTGCTTCAGCGCCTCGGCATCCCGTCCGCCGAGGCCTGCACCGCTGTCGATCACCTCGAGCCAGGCACAGTCGCCGTCCATGCCGGTGCGCAGGCGGACCGGCGGACGGCCGTGGCGCCAGGCGTTCTCCAGCAGGTTGGTCAGTGCCCGGCGCAGCGCCGCCGGGTGCATCCGCACCGGCAGCGGCGCACCCAGCCCCAGCTGCAGCGGCTGGCCGTGGTCGGCGTAGGCGGCCGCCACTTCCCGAGCGAGGACGTCGAGTTCGCCGACCACCGCCGGCTCCTCGCGGCTGTCGCGGGCGAAGTCGAGGAACTGCCCGACGAGAGCGTCCATCTCGGCAATGCTGCGCCGCAGGCTGGCGGCCACCTCGGGCTCGTCGCGGCCGGCGAGGATCTCCACGCCCAGGCTCAGCTTGGCCAGCGGCGTGCGCAGGTCGTGGGAGAGGCCGGCCAGCATCAGCGCGCGCTCGCGTTCGTTGCGCGCCAGGCTGTCGCGCAGGCGGTTGAAACTGCGGCTGAGGCTGGCGGTTTCCTCCGGACCGTCCTCCGCCAGAGGTTCCGGTTCGCCGCCGCGGCCGAGGCATTCGGCAGCCTGCACCACGCGGGTCAGGGGCCGGTTCAGGCGGCGTTGGATCGCTAGGGCGCCGGCCAGCGCCAGCAGCCCGGCGCCCAGCGAGGCGAGCAGCCAGGTGCCGGTGAACAGGCGCTCCGGCAGGATGCCCGGCACCGCCAGCCAGAGGTCCTCGCCCTCCAGGCGCAGGCGCAGCACCGGGCCGCCGCCGGCCTCGTGCAGCCAGCGCACCTCCAGGCCGTCGCCGGCCAGCCGCTCGGCCAGGCGCCGGGCGAAGCTGCGCTCCAGCGGCGGCAGCGGGGCGGGCGGCCCGTCGCCGCCGGCGATGCTTCGGCCGGCCAGGGCTTGGGCGTTGAAGCGGGCAACGAAGGCCTCGCGCTGCGCCGGCGACAGCGCCAGCAGGCTGGCGCGCAGGGCCGTCGCATTGTGTGCCACGCCGATGGCGATCTGTTCCAGGCGTGGTTCGAGGATCAGCCGGCGGGCGAGCAGCGCCCCGCCCAGCTGGCCGAGCAGGATCAGCAGGGCGATCAGCAGCAGGCTGCGGCCGAACAGGCTGCGCGGCAGCAGCCTCATGGCTGGCGCTCCTCCGCGCGGCCGTCGGGCATGAACACGTAGCCCAGCCCCCAGACCGTCCGGATGTAGCGCGGCTGCGCCGGATCGTCCTCGATCGCCCGGCGCAGGCGCATGACCTGCACGTCGATGCTGCGGTCGCTGGCCTCGTGGTCGCGGCCGCGGCTCAGCTCGATCAGCCGGTCGCGGCCGAGGGGGCGCCGCGGATGCCGGGCCAGGGCCTGGAGCAGGGCGAACTCGCCGCTGGTCAGGGGGATGTCGCGGCCGTCGCGGCTCAGGCGCCGTTCGCCGAGGTGCAGGCTGAAGGGGCCGAAGTCGATCCGCCCGTCGCCCGGCAGCGGGCCGCTGTGGGCGCCGAGCATGCGCTGGCGGCGGATCAGCGCCTCGATGCGCGCCTGCAGCTCGCGCGGGTTGAAGGGCTTGGGCAGGTAGTCGTCGGCGCCCATCTCCAGGCCGATGATGCGGTCCAGCGGATCGCCGCGGGCGGTGAGCATGACGATGGGAATGGTCTCGCCCTGCGCGCGCAGGCGCCGGCACAGCGACAGGCCGTCCTCGCCGGGCATCATCACGTCGAGCACCAGCACGTCGAAGCGCTCGCGGCCGAGCAGGTGCTCCAGTCGCTGGCCGCCGTCCAGGGCGCGCACCGCATAGCCCTGGTCGCTCAGATAGCGCTGCAGCAGCGCGCGCAGGTCGTGCTCGTCGTCGACCACCAGAATTCTTCCCAGGGCCTCGCCCATTTCGTCTCTCCCGTCGGTTGCGCCATGAGGGTGACGCAGGCGCCGCCCCCGGCGCGGCGGGAATCCATGACAAAGGGTTACAGAAGCGCCCGCCGCTCACCGATTGTCACGCATTGCCCGGCGCCGGCAATGGTTCGCTCACGGCTCGCGCCGATAGTGACTTCCGCCGCCAGACGACGGCATCCAGCCAAGAGGAGTCCATCCCATGAAATCCCTGTCACCCATCTTCGCCGCCCTGTTCGCCCTGTCCGCCAGCCTGGCGTTCGCCGACGCCCAGGCCGGGGAGCGCCGCGTGGTCCGCACGAACGGCCAGGGCAGCGGCAGCGCCGTCCGCGGCATCAGCCTGCAGGGCAGCGACGGCAGCAGCCTCGAGCGCCGCGCCAGCCGTTCGCGCAGCGACGACGGCAGCCGCCAGAGCGAACGCAGCCTGTCCGCCACTGGCAGCCAGGGCAGCAGCCTGCAGAGCAACGGCGGCCTGACCTATACCGCCGAGTCGGGGCTGAGCCAGAGCCGTTCCACCAGCCTCACCAACGCGGCCACCGGCAACAGCGTGCAGGGCAACACCTCCTACAGCCGGGACGGCGGCCTGACCCGCAGCGTCGCCTGCCAGGACGCCAGCGGTGCCAGCATCGCCTGCCTCTCGCGCTGATTCCCTTCCAGAGCCTTTCACAGGAGAAACGTCATGCGTACCCCTTTCATCCCCGTCATCCTCGCCTGCGCCCTGTTCGCCACGGCCGGCGCCGCCCTCGCCGAGCCGGCCCGCGGCGAACGCCTACAGGCTGAACTGCAGCAACGCTTCGCCCGCGCCGACAGCAATGGCGACGGCCGGCTGACTGCCGAAGAGGCCAAGGCCGGCATGCCCTTCGTGTCCCGCCACTTCGCGGTGATCGACGCCGAGGGGCAGGGTTCGGTCAGCCTGGAGCAGATCAAGGGCTTCGCCCAGGCACAGATGGCCCGGCGCAAGGGCGCCCAGTAGGGAGGAGTCGCCATGTCCAGCGAATCGATACGCGACACCCAGGGGCCGCAGGCGCTGCCCTGGTTCGCCGCAGCCTTCCTCGTGCTGGTCGGCATCGCCTGCGTCGAGGGGCTGGTGCGCAGCCTGCTGCGGCCGGGCTCCTACGACTGGTGGGCCAGCGCCGCCTCGTTCGCCGACGCGCTGATCCGCCGCGGCGTGGACGCCCTGGGCCTTTCCCTGGTGGCGCCGCTGTTCGTGCTGGCCTGGGAGCACCGCCTGCAGACCCTGGAGATGTCCAGCCCGGCGGCCTTCGTCGCCCTGTTCCTCGGCCAGGACTTCCTCTATTACTGGTATCACCGGATGGCGCATCGGGTGCGCTGGTTCTGGGCCAGCCATTCGGTGCACCACTCGCCCAACCAGCTGAACCTGGTCGCCGCCCTGCGCCTGGGCTGGACCGGCAAGCTGACCGGCAGCGGATTGTTCTTCGTCCCCCTGGTCTGGCTGGGCTTTCCGCCCCTGGCGGTGACGGCCGCGGTGGCGCTCAACCTGATCTACCAGTTCTGGGTGCATGCGCCCTGGATGCCCCGGCTCGGCCCGCTGGAATGGGTGCTCAACACGCCCACCCACCACAAGGTGCACCACGCCAGCAACCGGGAATATCTGGACTGCAACTACGGAGGCGTGCTGATCGTCTTCGACCGGCTGTTCGGCACCTTCGTCGAACACCGTCCGGAGATCCCCATCCGCTATGGCCTAACCAGGCCGCTGCACAGCTACAACCCGCTGCGCATCGCCCTGCACGGCTGGCTGGAGCTGGGCCGCGACCTGCTCGGGGCGCGGGGCCCGCGCGCGCGCCTGAAGGTGCTGGTGGGGCGGCCCTGAGGCGGACTGCCAGGCAGTGGGCCGGCAATGCTACAGGCCTCGCCCGGCAGAGCGAGGCCTGGTTCGACCGAGGGCTACCGTTACGGGCGCTGCCCGGATGCCACCTCTTGCCGCGCTTCCCCGGCCGTCCGCTCATCGAAGCGGCCGACATGACCGGTCCAGCCGAGCGCCTTCCCGTCGACCACGGCCTGATGCACCTTCGCTGCGTCCGCCTCGTCCGCCACGGCCAGCGTCACCGTCCGGCCGTCGGTCAGTTCGAGGACGACGATGTCGGCATCCGTCACACGGAAATGGCGCAGTGCGGCGATGCAGCTCTTGCTGTCGGTGACGGTCTCCCCGGCCGGGTCATAGAAACCATGCGGCTCGAGCACGGACACGAAGGTGGCGTCGGTGGCACTGCTCAGGCTCAGGCGCTGGATCAGCACGGGTTCCCGGCGCAGGTTGAAGTTCGGGTCGTTGGCGCCGCTCTCGGCCAGGATGATCTTCGCCCCCTCAGGCAGCAGCATGCGGTAGGTATAGAAGCGCTGATTGTTGAGCCAGGTCAGCGTCGCATTGCCGGCCTCCGGCGTGCCTGTCGCATCCACCCACAGATGCTGATAGCCGTTGGCCTTGCCCAGCACCGGTCGATCCGCCGGGTTCGACTGGAGTGGGGAAGCCCACCTCGGTGATATGTCCTGCGTAATGCAGGGGCAAGTCGTACTGCGCCGGCCGGCTTCCCTGGGCGCGCAACAGGTCGACGACCACGGGACTGGCCAGGCCGTCTATCGACAGTTGCGCCAGGGTGCGGCGGAAGCGCGCGTCGGGATAGGCACCCTCGATTTCCGCGGTGCTCACTCGGGTCGGCCCGTCTGCCGAGAAGAATATCTGCCTGGGGGCAATCGTCTCGCCCAGCATCCACTGGCCATCGAAGTGGCTGGTTTCGTTCACCAGCAGGGTGTTGTGGGCGACGGTCTACCTGGCCCAGCTCTGGTTCTCCTTCAGGTAGCCCCACCCTCCTTGGATTCGATGTGAGGAAGCGCGCCGCGCCATAGTCGGTGACCACCGGGGCGCCGTCGTTGTAGAGCATCCAGCCCAGCTTGTCGAAATGCCCGTGGCCCATGCTCCGGGCGCTGTTCTTGACGACCAGCACCTAGTGCAGTATCAACCAACATCCTGTTCAAGCGGTGGGAGCTGTTCGCAGCCGTAATAGGTGCAGACCCGCTCCATTACCTCGGCGATGGTCAACGGGCGTTCGGGTTCATGGATCGCCCGCTTGCCGTGCACCCAGCAGGGCTCGATCCGGTTCAGCCAGGGGCTCTTGCTCGGCAGGCGGCAGGTCACGATCCGTACGCCACCCTCGGCCTTGGCCCGGCGATTGTGCGCCCCGATCCAGGCCCGCACCCGCTGGCTGACATGCCAGCTGGCATTGTCCCAGATCATCAGTAGCGCCTTCTTCCCCTCGCTCGCCAGACGCTCGCAGACCCAACTCAAAAAGTCCTCGGTCACCTGACTGACCGGGCGGCCCCTGACGAAACGCAGCAGCATCCGCCCCGTGTCGGCACGCAGCAGGCCATAGCAGCTCAGCGCCTTGGGTTCGGTATCCTGCGGATCCGCCGACAGCTGCTGCAGGCGCAGGGCCGGGCCCGCGCTCCAGGCCTTCAGAGACGGACGCGCAAAGCGGCTCCACCAGACTTCGTCCTGAAAGCCCAGCACCCAGTCCGGACGTGTCGCGGCCAGCTCGATCAGGCGGTCGCGCCACTTTTTTTACGCGCGTAATGCGGATCCGGACTGGTGATCCAGGTCTTGGCCCGCTTCCAGCCCACGCCCAGCCGTTTCAGCGCCTGGCGAATCGACTCGTGGCTCAGTTGCCGCTCGGTCAGCCCCTGCTCGAAGGCCACCTCGGCGGCCAGGCTCAAAGTCCACAGGCTGGTGGGCTTGCCGAAATCGCGGGGACTGCGGTGCAGCAAGGTGCGCAAGCGCTCGACCTGCGTGCCCGCGAGCAAGGGACGGACACGTTTGGGGCGATGCGACTTCTCGCTCAGGCAGGCCAGTCCCTCGGCGGCAAAGGCCCGCAGGGTGTTGCGTACGGTTTGCGTGGCGCAGCCGAACAGGGCGGCGATTTGCGTGGCGGTCTTGCCGTCGGCGCTGGCCAGCAGGATCTGGCAGCGCCGCAGCGTGAAGGCTTCCCGGGCACGCAGGCCAGCCTGCAGGGCCTGCCGTTCCTCGGTAGTCAAAGGGCGAACGAATAGAGGTGCTTTCATGGGGCATAGATTCACTCGCGCTGCGACAGGATCGCCTCGAGCAAACCCGGGAAGCGCGCGTTCATCTCCTCGCGGCGCAGCGAGTTGATATGGGTCGTCCCGGCGCTGCGGGTGCAGACCAGGCCCGCATCGCGCAGCACCCGGAAATGGTGGGAGACGCTCGACTTCGGACGGCCGCCGTCGAGCTCGCTGCAGCTGGCCTCGCCCAGCGCGGCGAGGCGCCGGACGATCTCCAGGCGCACCGGATCGCTCAGGGCGTAGAGAACGCGCTCGAGGACGAATTCGCTGGCGGCGGGGTGCTTGAAGGGGCGCATGGCGGAATCATACCGGAGGGATTGCCCGTCATCCATAGTTCGAATATCATCGAACTACAGAATTCAATCTCACCGCACGAGGAAGCTCCATGTCCGCTCTGTTTCAGCCGTACACGCTGAAAGATGTCACCCTGCGCAACCGTATCGCCGTTCCGCCCATGTGCGTGTACATGGCCAGCGACGGTCTGATCAACGAGTGGCACAAAGTGCATTACGCCAGCATCGCCAGGGGGGGTGCGGGGCTGGTGATCGTCGAGGCCACCGCCGTCTCGCCGGAGGGCCGCATTTCCCCCGGCTGCCCCGGGATCTGGAACGACCAGCTGGCTCAGGCCTTCGTGCCGGTGGTCCAGGCCATCAAGGCCGAGGGGGCCGTGCCCGGCATCCAGATCGCCCACGCCGGCCGCAAGGCCAGCGCCAACCGTCCCTGGGAGGGCGACGACCACATCGCCGAGGGCGATCCGCGCGGCTGGCAGACCATCGCCCCCTCGGCCATTCCCTTCGGCCGCCACCTGCCGAACGTGCCCAGGGCCATGACCCTGGAGGACATCGCCCGGGTGCGGGACGATTTCGTCGCCGCGGCGTGCCGGGCGCGCGATGCCGGGTTCGAGTGGCTGGAGCTGCATTTCGCCCACGGCTACCTGGCGCAGAGCTTCTTCTCCGAACATTCCAACCAGCGCACCGATGCCTACGGCGGCAGCTTCGACAAGCGCTGCCGCTTCCTGCTGGAGACCCTGGCGGCAGTCCGCGAGGTATGGCCGGAACATCTGCCGCTGACCGCCCGCTTCGGGGTGATCGAGTTCGATGGCCGGGACGAACAGACCTTCGCCGAATCCATCGAACTGGCCCGTCGCTTCAAGCAGACTGGCCTGGACCTGCTGAGCGTCAGCATCGGCTTCACCATCGCGGACACCACTATTCCCTGGGCACCCGGCTTCATGGGGCCGATCGCCGAGCGGGTACGCCGCGAGGTGGGCATCCCGGTGGCATCGGCCTGGGGCTTCGGCACCCCGCAGGTCGCCGAGCGGGCCGTCAAGGAAGGCCAGCTGGACCTCGCCATGATCGGCCGCGCCCACCTGGCCGACCCGCACTGGCCGTATGCCGCGGCCCAAGAGCTGGGTATCGAACGTCCGTCCTGGACACTGCCGGCGCCCTATGCCCACTGGCTGGACCGTTACCGGAGCTAGCATATGGCCAGTTACGAGCAGGCTTTCGGCCATGTCCGAGCATGGACCTGGAGATTCCCCATGCCGATGAACTAACCGCTGCACGCCAGGCATTTGGCGAGGTACTGTCACGTTGTTGATGTGCACGAGGTCGCGCTGAGCAGCGTTCACACACATGGCGGCCGCATCGACCGGCAGGAGCTGCGCCAGGCCGGGGAACGGTTGCTGCAGGCGTTGGCCGACGGCAGCCTGTTGGCTCCGGATCGCCGTGTCTTCGCTTTCGATGCCTTGCCAAATCCCCTGCGGGCGCTCAAAGGCGGGAGCGGTCACGCAGTTGCAAGCTGCGCCGACCACCACAACATGAGCTGTAAGAGGAAAATCGCTATGGATCTCGGTATCGCCGGACGCTGGGCGCTGGTCTGCGCTTCCAGCAAAGGACTCGGCAAGGGCTGCGCGATGGCCTTGGCCAGAGAAGGGGTGAACCTGGTCGTCAATGCTCGCGGCAGCGAGGCGCTGGAGGCGACGGCGGCGGAACTGCGCGCCCTGAATCCGGCGATCAAGGTGCGCAGCGTGGCCGGCGACATCGGCCGCAACGAGGTGCGCCGGGCCGCGCTGGATGCCTGCCCACAGGTCGATATTCTGGTCAACAATGCCGGTGGGCCGCCGCCGGGTGACTTCCGCGACTGGACTCGCGAAGACTGGCTGCGGGCCGTGGAGGCCAACATGCTCACGCCGATCGAACTGATCCGGGCCACGGTGGACGGTATGGCCGCACGCGGCTTCGGCCGGGTGGTGAACATTACCTCGGCGGCGGTGAAGGCGCCGATCGACATCCTCGGCCTCTCTAACGGTGCGCGCAGCGGTCTGACCGGCTTCGTCGCCGGCCTGGCCCGCCAGCCCAACCTGGCCGGACGCAACGTGACGCTCAACAACCTGCTGCCCGGGGCCTTCGACACCGAGCGCTTGCGCCAGACTCTGAGCACCACCGCTCAAGCCTCGGCGCAAAGCCCCGAGGCCATTGGCGAGCAGCGCCGCCGGGGCATTCCGGCTGGCCGCTTCGGGTCCTCCGACGAGTTCGGCGCCTTCTGCGCCTTTCTCTGCAGCGTCCACGCCGGCTACATGACCGGCCAGAATCTGTTGCTCGACGGCGGCCATTATCCCGGCACCTTCTGAGCCGAGCCGGTATCGTGGCTGGCCACACTGGCCCGACCCTTTCCGGAGATCCCGCGATCTTCGTCCAAAAAGGAATCGAAAATTGAAAGCGATCGATGTCAGCGTTTCCATAAGCATCGCCTGCCCAGCTGAACAGGTCTGGTTGCTCCTCGGCGGATTCGACCTTCTGCCCCGCTGGGTCGACTCCATCGCCAGCAGCCGGCTCGACGACGGCGGGCGCCTGCGTTATCTGGAAATGGCCGACGGGATGGTTATCATCGAGCGCCTGCTGGAGTTCAGCGAGAGCGAGCGCCACTACAACTATGCCCTGCTCGAAGGCCCACTCCCCGTATCCGACTATCTCGGCCGAATATCCGTCTGTGACGATGGAGAGGGCTGCTCGCTGGCGACTTGGTCCAGCCGCTTTCGCAGCGAAAAGGCCAACGAGGTCGAGATAGCCACAGACCTCGAGAGCTTTTATCGCACCGGCCTGAAGCGGCTGAAAGCGATGCTCGAAGCGCAGCAGCCGGTCACAGGGGCTTCATGAACGCCTGCAGGCGCGGGACCATGAAGTCGAGGAAGCTGCCCAATCGCATCGTCATGTCGCCGATGACTCGCTCACGGGCCAGCCAACCCGGCGATGAGGCCAACGGACTGATGGCAGAGTGTTACGCACAACGTGCAAGCGCCGGCCTGATCGTCAGCGAGGACGCCTGGATTTCGCCGATGGGCAAGGGCTATGCGCTCATCGAGCGGATCGGCGCGCAGCGCACCGCGATACGATTGTCGCCCTATGGCGGTCTGTTCGACATGGGCCTGTACGCGGATGTCGAGGAAACCTACCTGTATCTCGCCCAAGAACTCACCAGGCGCAACCTCGCCTATATGCACCTCATGGACCAGCGCTCGCGGGGCAGCTCGCCCATTCCGGACGGCTTTCTGCACAAATTCCGCGAGCATTACCGGGGCACCCTGATCCTCGCCGGCGGCATGACCAAGGAGCTGGCCTCGCGCCACCTCGAAGACGGGCTGATCGACTTCGCCGCCTTCGGCGAGCCCTTCATCGCCAATCTCGACTTGGTCGAACGCCTGCGCCACGACTGGCCGCTGCTCAAGCCGGACCGGGCTCTCAGCTATGGCGGCGGCATCAAGGGTTATACCGATTACCCGAACTATCAGACATCCTGAACGGCTTTCCGAAATTACTGGCCCTCTAGGGGCACTGCGCCAGTGAGCCTGGCCGCCTTCGGCCTGGTATCTGCTGGATAGAAGGATGGCAGCCCGACTGGCAGACGCTTGATTCCTTTTTCTGACTCCTCATCCAAGTCGCTCCAAGGAGACATACATGAATCTTCCTGATTTCGGTGTCGGTACCTTTCGCCTGCAGGGCCGGACCGTGATCGATTCGGTCCGCAATGCACTCGAACTGGGTTACCGCGCCATCGATACCGCGCAGATCTACGCCAACGAGGCCGAGGTAGGCCAGGCCATCGTTGCATCTGGCGTACCGCGTGACGAACTGTTCATCACCACCAAGATCTGGGTCGACAAGTACGCCCAGAACAAGCTGATCCCGAGTCTTAAGGACAGCCTGGCCAAGCTCCACATCGACCGGGTCGATCTCACCCTTATCCACTGGCCGGCACCGTGTAACGGCGTGTCATTGGAGGAGTACATGGCAGCCTTGGCGGAGGCTAAGGCGCAGGGCTTGACCCGGCAGATCGGCGTCTCCAACTTCAACATCGCGCTCACCCGGCAGGCCATCGAGGTGGTCGGTAAGGAAGCGATCGCTACCAACCAGATTGAGCTGAGCCCCTATCTGCAGAACAGTAATCTGGTGGAGTTCCTGCAGTCGCAGGGCATTCGCGTAACCTCCTACATGACCCTGGCATACGGCAAGGTCCTCAAGGATCCAGTGATCGGTGAGATCGCCCGCAAGCACCAAGCCACGTCGGCCCAGGTGGTCCTCGCATGGGCGCTGTGTCTGGGCTACGCGGTGATCCCCTCCTCCACCAAGCGCGAGAATCTGGCCAGTAACCTGCTTGCACGCAACTTGCGGCTGGACAACGAGGACATGGTGCGGATCGCTGCACTGGAGCGCAACGGTCGCGAGGTCAGCCCGGATGGGTTGGCTCCGGCCTGGGACTAAGGGCGCAGCAATGGTGACGCCACTCGCTCGTTTGCTCTACGGAGGCTTTAGCATTGGCCTCGAGGCTCCGCTGGATAACGACTGGACATCCTGCGGCGAACAAGCGCGTCGTCTGAGTGGACGTTTGCCCGGTGAGCCGGATCTTCAGCGCCACGCCGAACTGGCGCAGTTGGCGGACCGACTCGGATTCCGCGCCCTATGGGTGCGCGACGTGCCGCTTTACGACCCAGCGTTCGGCGACGCAGCGCAGGTATTCGAGGTGTTTGCCTACCTCGGTTACCTTTCCGGCATCACCCGCGACATTCTGTTAGGAGCCGCTGCGGTGGTCCTGCCAATCCGCGAGGCTTTGCTGACGCTCAAGTCGGCATCCAGCGTCCAGCGGCTCAGCGGCGACCGCCTGTTGCTGGGCGTGGCCAGCGGCGACCGGCCGGTGGAGTACCCATTGTTCGGCCGCGACTTCGAGGGCCGTGGCCAGGCGTTCCGCCAACAAGTGGAGACACTGAAAGATGGTGGCCGCTCGCGATTACCGGACGGCCTGGAGCTGCTGCCCAGACCGCCCTCCCCACTGCCCTTGCTGGTGGCCGGGTTGGCTCAGCAGACGCCGGCCTGGATCGGCGCGCACATGGATGGCTGCCTAGCCTATCCAGGGGCTCCCGCCGATCACCAGCGCCGCGTCGCTGCCTGGCGCGCAGTGGCGGGCGACAAGCCCTATGCCAGCTTCATCCACCTGGATCTGGCCGAAGACCGCAGCGAACCCCTGCAGCGCTTCCACTTCGGCGCCCGTACCGGTCGCGATGCCCTGATTGAGGAGTTGACGACGCTGAAGGCCATCGGTGTCGATCACATAGGCCTGCAGTTCCGTTGTAACCAGCGCCCACTCGACGAGACCTTGCATGAGATTGCCGAGTGCGTCCTGCCGCATTTCCACCTGCAATCACCGGAAGATTGACATTATGAGTGACGACCCACTTTTTCAACCCTTGCACTTGGGCGGGCTGGAGCTGCCCAACCGTATCGTTATGCCGCCAATGACTCGTTCACGGGCCAGTCAACCCGGCGATGAGGCCAACGATCTGATGGCGGAGTATTACGCACAACGTGCAAGCGCCGGTCTGATCGTCAGCGAAGGCACCTGGATTTCGCCGATGGGCAAGGGCTATGCGTGGACCCCTGGCATCTACACCCCGGCCCAGATCGCCGGCTGGCTCAAGGTCACCGACGCGGTACACGCTGCCGGTGGGCACATGTTCGCCCAGCTCTGGCACGTCGGGCGACTCAGCCACACCAGCTTACTAAGCGGCCGCACACCGGTGTCCTCTTCTGCGATCCAAGCTGAGGGTGTCAAGGTGTTCATCGACAATGACGGCCAGCCCGGTTTCGTTCAGGCATCCATGCCGCGCGCCCTAGATACCGACGAAATCCAGGATATCGTCAACCAGTTCCGTCAGGCGGCACGTAACGCCATGGCAGCAGGCTTCGATGGCGTCGAGTTGCATGCGGCCAACGGGTACCTGGTGAACCAATTCCTCGACTCCAACGCCAACACACGCATCGATCGCTATGGCGGGTCGTTGGAGAATCGGCTGCGTTTCCTCGATGAGGTCGCACGCGCCCTCGTCGAGGGCACTGGCGATGCTGCACGGGTCGGCATTCGCCTCGCGCCTCTTACCACCCTCAACGGCTGCGTTGACGCCGCCCCCGAGACCACCTATGTCAGCGCCGTACGGCGTCTTGGCAAGATCGGCGTGGGCTACATCCACATCGCCGAAGCAGACTGGGATGACGCCCCAGACATGCCATTGGCCTTCAAGCGGCAATTACGCGCGGCCTTTCCCGGCGTGCTGATCTATGCCGGCAAGTACACCGCCGAGCGTGCTCGCAATGCGCTGCGCGAGGGTTGGGCTGATCTGATTGGCTTTGGCCGCCCGTTCGTGGCCAACCCGGACTTACCAGAACGTCTGCGCGTAGGCGCTGCATTGGCCGAGCATCATCGCGAAACGCTGTTCGGCGGCGATGCCAAAGGCTTTACCGATTACCCGACGCTGGCTCAAGCCAGCCTCTGATCCGCCTATGGAAATCATATCTGTGAATTACCTTAAACGCCTCACGCTCGCCTCGATGATCGGTCTGGCCAGCCAAGCCGCCGTTGCGGCCGACGGATATCCATCGGCCTACGGCCCGAACGACGAAATCGGTGCTGCCAATCTGCTCACCCCGGATGTAGTAAAGGCAGCAGTCGAGTTGGTGAAGACCGGCAAAACCTATCCCCTCGCCGTTCCCGTGAACAAGGACCTGCCGGCTTTTCGGCACCGTAGCTTCAAGCTCTACAATGTCCAGCCAGGCGAGCAGGCTGGGCTGACCATGGGACCTAACAAGTTCACTTTCAACGACGAACTGGTGGTGGCCTGGACCGGCGTCGGCACCCAGCTCAACGGCATCGGCCATATCGGCATCGACAACGTCTACTACAACGGCAACAAAGCGGCCGACTTCGTCACTGTCGAAGGGGTGACGAAACTCGGTATCGAGAAGGTGCCGCCGTTGGTCACCCGTGGCGTGGTGCTGGATATGACTGCGCACTACGGAAAAAGCATCGTGCCCGGCAGCACCGAATTCACTGTTGCCGATATCGAGGCGGTGCTGAAGAAACAGGGCGTCTCCTTGCGCAGGGGCGATGTAGTGCTGTTCAACACCGGCTGGCTAGAGCTGATTGGCAAGGACGACAAACAGTTCCTCGCCATGGAGCCTGGTATCGGTATGGAGGCAGCCCAGTGGCTGGCCGACCAGGGCATCGTTGCGTTCGGCGGTGATACTTGGGCCTCGGAGGTCTATCCCAACCCCACGGGGGATGAAGAGTTCCCGGTCAACCAATTCATGTTGGCCAAGCGCGGTATCTACAACTTGGAGCTGATCGACAGCCGCGCTCTGGTGCGCGACAAAGCATGGGAGTTTTTATTCGTTCTCGGACAGCCGCTTTATGTAGGCTCCACCCAAGTCAATATCAATCCAGTGGCGATTCGATGAGCACATATACATATGAAGGCTCATAGGGCGGAAAAGCGCTGATCCAGGCCTTGGCTACGGAACTGCTCGACCAAGAAGTCGACGAACACCCGGGTTTTCTGCGGCAGCAGCTTCTGTGCGGCAAAGTAGATGGAGATGAAGCCGGCGTCCACATACCAGTCGGGCAGCACCCGGCACAGACGGCCACTGTCCAGATAGGGCAGGGCGTGGGCCGTGCTGACCAGCGTGATGCCCAGATCCATTTGCGCGGCCTGGCAGGCTGCCTCAGGATCACTGAAGCTCATGCGCAGCCTGAGATCTATGGCGGCTGGCAGGCCCTGACGGTTACGCAGCATCCAGGGGCGAATGCGCCCGGTCTGTGGCGAGCGTATCAGGATACCCTCGTGCTCACCCAGTTGGGCCGGGCTGTTCGGCTCGCCATGGCACTCCAAGTAGCCCGGTGACGCCAACAATACACGGTGGGCGGGTGCCAGGGTACGTGCCACCAACCTGGGGGGTAGCTCGAAGCCCCCGCCAATCGCGGCATCGAAACCTTCCACGATCAGATCCACCGGTCTGTCGTCGAAATGCCAATCCGGCCGCACAGCAGGATAGCGCCGCAGGAACTCGTCGAGCAGCGGTACAACATGGTGGCGACCGAAAGACTGGCCCATGCTCACCCTCAGCACACCGGCCGGTTGACCTCGAGCATTGGCCAAGTTGGCCATGGCCGCCTCCAGACTGTGTAGTCCACCAGCCGCTTCGGAGAGAAACTGTTCCCCTGATTCGGTCAGCGACAGGCTGCGCGTGCTGCGCTGAAACAGCCGAACCCCCAGTTCGGCTTCCAGCCGCGCCACGTTCTTGCCCACTGCGGCGGGTGTCAGGCCCAGGTGCCGGGCCGCTGCAGCGAAGCTGCCAGCTTTTGCGCTATGTACGAAACAAGCAATGCAGTTAAGGGTGTCCATGCCCGAACTATAAACCATCAGTATCGAGTGAAACTTCAAAATACGGACTAATCATTGCCGCTGCCCGGGAGGACACTCACTGCTAATCCATCCACATCCCGGAGACAATCATGAATAATGCCCAGCCCCTCGCCAATAAAGTAGCCTTCGTCCAAGGCGGTTCCCGCGGTATCGGCGCCGCCATCGCCCAGCGCCTGGCGCGTGATGGTGCCACCGTTGCCCTGACCTACAGCCAGTCGCCACAAGCCGCCGAGGCTGTGGTACAGGCTATCGAAACGGCCGGTGGCCGGGCCTTGGCGATCCGTGCCGACAGCACCAACGCGGAGGCGATCCACACTGCGGTGAACAAGACGGTCGAGGCTTTCGGTCGCCTCGACATCCTGGTCAACAGTGCCGGCGTACTGGCGGTAGCACCGATAGAGGAGTTCAGTCTCGAGGACCTGGACCGCACCCTGGCCGTCAACGTGCGCAGCGTGGCGATCGCCAGCCAGGCTGCCGCCAGACATATGGGCAGCGGCGGACGCATCATCAATATCGGCAGCACCAATGCCGAACGCATGCCCTTCGCCGGCGGCGCAGTATATGCCATGAGCAAATCCGCTATCGTCGGCTTGACCAAAGGCTTGGCACGCGACCTCGGCTCCCGCGGCATCACGGTCAACAACGTGCAGCCGGGGCCAGTAGATACTGATATGAATCCCGCCGACAGCGAGTTCGCGGAAACACTCAAGCAACTGATGGCGCTGCCGCGCTACGGTCACGTCAGCGAGGTCGCGAGTTTCGTCAGCTACCTGGCGAGTCCAGAGGCCGGCTATATCACTGGCGCCAGCCTGCTAATCGACGGCGGCTTCTCCGCTTGAGGGACTGGAGCGTAGCAACTTTGGCCACTACACCATAGTCAGCCGGCAGTGGCCGGTAGCCAGGGCTAACTTCACGCCGATGTCGGCCTTCCGGCTTAACTTGTGACTTCGTGGCCCTGGAGGGGCGGTGTTGACGAGAGCGAAGTGGCCTATGTGGTGCAGAGCGGCGAGCCTCGTCCGGTTATCCCGCCTCCTGATTAGAATGATACTCAGCCAGACGTCCTACAGGTACTCGGCAACGCCTATACTGAATATATGAGCAGGCCATCATGAATGATGGTCGCCCTCTGCGCACCCAGCTTACGCCCGTGCCGGGCTTCAGTCTCAAGGCCATCGAGCAGTGGGCCAGGTCCTGCCTGGCCCCAGGCTGCACCGTGCTCTGCGACGGACTGACTTGTTTCGCGGCGGTTACCGCGGCCGGATGCCTGCATCAACGAACCGTGATCGCGGGACGCAAGCCCAGGGACTTGCCCGAGTTCCAGTGGGTCAACACGGTCCTGGGCAATCTCAAGACCAGCCTGGTCGGGAGCTACCCTGCCTTCAACTTCCGCAAGTAGGCGGCCCGCTACCTGGGCGCATTCGCCTACCGTTTCAACCGCCGATTCGATCTGCGAACACTGCCTGCGCGACTTCTCGTGGCAGTTGTGTGTTGCCCGCCACACCCCCTGCGGGTGATTCGGGATGGCTGAGCATCATTGCTAATCAAGGTCTTTTGCTTTTCGAGGCCTTGATGAGGCGGTCGGTGGAGACATGAGCACGGGCTGTGGCGCCATCGACCCACTCGCTGGTCTTTTTCACCTTGGGGCCATGCTTGCTCGTGGCCACCTGGCTGGGCTTGATGTGCCGCGCCAATTCCAACAGGCGCTGTGCCAGTGTGCTGGCCGAATCGTCGGCCCAGGCGGGCCAGTGCTCTGCCGGTAACGCGACGAGCATCCCCTCGTAACGGCTTCTGACCTGCACCGCCAGGTGGTAGGGGGGAAGCCTCCCAGCCCTCGGGAAGTCGTTCGCGATGGGCCTGTTCGACGCTGCGCTTGAGCACCGCCACGGCAAATCCCAGCAGCGCCGCCCGGGGATGGCCCAGGCTGCGGAGCTCGCTCTGCAAGACCGATTCCAGGCGCTGGAACATCCCCTCGATATGCCAGCGCCGACGGTACAGGTCGGCAATCTGCCGGGCGTCGATCGTCGCGGGCAGGTTGCTCCAGAGCGATAAGGACGGACTCGCCCGACTCCGTCGGCCGGTCCAGGTGCAACTCGATGCGGCGCCAGGGCGCCTGGCCATCATCCAGCCGGATGTCCTGCTTGAGCACCTGTCCCGTTTCCACCCCGCCCGGTCATGCCAGGGTACCTCATGAACGATGCGCGGATACCCGGCGCCCTGACGCACGATGAAACCGGCCAGGCCGCCTGACGGACAGGTTGTCCATCTGGCGCGCGGCGGCATGCAGCGAAGGGTGTAGCCTCAAAAAGGCCTGCGACATCGGCTCGACCACTCTGGAAAACAGCAGCTCGCGTGGATACTGGCGTTGCCGGTGGACCTCGAACACTTCGTCGACCCAAGCGGCCTGGCATCGCCCGCTCCAGTCTCAGATGCGACATGACGCTGGCCGGTGCCTGCTTCTCGAACCACGCCAGGACCATCCCACATCGCCTTGTCCTCCCAATCGATTATCGGGGGTACACAAAGACCTTAAAATAGCTGGAACTCGGAGCGTTTGACTAAGGCATCTCAATCAATATATGCTTATAACTACTTACAATAACTTATATTAACTTAACGTGATTACCATAACCCAGGAAGAGCGACTCAATGTCATTGCCGGACTGCTGGAGCAGCAGCAGCGCATTACCTTGGACGAAATCTGCCAACACTTCGGCATTTCCCGTGATTCGGCCCGTCGGGATCTGATCAGACTAACTGAGCAGTCCCGCTTTCAGCGCATTCGGGGCGGGGCAAGATTGCTCGAACCTGCCGTGGAGCCGCTGCCCTTTCTGCAGCGCCCGCGCAATGAAATCAAAACAGCGCTCGCCCGGCGCACCCTAGAGGTGCTGCAGCCGGGCACCAGCCTGTATCTGGACAGTGGCAGCACGCTGCTGGAATTGGCCCGACAGCTGGCTGCACAGCCCCAGCCCTTCAGCTTGGTCAGCGCTGCGCTGGATGCGCTGCAGGTGCTGAGCCAGAACCCGGCGCTCAGCCTCCATGGCCTGGGCGGGGAGTTCGATCCGCTGCAGCGCATGATGCTGGGAGCGGAAACCGAACGGCAGTTGGGACAGTTCCGGCTGCAACACGCCGTCATGGGGATCTGCGCCCTGAACGAGCACGGACTGAGCGCCCCGACGGCCGCCGAAGCCGCGCTGAAACGCCGGGCGATCATCCAGTCCGAGCATCTGATCGCAGTCGGCGGCAGCGACAAGTTCGATCAGCAGCAGTTGCACCAGGTCTGCGACTTGGCTCGGCTGGATCTACTGATCTGCGATGCACTGCCCGCAGGGCCGCTGCACCAGGCACTCACCGATCTCGAGATTCCGATTGTCATACTGGAGGCTTCTGTTGATTAAGACCGCGGTTATCGGCTACGGGCTCTCAGCCCGGACCTTCCATCTGCCCTTTATTCAAAACCAGACGGAACTGCAGTTAGTGGCCATCAGCAGCTCACAGGAACAGCTGCGTCAGGATCATCCGCAGCTGCAGCATTACCTGGATGGCAGCGAGCTGATCGCCAATAGCGATGCCGATCTGGTGGTCATCACCTCGCCGAACCACAGTCACTTTTCCTTGGCCCGGCAAGCCTTGCTGGCCGGCAAGGATGTGCTGGTGGAGAAGCCCTTTGTTGTTACCTCGCAGGAAGGCGAAGAGCTGACGGCTCTAGCCGCTCGGCAGCAGCGGGTTCTGGCGGTCTATCACAACCGCCGTTTCGATGGCGACTTCCTGACCCTGCAACACCTGTTGCGCACCGGGCAGTTGGGAGGCATCCGCTATTTCGAGTCTCACTTCGACCGCTTCCGCCCGACGCCAAGGGCTCGCTGGCGCGAGCAGGCCGGCCCCGGCGGCGGCATTCTCTACGACCTCGGCCCCCACCTGATCGATCAGGCGCTGGTGCTGTTCGGTCTGCCCGAGGCGATCAGCGCCCGCTGTCGCGAATTGCGCAGCGGCGCCGAGGCCACCGACTACTTCCATCTGCAGCTGCATTATCCGGACAAGGAGGTGGTGCTGCATTCGAGCCCGTTCTGCGCCGCCCCCACCCTGCGTTTCGTGCTGCAGGGCACCCTGGGCAGTTACCATAAGTCCGGGCTAGATCCCCAGGAGGATGCGCTGCGTGCCGGCGAGTTGCCGGGCGGCCCGGACTGGGGGCTGGAACCGGCAAGCCACTATGGCACCGTCCACTCGGAGCAGGAAACCCGGACGCTGACGACCTTGGCCGGCAATTACCAGCTGTTCTACCAGCAACTGGTGCAGGCCCTACAGCGTCGCCTGCCGCCACCGGTCAGCCCCGCGGATGCCCTGCAGGGCATCCGGCTGATCGAACTGGCCTGCCGCAGCCATCAAAAGGGCCGAACCCTGGAGGTGACCCGATGACCCCGTCCGAACTGCTGGAGCAGGAAGCGCACTTGCAGTTGCCCGCTTTCGATCTTGCCGCGGCCTGGCAACTGGGCCAGCAGCTATATCGGCTCGCGGCCGCCACCCAGGCTCCGGCCGTTCTGGAGATCCACGCCTATGGCCAAGTTGTCTTCAGCGCCGCCCTGCCGGGCTCCTGTGCCGACAACCATGACTGGATCCGGCGCAAGCGCAATACAGTGCTACGCTACGGGCACAGCTCGCTGTATCTGGGGGAGTACAACCGCGGCAAGGGGCGGGAGTTCGAAACCCAGCCCCATATCGATGCGCGGGAGTATGCGGCCCACGGCGGCAGCTTTCCGCTACGCCTAAGCAACGGGGAACTGATCGGGGCCCTGACCCTGTCAGGCCTGCCGCAGTGGGAGGATCACGGGCTGGTGGTTAAGGCGCTGCAGTCCTGGCTGGAGGCGGACAGGGCCTGATCCGGAAAGGCTATGTCCGAGGGTACTGTCACGTTGTTGGCAGGTTGACGGAGATGTGGCGATCCCAGCTATGAAACGAGCCACCCTGCAGCAAGAGCCTGGCGTGCAGCGGTTAGTTCATCGGCATGGGGAATCTCCAGGATGCTAAAGTGCTCATGTCCTTTCCACAATCTGTAAGATGTCTAGAGCGTTTTCATCCTAACCGGCCATAGTCGTAATAATAGGTATAGCATTTGCGTTCGGTGGACGGAAATCGCTCCAGCAATGTGCCGATATCGATCGTGCGGGCGGCGGCCTTGCACAGCAGCGCCTTCAGCTTCGCGAAGGCCTGCTCGATCGGGTTGTAGGGCGGCAGCTATGAGACGGTACGGCGTTGGTCGGTGACCTTTGGTCTGGGCATTGCCCGGCGGTATTTTCGCTCGACTGCGTTGGCCCGAGGCGACCAGTGGCACCTCGATGAGGTGGCGGTCGCGATGCAGACCGCAAAACCCTACTCACGCGCCAGCGACCGGGCGCAGTCGATGACCTGCTGTACGACGAGTTCAACCATGGGAAAACTCCCCAAGGTAATGAAGGAGTCCCCAATGATTCCCTTGGAACAGCAAATCCGGAAGGTATCCCTGGCAGATCCAGCACTGAGGGAATAAACATTCAGCTGGCTGTGCCGGCTGGTCAGACCCAGCAATCCAAGAAGAATTGTCCGAACTTCATCACGAGTACTGAAGTGAATTCCAGTTCATCATTCTTGTTCCGCAGGGCCAGGATCGGTCGACATCTCTGGTGTGGCGCGATTGTGGCCATCCTGCTGTCCTGTGCACTGGCGGCATCGATCCTCCTGCATGCGCATCAGATCTTCGCGCAGGCGCGGCAAAATGCTCGCCTGCTTCTGGACCTACACTTGGTTCTGGAGGCCGCCAATCGCATTTCCTCCGAGCGCGCACCGTCCAACATCCTGATGGACAGCGATGCCGACGCCTTGGCCGATGCCCGCGTCAGGCTGCAAGGATTCCGTGCCGATACGGATCGTGCCTTGCAGAAGGTGCAAGGCCATGTCGTACCAGCACCGTTGCTCAGGGAGGTCGGACCGCGCCTGACCGAAGCGCGGTGGCTAATCGATCTAACCGCAATGCAGGCAACTCCCCACTATGGCGATGTACAGCGCGCGATCGATGCCATGTTCGCCGCCTATGACGCCTTCCAGGAAGCCGTGGCATGGCAAGCTTCGCAATTGATCCAATCCGATCCGAGTCTTCAGGGACCGGTCCTGCGCGCACTCGCGCTATGCGACCTGCGTGACGCCGCAGGCCGCCTCGGCTCGCACCTTGTCGCGCCACTGGCCTCGCGCACCAGGATACCGCCACGCAATCTCGAAGACCGCCATCGCACGGATGAGCGCGTAGCGATGCAATGGAGGCTTCTCGAACTCGACGACAATCCGGCGAGTGGCAAACAGGACATGGCTCGGTTGCAAGCCGACGCCCGGGTCCGGTTTACCAACGAGGGACTGCCACTGATCGACATGCTCCTCGCCGAGGGCGAGCGTGGTACCCCATATTCGCTCACCCCTACGGCATTCACCAAACGCTACTCCGCTACGCTGACGCCGCTCGAAACCTGGCGCAGGATCTATCTGGATCAGCTGGTGGCCGACTACCAGGACCGGGAGAGCAAGGCGTTCGTTCTGTTCGTCGTCGTGCTTGCCTCTGCGCTGGTCATCGTCGGACTAATCACCGGTATCGTCCTGCTGGTACAGCTCCGCGTGCTGCGTCCCTTGTTGGAGGCCAGCGAAGCCGTGATCGGCCTCGTCGACGAGCGGCCGGTCACTCTCCATTTGCGCCACCACAGCGCCAAGGAACTGCAAGTGCTGTTCAACACCCTCGACGTCCTCAAAGCCAAGCTTCAGGAGCGCGCCGACCTTACCCGCCGGCTCAAGGCGCAAGCGGAGACTGACGAACTGACGGGGCTGCTGAACCGGCGCGCCTTCATGGCGCTCGGCAAGCCCAGGCTCACGACCACGGGCAAACGCGTATTTCTCATCCTGCTGGATCTGGATCACTTCAAATCGATCAACGACCGGCACGGCCATCCCACAGGCGACCGCGTGCTGGTCGCCGTTGCTGACGCCTTGCGTGGCAACGTGCGGCCGGGCGATCTGGTCGCGCGGCTCGGCGGCGAGGAATTCGCGATCCTGCTCCAGGCTCGCGAACCGACCACTGTGCTATCGCGGGCGCAGCGTTTGCGGACGGCATTGCGCAATCTGGAATTGACCACACCAGATGGCGAATCGATCCTCGTGACCGCCAGTTTTGGGATCGCTGAAGGAAGCCAGCGCACTTGGCGTCAACTGCTGGCCGAAGCAGATGTCGCGCTGTATGCGGCCAAGCATACAGGACGGGACTGCATCCGCTTGTCTGAAACCGACACCCCCGCGACAACATGAGCAGCCACCTGAAGTGTCTTTGTCCCAGCCACCGGCTATCGCCCATTACAGTTTGGGCCATCCAAACATTTCGCGCATGGCTGTTGCGGCAAGCTCTCACAAGCGTGGTTTATGCAGGTGGTGGGCCGGGCCAGCAGCGCCGAATGCCTCCACCACGCGCCCTTACTGGTGCAATAGTAACGCCAAGCAGTTGAGACCGGGTTCGGCTTCCTTCGAGTCCAGCGCGTAGCTGTGCTTGCCAGCCACTGGGGGTGCTGCAAGCACAGCGTGGCGGTGGACGGCGCCGGCGGTGCCTGAGGTGTCCGAACGGTCAGTGGCACCAGGGTCAGCGTATTGCCACTCAGTGCCTGCCGGTTGCGCCGGATCCAGTAGCCCAGGGCCTTGGGCTTGAGGTCGTGTTGTCGGCAATAGGCGACCTGGGTCAGGCCGCTGTCGTGCCAGGCCTGTATATGGCCAAGCCAGACGGCTCGGCGTGCCTGTATCGTGTCCATGGAGCTTTCTCGGAATGGGAACGGTGCAGAGCATGCCGGCTGGAAGCATCAGAAGAGAGGTGTCTGGGCTGGACGCATACTCATGGTCTGGGTCTCTTGCGGTACTGATCTGTCTGTGGCGGAAATCGTTTGTGGCGTCCTCGAGCAAGCCGTGGCGGTGATGAGCAAGGCCATAGCAAGAAGGATACCGGATGGGATGCAGCGGATGGACATGACAGGATCTCGATTCGGAGGAAAACCCACGGCGTGGCGAATACACCGTGGGAAGCCCCGCTCAGGCAGTCTTGAGCACTCGGCGCGGGATGAAGTGGGAGATCCAACCCGCAACGGGCCCGATCGTCCCAGCACCCGCCAGGTGGGCAACGTTCTCGAGCGACGGTTCGAGGTGCGCTGCAAACCAGGCCACGAGGCCGAGAAAGTAGCCCAGAAGGTTGTTCAGGACCGGTAGCCCGCGAAGCCCGACCACGATCAACGCGACCACGAACACGACCAGAGGCAGCGCCATCGATACGCCCAGTACAAGTTCCAGAGCGCCGATGGTGAGCGCAGCCAGCGCGCCGACACCCAGCCCCAGCCAGACGCACCCAAGGTTCTCGATGGTGGAACGGGTGGTCAGGCCACGGGTGAAGAACGCGATCCAGCCGACGAACATGGCCCAGACCGGCAGTGAAAACGCGAGCGCGCTGGCAGCGGCAAGGGAAGCGGTGATGGCGGCGATGACGGTAACCGTGATGTAGCCGCGCGGCGAAGTCTGAGAATGGCTCATAAGTATGGCTCCTACATTGTCAGGCGACGCCGCCGTTCGCGCGCAGAACCTGGCCATTGACCCAGGCGCCATCCTTTCCGGCGAGGAAGGCCACGACGCCGGCGATATCGTCGGGCTGGCCCAAGCGCTCCAGCGGAGGCATCTTGGCGAAGGTCTGGATCTGCTCCTCGGTCTTGCCGTTGAGGAACAGATCGGTGGCGACTGGGCCCGGTGCTACTGCATTCACCGTGATGCGACGACCGCGCAGTTCCTTGGCAAAGACACGGGTGAACGCCTCCACCGCGGCCTTGGTGCCGTTGTAAACGGCATAGCCGGGCAGGTTCAGTGCCAGCGTCGTACTCGACAGGTTGATGATGCGGCCGCCATCGTTGAAGTGTGCGGCGGCTTCGCGCAGCGTGTTGAACACGCCCTGGGTGTTGATCGCGAAGGTTTGCTCGAACAGTTCGTCACTGGTCTGTGCCAGGGGCATGGTCTTCAGAATGCCGGCGTTGTTGACCAGCACGTCGATCTTGCCCAGCTTCTCCTCGACGGTGGCGAACAGGCCGCGTACGTCCTCGACCTTGGACACGTCAGCCTTGACCGCGATGGCCGACGCGCCCGCATGGGTCAGCTCGGTAACCAAGGCATCCGCCTCGGTGGCGTTGGACGCGTAGTTGATCGCGACAGCAAAGCCGTCGCGGACCAGGCGGCGGGCGATGGTGGCACCGATCCCGCGCGACGCGCCGGTGATCAGTGCAACTTGGGTGGTGGTAGTAGTGGTCATGACTCGGTTCCTTCTTGGGTGAAAGTGACGCAATTGTGGACTGTTCATGTGCAGAGATAATCTGCCTATAATTGCAAACATAATTCCATTTACTTTAACTATGAGTACCAAGTGGACCGTTTCCAGGAGATGCAGGTCTTTGTCCGTATCGCGGATCGCAGTAGCTTTTCGCTGGCAGCCGAGGATCTCCAGATCCCGCGCGCGACCGTAACCAACCTCATCAAGCGGCTGGAAAAACGTATTGGCACGCGCCTGCTGGAGCGGACCACTAGGCAGGTCCGGCTGACGCACGAGGGGGACGCCTATTACCATCGCTGCGTCCGGCTGCTCGCGGACTTGGAGGAAACCGAGAGTTTTTTTCGCAACGCATCGCCTAAGGGGCTATTACGGGCGAATCTGCAAGGAACGCTGGCCAAGCACTTTGTGGTGCCAGCCTTGGGGGATTTTCTGGCGCAGTACCCGGACATCACGCTGCATGTTGGCGAGGACGACCGTCTCGTCGATCTCGTCCGGGAAGGCGTGGACTGCGTACTTCGCGCGGGTGCGCTGCAGGACTCCACCCTGATTGCCAGACAGGTTGCGCAGATGGAACAGGTGACCGTAGCCAGCCCTGCGTATCTAGAGCGCCATGGGGTGCCCATTACGCTGGAGGACCTGCAGAGCCATTTCGCCGTGGACTATGTGTCCAGCGCCACGGGCCGTCCGACGAGCCTCGACTTCCTCGTTGGCAAAGATGTTGTCGAGCGTCACTTGAAGGCACGGATATCGGTGACCGGCGCAGACTTGTACACCGGAGCGGCCCTGTCAGGGCTGGGGCTGGTACAAGTGCCGCGATATCGCATCGCAAAAGAGCTGGCGGAGGGACGGCTGCTTGTAGTGTTGCCTGAGACTCCCCCTCCGCTTATGCCCGTTTCCGTTCTCTATCCACAGAATCGGCAGCTATCGGCTCGAGTCCGTGTATTTACTCAGTGGTTGGCTCAGCGTTTTAGTCTTACTGTGTCATGAAATTATTAATCAGGTCCTTAATTAGGGCCTGTTGACGATTCACATGGGGAGCCATAGAAGCCCACAGGCCATGGCCACTATGCTCTCGTAATTTCACCTCGACCCACTGGTACAACTGTGCCAGTGTCTGCTCCAACGGCGTGGCCACGCGCTCGGTCAGCGCCCCTCCGAGTCCCTGGAGCCAAAGGGGTACGTGGTTGCATTGGAGTCCGGCACTGAGCTGGCCCCGTTGCTGTCGCGAGCGTGCCCGCGCCACATAGGACTCGCTCACCGCAAAGCGCCTGGCCACTTCGCGAATAGAACCGTCGGCTGCCAGCACTCGATCGCGCAGGTCCTGCCCACAGGCCTGCCCTCGCCGCATCCCATGAGCCACCTCCCGCGTTGCCGAACCCATACTTCCTGTTCAGCTTGGCTGCCCGATCTTGGTCCGTAAGCGTCTGGCCAAGTCATCTGGCTTGAACCCGCCAGGCTAGGAGATGGTGTCCACCTATTTATCGTGGACACCCTCTCAAGGCTTTCAAGCGGGAAATCATGCAGCGACGTTCTTATTCCAAGGCCTTCAAGGCGCAAGTCGTGCAGGAGTGCAGCCTGCCCGGCAACTCGGTGGCCAGCGTGGCCCTGAGCCACGGCATCAACACCCATGTGGTTCATCGCTGGAGAAGACTGGCCGCATGTTCCCCGTCGACCGGGACACTGCCCGCCTTTCTCCCGGTGACGCTGGAGCCGCCTCTTCAATCAGCGGCTTCCAGCCAGGCGGAGATCCGCATCGAGATTCCCCATCGCCGCACGGCCTTGACCGTGCACTGGCCGGCGACGGACGCCGAAGGCTGTGCCCGGTTCGTGCGCGAGTTCCTGCAATGATCCGCATCGATGCCATCTGGCTCGCCACCGAACCGCTGGACATGCGGGCCGGAACGGAAACGGCGCTGGCCAGGGTGGTGGCGGTCTTCGGTGCGGCGAAGCCGCACAACGCCTACCTGTTCGCCAACAAGCGGGCCAACCGCATGAAAGTGCTGGTTCACGATGGTTTCGGTATCTGGCTGGCCTCGCGCCGGCTGAACCGGGGTCGCTTCGTCTGGCCGGGCAGCTGGCAGGGTGCCCAGCTTGAACTGAGCGCCGAGCAGCTTCAGGCCCTGGTGGTCGGGCTGCCCTGGCAGCGGGTCGGATCGGGGGCCGAAATCCGCCTTTTATAGTTGGCCGTCAGGTGCCCCATGCCGCGCAATTGACCGAACGGCCTATCGTCGATAGCGGTCAAGGCAGGCACAATCGCCCCCATGACTTCTGCGGCCTTCGATCACCTGACTCCCGAGCAACTGCGCGAATTGGCGGCGCAGTTGACGCAGCAGGTCCATTACTACAAGACCCGCGGCGATCAGCTGGCTCACGAAATTGCCGTCCTCAAGCGGCATCGGTTTGCCCGGCGCAGCGAGCAGCTCGATGCTGCCCAGCTCAGCCTGCTGGACGATCTGCTCGATACCGATATCGCAGTCATCGAAGCCGAGCTCGAGGAACTGGCTCCGGCTCCCGCCGCTGCCGAGCCACGCCGGCAGCCCAGGCGCACAGCCTTGCCGCCGCAGTTCCCCCGCACCCTGATCCATCACGAGCCGGACAACACGCAGTGCGCCTGCGGCTGCCAGCTCAAGCGCATTGGCGAGGATGTCAGCGAAAAGCTCGACTACACCCCGGGCGTCTTCACGGTGGAGCGGCATGTCCGCGGCAAGTGGGTCTGCGAGCGGTGCGAAACCCTGACCCAGGCACCGGTTCCGGCCCAGGTGATCGACAAGGGCCTCCCGACCGCCGGGCTGCTGGCCCAGGTCATGGTGGCCAAGTTCGCCGATCATCTGCCCCTGTACCGGCAGGAAAAGATCTTCGCCCGCTCCGGCCTGGCCATCCCGCGCTCGACCCTGGCGCAGTGGGTCGGCCGCTGCGGCGTACAGCTGCAACCGCTGGTCGATGCGCTGCGGGACATCGTCCTGGAGCAGAACGTCGTCCATGCCGACGAGACCCCGGTGCAGATGCTGGCTCCGGGGATGAAGAAGACCCAGCGCGCCTACGTCTGGGCCTACGTTCCCAGCCCGTTCGCCGAGCTGCGCGCAGCCGTCTACGACTTCAGCCCCAGCCGTGCCGGCGAGCATGCCCGCACCTTCCTGGGCGACTGGAAAGGCCAGCTGGTCTGCGACGACTTCGCCGGCTACAAGGCCTGCTTCGAGCAGGGCGTGACCGAGATCGGCTGCATGGCCCATGCCCGGCGCAAGTTCTACGACCTGCATGTCGCCAACCAGAGTCAACTGGCCGAACAGGCTCTGCGCTACATCGGTCAGCTGTACGACATCGAGCGCGAGGTGCGCGACCTGCCGCCCGACGAGCGACAGCGAATACGCCAGGAAAAAGCCAAGCCCATCGCCGATGCCCTGCACGGCTGGATGCTCGCCCAGCGCCGGTTGGTGCATGAGGGCACGGCCATCGCCAAGGCGCTGGACTACAGCCTCAAGCGCTGGACGGCCCTGGTGCGCTATCTCGATGACGGCATGCTCGCCATCGACAACAACGGGTGCGAAAACCAGATCCGCCCGTGGGCCATCGGCCGTGCGAACTGGTTGTTCGCCGGCTCGCTGCGCAGCGGCAAACGTGCGGCTGCGCTGATGACGCTGATCCAGTCAGCTCGGTTGAACGGCCATGATCCGTATGCCTACCTGAAAGATGTGCTGGCCCGGCTGCCGACGCAGAAGGCCAGTGGGCTCACCGAGCTGCTGCCGCACAACTGGATGCCTGCTGACAAGGTGTAATGCCCGGCCGCTTACCTTGGTCCGGCTACAACCGCTAGTCAGGCCAAAATGCTCTAGCAGCGTGACAGCTCATGAAATATTTTGTAACATTTCATGGCTATCCATGTAACCGTTAACACCCTCTCAGAAAAATCTGAAAGGGCTCGCTTTCTTATTTTCATGAAGAGCCAAAAGCCAGGAATGGCGCGGCTTTCAGGGATATTCTTTTGAAGAGGAAGGGGCTTTTTCGGAGTTTTCTAAATCAGTCGGCTTACACTGATCATAAGGATATCGCCTATGAACAACGCCCTTAAGTTTCTGTTGGCGAACAGCCTAGCCTTCGTCTTGACAGCCCCCTTGCAACTCGCCGTGGCGGAGCACCACGAGGAGGAGGAGAGCAAGGCCTCCCAGGATGGGAGCGAACGCCCTATGGAGTCCAGGGACAGCATGACGGACGATAAGAGTGAGCAGCAAAAGATGCAGGAGCAGCAAGAGCAGAAGCAGAAGCAGAAGCAGATGGAGGAGCACGAGCGGCCCTATGACTCTGGGGCTTACCCGGGGCAGGACGAAGCAGGGTGAAACCTTGGAGACGCCGGACTGGGGTAGTGTCACGTTGTTGATGTGCGGCCGACCGAAAGCACTACGTGCAAGGCGTGAAGAACTTACGCGGCAAGACGTCCAGGCATCGGGGCGCACGTCACCCGCTCCCAAGCCTGAACGCTTGGGTGCATGCCTCTCGTTTCTTTTGCGGTGAACCCAGTGGATTTGTGGACAACGTTCTCTGCGCGCTTGCCCACAAGCTCCACAAGCCCAGGCGTATCCATTACTGCCCAAGAACCTTCTGGCTTTTGAACGCCTCCAATACGCTCTGCACGGCTCCGCTGGCAAAGCCGGCCCCGATCGACGCTCCCAGCCGATCGGCCAGTCGCGACAGGGGATTGGGCTCCTCGTTGAACTCCTTCAGGTGCTCGGCCTGGATGACATCGCGCGCCACCGTTTCGATCGAGCCGAAGCCGTCGATCAGGCCGATAACCTTGGCCTCCGTGGCATTCCAGAGCAGGCCGCTGAACAGATTCGGGGTGTCCGCCCTCAGGCGCTCGCCACAGCCGCTCTTCACTGCCTCGATGAACTGCTCGTGGGTCCGCCGAAGCTGGGCGTTCCAGAGTTCCACCTCGTCGGGTTTCTGCGGGCTGTAAGGATCGAGCAGGCTCTTGTGCTCGCCGGAGGTGTAATTACGCCGCTCCACGCCGAGCTTTTCCATCGTCCCCACGAAGCCGAAACCGGCGGCGGTCACACCGATGGAGCCCACCAGGCTGGTCTCGTCGGCGTAGATGGCTTTCGCGCCGGCGACAATGAAGTAGCCGCCCGAGGCGGCCAGATCGCCGACCACCGCATACAGCGGCTTCTCGGGGTACTGCTTCTGCAGGCGCTGCATTTCCAGGTAGATCCGATGCGAATGCACCGGGCTTCCTCCCGGGCTGTTGATCGCAACGATCACGCCCTTGGTTTTATCGTCCTAGGGTCTGTTGACGTTTCACATGGGGAGCCATAGAAACCCACAGGCCATGGCTACCATGCTCTCGTAATTTCGCTTCAGCTTGTCGTAGCGGAACGCCACGGCGCGGTAATGCTTCAGCCGCGCAAAGGCATTCTCGACCAGATGCCGGTAGCGATACAGCCCCCGGTCCAGATCGCCATTGCCCTTGATCGAGTTGCGCTTTCGGGGAATGACCGCTCGAGCGCCCTGCGCCTCGATCTGCTCGCGGATGCGCTCGCTGTCATGGCCCTTGTCGGCCACGATCGCCTCGGCAGAGGGCAGCTGCGCAATCAACTCGGGGGCCGAAGTGCAGTCGTTGACGTTGCCCCCGGTGATCTCGAAAGCCACCGGTAAGCCATGCGCATCAACGGCCAGATGGATCTTGCTCGTGAGTCCCGCGCGGCTTTTGCCGATGGCCTCGGACTGATCGCTGGCGGCACCGCTACTGTGCTGGTGGGCCTTCACGTAGGTGCCATCGATGAAGGCCCACTCGAGATCGGGCTCCACGATCAATGCCTGGAAAACCTTGAGCCACTTGCCGGCCGCCGACCACGCATTGAAGCGCTTGTAGACCGAGCTCCAACGCCCGAAGGCGCTGGGCAGGTCTCTCCAGGGGCAACCGGCGCGCATCCGGTAGAGCATCCCCTCGACCGTCATGCGCAGATCCGGCTTGTGGTAAATGGCTTGCTGAAGCAGAACGTTTTCCAGCTTCGACCAGAGTTCGTCACTGAGCATCAATCGGGGCATTGCAAACTCGCGGGATTATCGGGCTGGGCCCTGAATTCTGCGGGTTTGCTCTTCTTCATCAACGCCTCTGGCTCGAAACGTCAACAGCCCCTAGAGCATTTTTTGAAAACACGAATTCGACATACAGGGGTTGCTCTTCCTAGTCATTTCGGTCCTCATCTCCCGCTCGGACAAGGAGACCAGAATGGCTCGGGCATACAGTGCGGATCTTCGTCGACGCGGCCATGGGCGGGCTGTCGGCTCGGCAGGCCGCCGAGCGATTCGACGTCGGCACGGCGACGGCGATCGTCTGGGTACGGCGCTTTCGGGAAGGCGGGGAACTCGTCGCCCGCCGACAGGGCAAGCCCCGGGGCTTGCGGCTCGATCCCCATGCGGACTATCTGCTCGGCCTGCTTGAGCAAACCCCCGACCTGACGCTGGCCGAGCTCGCCGCAACCCTCGAGCGGGAGCGCGGTATTCGGGTCAGCCTGGCGACGGTATGGACGTTTCTCGACCGGCACGGCATGACGTTCAAAAAAAGACCGCGCATGCGGCCGAGCAGCAGCGGCCGGACGTCCAGGCAGCCCGACAGGAGTGGTTCGAGGAACAACCCGGTTTCGACTGGCGCAAGCTGATCTTCGTCGACGAAACCGCCGCCGCGACGAACCTGGCCCGCCTGCGAGGCAGGGCCCCTCGCGGCGAGCGCTGCCTGGCCGCGGTCCCTCACGGTCACTGGAAAACCACGACCTTTACCGCCGGCCTGCGCGTGGACGGGCTAACTGCTCCGCTGGTGCTCGACGGCGCCATGAACGGCCCGGCCTTCCTGGCCTATGTCGGGCAGGTCCTGGTTCCCGAGCTGACGCCCGGCGATATCGTGGTGATGGACAACCTGCCGGCCCACAAGGTCGCGGGGGTACGCCAGGCCATCGAAGGCGCAGGAGCCACACTGCGCTACCTGCCTCCCTATAGCCCCGACCTGAACCCGATCGAGATGGCCTTCTCCAAGCTCAAGGCGCTGCTGCGAAAGGCGGCGGCGCGGACCGTGCCGGAGCTGTGGCAGAGCATTGGCGAGGCAATCGGGCAGTTCTCGGCGCAGGACTGCAGGCACTACTTCGAGGCAGCCGGATATGAATCGGGATAAGGTAAAAATGCTCTAGGGCCTGTTAACACTATTTGCTAGAATGCAGCAAATGGTGTTGAGACCGAGTGCTATGCAACTGACCGCCGAGCAATTCAAACAAATCGAAGGCTTGTTGCCGCGCCAACGCGGCAATGTACGCCTGGGCAACCTGCAAGTACTCAACGCCATCCTGCATGTAGCCGCCAACGGCTGTAAATGGCGCGCACTGCCCGAACGCTATGGCAACTGGCATACCGTCTACACCCGCATG
>Ga0209467_1000723_pt1 | contig 38056 bp, 36 predicted proteins | sample Higcelwee11metaG_FD_187175 | JGI IMG/M metagenome (GOLD analysis project Ga0209467, IMG submission 187175) | Freshwater pond sediment microbial communities from the University of Edinburgh, under environmental carbon perturbations - High... | ecosystem: Environmental > Aquatic > Freshwater >... | reverse complement strand
GATTTCGATAATCTTACCAGACATAAGTCCTCCTTCTGACTTTTGATTTTGTTGTTATTATTAAATCGTCAGTTCGAGGACTTATTTCTTTTAATTTTTAATTTTGCGAAAGATTTTATACACTACCATAAAATATGCTGTAGAATTTAATGAAAAAATTAAAAGAATCAGTGAGAAAAATAAAGATATTATCTGCTGGACATCGCCTAAGAGAGAATCGAGTCACGGATTTCCTGAATGGGCATATACACGTAAACTTGAAAAGCTGTATAACTACTTAATTATTGCGGGCGGCTATGAAATAATTAACCAGATAGGGGATGCCTATATTAAAGCAATTTATGATAATCCGAAAAAATATGGTGATGGGAAAATATATCAACTGCCTGGAAAATCCCTTCCGAAGAATGCCAAAGATAAAAAAATGCAATGGAGAAATTATATTTATATATTGCTTCGGTTAAAGTTTTCAGCAAAATTCTGGTGCGGCGGTTATATCGATAATATTCACTTTATTTTTAAAAATAATGAAATTCATTGGGATCCGAACAATCCGGCAATTATTAAAGGAGAATTCGACGCACACTGTAAATATGATTATCACAGAAAACAAACACCTCGTCCGAAATGAGCTCCAAAGTTAGTTTCCGTTTCTTCAATCGATTCGTAATCGGGCATCACAATTTCTTCTTGATTTCATTACAATATTATCACCTGTTACATTTAGTGTTAAACTTGGTGTTAAACACTTATGTTGAGCTTCAGCATTATAATGATGAAAAGAAGCATTCTAAAAAGCTTTTGAGGTAATTCTTTTGAGTAAAGGTGAAATTCTTGGAAAGGGAATGACTGCCGAAGTTTATGCTTGGGAAGACGATAAGGTTTTAAAACTTTATTATGATTCATTTTCTAAAGACTGCATTGATTTTGAGGTAGGCGTTTCAAAAATTGTTTATGAAGCAGGAGTAAGTTCTCCTGAAGTTTTCGGCATTGTTTCATTAGAAGGGCGGTTGGGGATTATCTTTCAGCGCATCTACGGTCAGTCAATGCTGAGAGCAATTGAAGCAAAGCCGTGGAAACTTGGTTATTGTGCCCGTAGTATGGCAAGAATGCATGCTCAGATGCATTTGAAAATTACACAAGATCTTCCCAATCAAAAAGAAAATCTTATCAATTCAATCTCGTCATCTTCTGACCTCTTGGACGGCAAAGAAAAAATTATTATTGGGTATCTGATGAATCTGCCTGACGGCACTAGTGTTTGTCATGGTGATTTTCATCCCGACAATATTATTGTAGCGAATGATGAAATGGTCGCCATCGACTGGATAAATGTTTCTTCAGGTAATCCTTTTGCTGATGTAGCCCGCACTTGGTTGATGGTTCGTTCACCGGCATTACCACCGGGTGTGTCTAAACTTTCCATTATAGTTTTTAAGTTAGCTAAAAAACTGATATCACACTTTTATCTAAAAGAATATATGAGATATACCAATACAGATTATTGTACGATTGATGATTGGATTCTTCCTGTTGCGGCGGCAAGACTTAGAGAAAAAATACCAGGTGAAGAAAAATGGCTTTTGAGAATTATTGATGAACAGTTGAAGCGGTTGGACGTTTGTTTTTGAAACACATGAGAGCGATTTCAAAAAGAAAGAGGGCATAGCCCTCTTTCTTTTAAGTTTCAGTATAAATACTTCTTATTAACTTTGATGTAGAATTCAACCCACTCATTAGATAATATCTCTTTCTTTTTCCCTTTCTTGATCGCGTTGGTTTTTATGACAAGATCCTGACCGTCCTTAAGATCGCTCACCATGATCTTCTTTGCAATATTTCCTTCAACTGTTCCCATAGCATTAGTGAATTTGTCATCATCTTTTTCACTGCCGTCTGCTTCAAAAAGCTGAAGAGTCAAATCGAAAGAAGAATTTTCATTAGGAACGGTATACGTAATTGGAGAGTTTTCGTTTGCTTCACCTTTTTCTTTGTATTTTTTGCGCGCGGATCTCGGAAGACTCCAGAAACTGTTTGCTCTCTTTCCGTCAGTAATGTCAATATTACCATACAGTTCCAGTTCCTTACCGTTTCCATCATTGGCGTTTGTTTTAATTTTATAAAGAGTAAAAGTGGTTTCTATTCCCTTTCCAAGCTGTTCTGTTGTTTTTACAAGAGTATATTCGTCATTGTAAACTGTGTTTGCGACAGAATTATCATCTACAAATCTGAGTTTATACGCAATAATCTTCCCGGTATTTTCTTTAGAGAATTTATCTGTTACAAGCATATTCATAAAACCGTCGAGACTTGTGACAACTGATTTAGCTCCGATAACTGTTACATTTATCTGATCTTTTGATTCAGTTTTCTCATCTTTGGTTTCTAAGCCTGCATTATATTTGCCATAAAGTTTTGCATCTATTTCAGCTTCCAGAGTTGCTTTTATTGTCTTCCATGATTTTTCCGATTCAATTGTAAGATATGCAAGTCTTCCATATGCTATAGAAGAAACGTAAACCGGTCGGTATCCTTTAAAATCATTGATATTGAAAGTCTCATAGAGAAATGTGCTATCACCCTGATCTACATCGACGGTATAAAAAGTCTCCATGAATTTGACCATGTATTTGTGCTTCTTTGATCCCGTGTTGAATTCGAAACCGCTTTTAATGTTTGTTTCTACAACACCTGAATTGAACCCGACTCCGAAATTAAATTTTATGCCGAAGTCTGATTCAGAAAAAATTTCAGTTGCTTCAAACGAGTATGTTGTGGCGATGGTACCAATATTCTGATTCATAATTTTGCTGTGGAGAGATCTGTAGTTTGAAAGTGAAGGAACAAACGTGTCCGATACTTTTCCTGATTTACCTTTGTTTGTTTTTATGTTAGTCAAGTCATATGATACTGTAATAGGTCTTTTTTTACCCTTGCTTACTTCCTGGTAAGTTCCGGATTCGATAGTATGACCTAATAATACAGATCCGGGATAAATAACATCCGTTGACGGATTAAGTAATATCTGCTGATCAAACGCGGCGCTGGCCTTGAATTTTTGTTTTGTTGTAATGTATGAAATAGGTGTCCCGTTGCTGGTTGTCCCTCGTTTTACTGATTCTTCGACTACGGCTCCTATCGGCGTTTCCTTGAGTCCTTGAGGTTTTGCTTCATTGTTGATCCCTTCAGGATTTTTTAATGCGGCAAGCTGTTTAATTAATGCTTTATTTGGTGCAGGTGCTTTAGGGTCTTTTGTTACGGCTTGTTTCTTTTCATCTTTTTTATCGTCATCTTCTTTTGTTATTTTGTTCTTAATTTTCTTAATTAATCCGGCTTCCGAAGGCATGCTGAAAAAAAGCGAGGCAAGCAGTATAACTGTAAGAACTTTGAATAAGCGCATAGATTCCTCTCATTGGTTTTATTGTCCGGTTTGCTATAAGCCGGATATTTTAAGCATTTAAGTATAGTTTAACAGGACGCATTTGTCAATAAATTCGGCTAAATTAAAGTTTTTATTTTAAATTATAATCCGCAAGAACTCGGTCTGTCAATGGGTTTGTTTTAAGTTTTATAAGCACAAATCTGATTTTAAATATAATTTAAAATATTTGACATGTTTTAAAAATGAAATCTTACTAATATTTAGTTCATATAACAAACATAAAAGAGATGCAAGGTGAAATTCTTTTCTATTTTCAAAGCTATAATTATTTCGCAAACAGCATTAGCTGTTTTTCTTTTAGTTTCATGTGCCGGAAGCAGTACTCAGGCTAAAACTACAGACAATCAGACGCTCTTTGTTGCGGTTCTTCAGGGGAATCTTGTTCAGACTGAAAAAATGCTTAAAGAAGGTGCGTCACCTGAAACACGCGGAGTTAGCGGCAATTCTCTTTTGTCTACAGCCTGCCATGCCAGCAACGGAGAAATGGTAGATCTTCTTTTAAAAAACAAGGCAAATCCTAATGCACCGGACAAAGACGGCTCTATTCCTCTTAATTTTGCTTTTAAACCATATATTCTAAAAAAGCTGATTGATAAAGGTGCCGATATTTATCAGGTATCAAAAAAATCCGGTGAAACTGCGTTTGAATCATGGTGTTCTGCTTCAGCACATGTTACAACGGAAGCACAGAAGCAGGAACTGATTAAAATACTTAAGTCCCAGCAAATCAAGGTAAACCGGGAACATCTCGAAAAGACTCAGTTTATAAGCGATAACGATGTTAGCGAAATATTAAAACTGTACCTTGCGCGCGGTTATGAACTCAACAGATCTTTTAATAAAGATAAAAATATGCCTATTCATTTTGCTGCAATAGAAGACAATTACTATCTTATGCATAAACTACTTGCTTTAGGAGCAAAGGCAAATTTCAAGAATGTTTATATAATGGAGCCTCTCAATATAATTGCAAATATTACAAACAGTAAAAGAAGCGAAGCCGAATTTAAAATGCTTCTTGGTAAACTTCTTGCTGCTGGTGCGGATATCAACACTGCTGATAGAGAGGGTGATACTCCTTTGCACAATGCTGCGGATGTGAATAATATTGGAAAAGTAAGGGTTATTTTGGCTACGAAAGGTGTTGATATTCATAAGACCGGATATTATGGTGAAACTGTTCTTTTTCGTGCGAAGAATCTTGCGATGACAAAACTTCTTGTCTCATCAGGATTAAAAGTCAATCAGCCTAATAAATATAACGTGACTCCTATTTTTAATATTACAGATCCTGCGAGCGTCAGTTATCTGATTCAAAAGGGAGCCAATGTACATCATGTGGACAATGATAATCAAAATGTGCTTCTTTCTGATATGCGTAACGCTTATAGTGCTTTGCTGCATGGAGCATCTTCTGAAGAAATGGAAAGAAAATATCTTGAAAAGGTTAAAATTCTTATAGCAAGCAAAATTGACGTGAACAATAAGTCAAAAAAGACTGATTACACACCGCTTTATTTTGCAGAACGTGCGGGAATGGATAAAATTGTTGCTGTTCTTAAAAAAGCAGGAGCTCACAAATAAATATTCAAAGCGGACTTCCTTTGAAGTCCGCCTATAGAAACCTATTTCAAAACTGTTTTTATTCTGTTTAAAATCTCGAGATATTTTTCGCGGGTTTTTTCTACAACTTCCTCAGGAAGTGCAGGCGCAGGAGAGTTCTTGTCCCATGTAGTCGTGTTTAAATAATCGCGTATATACTGTTTGTCAAAACTTAATGGTGAAATGCCCGGAGTATATTTTTCTTTTTCCCAGAAGCGCGATGAGTCGGGAGTGAGAACTTCATCGATAAGAATCAGTTCGTCTTTTACGATTCCGAACTCGAGTTTTGTGTCGGCAATTATAATGTTGCATTTGTCGAGAACTTCTCCCGCGAATGAAAACACTTTAAGAGTCATTTCGGAAATTTTTCCAGAAAGCTCTTTGCCAAGTTCTTTCTGCATGTGTTCGAATGCGATATTTTCGTCATGACCTTCATCGGCTTTTGTTGAAGGAGTGAATATCGGTTTTTCAAGCCTGTCTGCGAGTTTAAGTCCTGTCGGAAGAGTTATTCCGCAAATAGCACCGGTTTTCTGATAATCGTTCCAGCCAGTGCCGATGATGTAACCCCGGGCAATGCATTCGAAGTCTATTTTTTTTGCCCGTCGTGTAATGACGGCGCGGTCTTTAAGTTCATCATGATCGCAGAAAGGTTTTGGAAATTTTTTGTAATCAGTTTCAACTATATGATTTCGCATAAAGTCTATGTTTTTGAACCACAGATTGGATATAGTGTTGAGTATTTCTCCCTTGCCCGGAATTCCATTGGGGAAGATGTGATCGAACGCGGAAATCCTGTCTGTAGAAACTATCAGAAGATGTTCATCGTCGAGTTCGTAAACATCGCGCACTTTTCCTGAAAACAGTTTTTTTGCGCCGGGTATATTTGTCTGCGTGAGAGCTTTCATTTGAACCTCGTTATTTATTGTAATGATAACACAATATTATAATTTTGCAATACACTTATTCAGAATTTCGTTAACAATCTGAGGATTTGCCTTACCCTTTGATTCTTTCATAACCTGACCGACAAGAAAACCCGCAGCTTTTGCTTTTCCTTCTTTAATATCAGCGATTGACTGTGGATTTGCCGCAATAACCGCTTCAACTATTTTTTCTATTTCCGAAGTGTCCGAAACCTGGACGAGACCTTTATTGTTTACTATTTCTTCAGGATCGTCTCCGCTTTGAAGCATATCCGCAAAAACCGTTTTTGCTATTTTCCCGTTGATGACATTTTTATCTACGAGAAGAAGGAGCTTCGCGAGAAACTCAGGTTTAACTATGAAGGATTCCATTTTTTCGGAATCATCAACATGGGCAAGGAGCTCGCTCATAATCCAGTTGGAAGCTTTTTTCGGATTTGCGCCTTTTGAAACAGTTTTTTCAAAATATTCTGCAAGTTCTCTTGTGCTTGATAAAACCGAGGCGTCATAAACAGGAAGCGCGAAATCTTTCATAAATCTGTCAATCTTCGCGTCAGGAAGCTCTGCTAGAGAAGATCTCATTTTTTCGATAAATTCTTTATCTACTATAACCGGTGCGAGATCCGGATCCGGAAAATATCTGTAATCATGCGAATCTTCCTTGCTTCTCATTGAATACGTTTCGAGTTTGTCTGCGTTCCACAAACGCGTTTCCTGAACGATCGTCTCTCCGTATTCTGTCATCTGAAGCTGTCTCTTGTATTCGAATTCAATGGCGAGTTTTACAGCTTTGAATGAATTCATATTTTTAATTTCGACTTTATTTCCGAGTTTTGTTGCGTCTTCAGGCATAATTGAAATATTTACGTCACAGCGCAGAGAGCCTTCTTCCATATTGCAGTCAGAAACTCCTATATAACGCAGTATCTGTTTAAGTTTTGAAAGAAATTCGTAAGCTTCATCGCCGCTTGAAATATCCGGTTCGGTTACTATTTCGATGAGAGGAGTTCCCGAACGGTTGAAATCGACGTATGAATAATTTTTTGAAGCGTCTTCAGGATGAACATTTTTTGCAGCGTCTTCTTCAAGATGAATTCTGTTCAGGCGTATATCTTTAAATCCCTCACTTGATTTAACACGTATTCTGCCGCTTTTGCATATAGGTTTGTCAAACTGTGAAATCTGATAAGCCTTTGGTAGATCCGGGTAGAAATAGTTTTTTCTGTCGAATTTGGAATACTCGGATATAGAACATTCTGTAGCCAAGCCTGCGAGTATGGCTTTTTCGAGTACTTTTTTATTTAGAACCGGAAGAACTCCGGGAAGTCCCATACAGACGGGGCAGGCGTGAGTATTAGCTGCAGCTCCGAATTCTGTTGAACATGAGCAGAATATTTTAGATTCAGTGTTAAGCTGGGCGTGAACTTCGAGTCCAATTACTGTTTTGTATTTCATTTTATCTCCGGAAACTCAAATTGCTTTGTATTATGGAAAATATTGCGCGGTCATTTGTCAATCAAAAAGGGCGGAATTAATTATTGACAAAAAGGCATCGCGGAAAAGAAGTGAAATGATTTTTCGGTTTCAAAATCTGCTTATTCAGCTTGTTTTGATTCAATATCAGTGTTTGAATTTCAGATTCTGATCAATTCCTTTTGAAATCTATGAGGTCCTATGTTTGCAGAAAGAACCCACTGCGGTGATTTGACGGTTGCTGATGACGGAAAAGAAGTTGTTGTTTGCGGATGGGTTGACCGTCGCAGAGATCACGGCGGCGTAATTTTTGTAATGGTTCGCGATGTTTCCGGCGATATTCAGGTAGTTGCCGATGAAACGCATTCCAAAGAAGCCGCACTTTCGGCTGATAAGCTCAGAAATGAATATTGTGTTTATGTTAAGGGAAAAATTAGAAAAAGAACTCCTGAGAATGTTAATCCGAATATTAAGTCGGGCGAAATTGAACTTGTCGCTGCAGAAATAATTATTCTGAGCGAATCTACTCCGACACCGTTTTCAATTGAGACTAGAGATAATCTGAGTGAAGAGGTACGCCTCAAATACAGATTTCTTGATCTTAGAAGAGCAGAAATGCAGGAAGCGATGATCAAGCGACATGAAGTGATGCAGGTTACACGCAACTATCTCACAAAAAACAGATTTTATGAAATAGAAACACCAATACTTAATAAATCGACTCCTGAAGGCGCACGAGATTTCCTTGTTCCTTCAAGAATCAATAAAGGCGAGTTTTACGCACTTCCGCAGTCTCCGCAGATGTTCAAACAGATTCTTATGATGTCGGGATTCGACAGATACTTTAATATAGTAAAATGTTTCCGCGACGAAGATCTCCGTAACGACCGTCAGCCTGAGTTTACACAGATTGATATGGAGCTTTCATTCATCGATCAGGATATGATAATTGAAATCATAGAAGGACTGCTTAAAGATATTGTCAAAGCAGTGAAGGGAATTGAAGTTAAGACACCGTTTATAAGAATATCGTACGATGAGGCTATGTCGCGTTTTGGAAAAGACGCTCCTGATACACGTTTTGGTCTTGAGCTTTGTGATCTTTCAGATGTTTTTAAAAATTCGACATTTAATGTATTTGCAAACGCGCTTGCTGCAAAAGGCGTCGTTAAGGCAATTGCCGTAGAAAACGGCGAAAAAGTTTCGCGCAAAATGATCGATGAGTGGACTGAATACGTTAAGACATTCAAGGCCGGAGGTCTTCCGAATGTCAGATTCAGAAACGGAGCTTTTGAAGGCGGATTCGCAAAATTTCTTTCTGATGATGAAAAGAAGGGCATAATTGAAAAAATGAATCCGAAGGAAGATTCGATTATATTCTTCGGTTCTGATAAAAAGAATGTCGTTTATGATACTCTTGGAAATCTTCGTATAAAAATAGCAAAAGAACTCGATCTTATAGATAAGGACAAACTTAATTTTCTATGGGTTACAGATTTTCCTCTTTTTGAGTATTCGGAAGAAGATAAGCGTTTCTATGCCAAGCATCACATGTTTACAGCACCTTCGCCTGAAACAATTCCTCTTCTCGAGAACATGAACCCGGATAATGTTGATGAAATGAAGGCGCTTGCTTATGACATCGTTCTTAACGGTTCAGAAATCGGCGGCGGTTCAATAAGAATAAACAGAATGGATCTTCAGAAAAAGATGTTCGATCTTCTCGGAATGTCCGAAGAAGAAGCGAAAGTGAAGTTTTCATTTCTTCTTGATGCTCTTCAGTTCGGAGCGCCTCCTCACGGCGGTCTTGCGCTCGGTCTTGACAGAGTTATGATGCTTCTTCTCAAACGTGATTCTATACGTGATGTTATAGCTTTCCCTAAGACTCAGAAGGGTCAGTGTATGATGAGTAATGCGCCGAGCGAGGTTGCGCTTGAACAGCTTAAGGAACTTTCGATAAGGGTTATCGGACAGTAATGGATCTGAATTTCGAGTTTGATGATTCTTCGCTGGCGGCAAAGCTTTGCGGAGTAAAGGATTCAAACATAAAAGAAATTGAAAAGTCTCTCGGAGTGAGCATCGTTCCGAGAGGAAATGTTCTTCTGATTTCGGGTGACGATACCGGAGTGGAAAACGCTAACTCGCTCATTCACCTGATGAGCGATTATCTTCATGATAAAGACGACAACTTTGAGTTTGATCCGTTTGATCTGCGTTATTTAATTGATATGTCCAGGCAGGGAGTGAAAATCCGGCCTGAAGATATTTCAAGACTTAAAGTGCGTATTCCCGATACCGGAAAAACCGTTTATCCTAAGTCATATACCCAGGCTCACTATCTTTCAGAAATATCCAAAAAATCAATAGTATTTGGCGTCGGACCTGCAGGAACAGGAAAAACTTATTTGGCAGTAGCTGCTGCTTTGCGAGAATATTACGCTCAGAAAGTTTCACGTATTATTCTTACGCGTCCTGCTGTTGAAGCCGGAGAGTCACTCGGATATCTTCCGGGCGATTTTATGCAGAAGATAAATCCGTATCTCAGACCACTTTATGACGCTCTATTTGACCTTATGAGTTATGAAAAGGTTTCGCGCCTCATTGAAAACAACACTATTGAAATTGCTCCTCTTGCTTATATGCGGGGAAGAACTCTCAATAATGCCTTTATAATTCTTGATGAATCACAGAATACGACTAAGTCTCAGATGAAAATGTTTCTGACGCGTCTTGGAAATAATTCAAAAATGGTAATCTCCGGAGACGCTACTCAAATCGACATAGATAAGCCGTCTCAGTCGGGTCTTCTTCATTCAATGAAAATTCTCCGCGGCATTAAGGAGATTTCATTTGTTGAATTCGGTCCGGAAGATATCTGCCGGCATCCTGTTGTGCAGAAAATTGTTTCGGCATATGAAGCTGAAGCAGGAGAAACTAAATGAATTTTCTTCTGACAAAGTTCAAAAGTATATCGTATTATATTTACGGTAACAGATTTTTCAGAATATTCTTTTTTATGAATATCCTTCTCATTGTTGTATCAAGTGTTCTTCTGACATTGAACAGTGTCGGAGAAGTTTATGCTTATTCAGAAGGAGATATCTGTCTTGAAACAATACGAGTTAAACGAGAAATATCATATACTGTAGATGATCAAACCGAAATTCTTAAAAGAAACGCCGGTGAGAATGTACCTCTTTATTTTGATTTTGATTCGGGTGCATTAAATGACAAAGTCAGATATGTTTACCGTCTCTTTCGGGGGCTTCAGCTAAGTTATGATTCTTCATCATCGTCAATTGGCGATTATGACAAGCTTGAATATCTGAATAATAATTTTCCTGAGTTTTCGCGTCTCAATAAAAGCTTTTTTGACGCTCTGATTTCGGCAAAATCATCTGATGAACTTCAGAATTCAATCGTAAAAGCTCTCAGTGATATTTATGATGAAGGTATTCTCGACAAACCATATTTAAATCCATTGAATATTTCCAATTCGAAAGTTGCGTTTATAGATGCCGGCGGTTCACGCGACTTGCAAAAAAACGTTAATCATTTAAGAACTTCTGATGATATAAGAAAGAATCTCAATGAAATTCTGAGACCTTATATTCAGCGATTTCCTGCTAATCAACAGATGGCTGCTGCTATTATTGTAAGAAATCTGATTGTACCGAATCTTTTCTTCAATGAGACCGAAACACGTAAGCAGATTGATAAGGCCGCGAAAGAAATAAAGCCTGTGATAGCTGTATTGAAAAAAGACCAGATTATAGCGAGAGAAGGAGACCCTGTTTCTCCTGAAGTTTTAGCAAAAATAAAGATAATGAATAAGCATTCGGCAAAACTTCATTTTAATTTTATAATCGGTATTATTTGTTTTCAGCTTTTGATTTATTTTATTATTGTGCTTTATCTCAAAGATTATTTTGCACGCACCATCAATGATGTGAAAGTTCCTGTTTTGACATTTTTTGTAGTAACAGGATTTTTTCTATATGCTTTTTTTGCATACAGACAGAATGCCGAGTTGAATTCAGTTTATATATTTGCTCTTGCTCTGCCTATTCCGTTTATAGTTATCACTCTGAGTCTTCTATATAATATATACATCGCTTTTCTCGCCGGTATTTACGCGGTTACATTTGTAAATGTGATTTCAAACGGCGATAATGCCTCAACGGTAATCGCATCCGTTTCTCTTTTAATTTCAATTTTCGCATCAAAGAATATAGAAAAACGTACAGATTTTCTTAATGTCGGAATAGGAATTGCAGTCATCAACGGTTTACTTTCTGCTTCAATCGGGTTTATTGATGACTATTCATTTCAGAGAATTTTGACGAATATTAAAATTTCATTTATTAGCGGACTGGCGAATACTATCGCTGTTATGGGGCTTTTCCCGATTTTTGAACATTTATTCGGAGCAACAACCCGCTTTCGACTTCTCGAGCTGATGGATCTTAATTCTTCCATATTTAAAAAAATGCTGATAAAAGCTCCCGGAACATATAATCATTCAATAATGGTAGCTAATCTTTCAGAGGCAGCGGCTAAGGAAATTAACGCAGATCATTATCTTGCAAAAGTCGGTGCGTTTTATCATGATATCGGAAAAATTAATGATTCGGCAATTTATATAGAGAATAAAAAAGAAGGCGAGAAGATAGAGAAGGAACCGCTTGAATACTGCCGTTTAATTATTTCTCACGTTGAAAAGGGAATCAGACTTGCAAAAGAAATGAAACTTCCTGATGAAGTTATTGATTTTATAAGAGAACATCACGGTCAGAGTACGATGACTTTTTTCTATCATCAGGCTCTGGAAAAAGCAAGCGGTGAAAGTAATTCCTTTGTCAATCAGTCTGATTTTCAGTATCCGGGGCCGAAACCCCGCTCACGGGAAACCGCGCTTGTCATGCTTGCTGACGCTATTGAAGCCGCGTCAAGAAGTGTTACAGAACCTACCTATACAAAGCTTGAAACTCTTGTGAAGAAAATTATACATAACAAGCTAAATGAAGGCGAATTGGAAAACTGTGATCTGACATTTAAAGACATCAATAAAATTCAGAAAGCATTTATCCGCATTCTCGCCGGTATTTTTCACACCAGGATTGAATATCCGGATAAAGAAGATATCCGCAAACTTGAAAAACAGGTTAATAAATCGAATGAATAAAATAGCTGTTTTTAGCCAAGGCGCAGTCAAATTTCCGTATAATGATATTCCGAAATCATATATAACATCTGTTGTCAGAAAAACTTTAAAACAGCTGACACTCGAAAATGTTTCTGTTTCAATAATAGTTTCGGATAATAATTTTATAACAAAAATAAATTCGGATTATCGTAAAAAAAATTACGCGACTGATGTTATATCTTTCGCCTATAGAGAACAGCCTTTTCCTGAGATAAAAGAGGAGAATGAAGTTCTCGGTGATATTTATATTTCAGCCGAAAAAGCTGCCGAGCAGGCTATTGAAATCGGACATTCTCTCAAGGATGAATTCGCAAGGCTTCTAGTTCATGGAATTCTTCACCTTATCGGCTATGATCACGAAAAGGGTAAAAAAGAAGAACTCCGTATGCAGGAAATGGAAGATTACATTCTCGAAAAAATATGATTTGAAAACCACTGGACTTTTAAATAAAAACAAAATATTCTGGCGCAAAGGAGGAACGGATGAAACGTATAAAAAAAATTCTGCCTTTTGCTGCGGGAATCTTTTTAGGTATGATAATACTTTTTCCGGTTTTTGCTCTTAACCGTCAGGATTCTATAATAGCTCTTGCTGACGGAAACTTTATGCGTTCTGATTTTTCTTTTTCAGTTTGTTCCCGTGTTATTTATTTCAATTCAGCCGGATATCAGACAAAAGAAGCGGCAATTTCCGGTACAAACGGGCACTCATTCGGAATTGTTAAAACCGAAAAGCTTCTTTATATCGAATTTATTCATGAATCGCCAACAACAGAAGAAACAGTTGTGAAGGATGACCAGTCAGTTAATATAGATTTTCCATACGCCGGTAAATATAAACTGAATGCTAACGGAAATGACGGTATTTTAAACATAATTAAGACAGAAAAAGGCTACTATGCAACAATTCAATTTCCGAATTGGGGCAAAGCCTCGGTAGAAGTTTTAAAAAGACTTTCCTTTAAAGGCAGGCGGATTTATTTTGTCCGTTCGGTGAGTACAAAAGAAGAACTGGCAAAAACCGGGGCGACATCGTACTTTACTCAAGAATATTACGGAGAATTTTCCACAGATGGAACTCTTGTAAGCGGTCAGTATGTACTGCGCGGAGCGAAATATCAGTGGAATGCAATCAGAATTAAGAGGTAACTATGGCATTAAGCATCGGAATAGTCGGGCTCCCTAACGTAGGCAAATCGACACTTTTTAACGCACTGACAAAGGCTCAGAACGCCCAGGCGGCGAACTATCCTTTTTGTACAATTGAACCTAACAAGGCTATCGTTGCGGTTCCTGACAAGAGATTGAAGGATCTATCAGCAATCGTTAATCCGCAGAATATTCAGAACGCGGTTGTTGAATTTACTGATATTGCCGGTCTTGTAAAAGGCGCGTCTAAGGGAGAGGGTCTTGGAAACCAGTTTCTTTCGCACATCCGCGAAACTTCTGCAATTGTTCATGTTGTCAGATGTTTTGAGGATGATAATATAGTTCATGTTTCGGGCTCGATTAATCCTGTCGGCGATATTGAAGTAATCAATACAGAACTTATTCTTGCAGATATTCAGATGCTTGAGAAAAGAATTGAAAGGCTTGAAAAAAGCGCGAAAGGAGATAAAAAACAACAGCCTCTTCTTGATAAGGCAAAAGCTATTCTTGAATTTCTGAATCAGGGGAAACCTGCATCTCTTTTTCCAGAACAGGATGAAGCTTTTGAAGAATTGAAAAAAGAATCTGGACTTATTACGTTGAAACCTGTAATATTTGCTGCTAATGTCGATGATTCTGATATAGCTTCTGATAATGCGCATGTATTGGCGGTTAAGAAGTACGCAGAAGGGCATAACGCGCGTGTTGTAAAAGTATGTGCTAAAATTGAAGAAGAGATGAGCAGTATGAGCGATGATGAGAGACTTGAGTTTCTTGTATCGATGGGTTCAGACGGAGAAAGCTGACTTGAGCATATTATCCGTGAAGGGTATGCCATACTTGGACTAATAAGCTATTTTACTGCAGGAGTTAAGGAAGTTCGCGCCTGGACTATTCAAAAAGGATGGAAAGCTCCGAAGGCAGCTTCGGTTATTCATAATGATTTTGAGCGCGGATTCATACGCGCGGAAGTTATATCATTTCAGGATTTTATCCAGAATAAGGGTGAAGCCGGAGCGAAAGCTGCCGGGAAAATGCGCCTTGAAGGCAAGGAGTATGAAGTTGCTGACGGCGACGTTATGCACTTTCTTTTCAATGTATGAAACTTTTTAAAGTCGCGATTAAAGATTATGACATTGTTCTTGCGGAAGAAATACTTTTTGCGCTCAACGCTCAGAGTATTACCGAAACAGAAGAAGGCATATTTGCGATAGTTTCAGAAGAGAATATTGATGATATAATAGAAGAATTCGGTTATCATGCGGAAATAACAATGATCGAAAACCGCGACTGGGTAAACAGCTGGGCAGAATCATTTCTGGGAATTGAAGCTTCAGAAAGAACTGCCGTTGTTACTCCGGGTTTTACTTTAGGGAAAGAGATCGAAATAATAGTATCACCCGAAAATGCGTTCGGTGCGGGGACTCATCCGACAACACGTCTTTGTGTTAGACTCATTGAAAAAGTTTTCCTTTCGTTTCCGGTAAAATCATTTCTTGATATCGGTTCAGGCAGCGGCGTCCTTGCTATTCTTGCTGCAAAACTAGGTGCTGCAAGTGTAACGGCCATAGAAGTCGATAAAGCGGCGTACGAGAAATCTATTGAAAATGCAGATAAAAATTCAGTAAACATAAATGTTGTAAATTCGGGGATTGAAGATTTTCCCGCTGATTTTGAATATGACGTAGTATGCGCAAATCTGCATTCCCGTTTGATTGAAGACAATATTGCATTAATAAAGAAACATGCAGGTGAAAATTCATTTTTGATTTTAAGCGGTATAATGAATATATGGGCGGATGACATGGAGCGGATATTTCTTCAGCATGCTTTGTCTGTGTCCAAAAAAATAACTGAAGATGAATGGGTTGCCTATCTTCTCTCATGTGAATAAACCGTTCTCGTCAAATCCTCGTTTAAACCAGATTAAGAAAAATTATTGCTTAAAAAATGCTCATGTCCCAGACTGATTGCATGGAAAGTTTTGCGGAATATCATTTTGTGAAAGGAAAAGTAATATTTTGCGGATGCAATATGGAACTTCCTTCGTCATGCTTCGGAAAGAAAACATTTAGCCGCGGTGACCGTTTTCTTTTTATTCCTTACCGTCGATTCATTAAAAGATTATTAAAATTACGCTACTTGGCCGTATTGTGCGAAATCACTGGCGAAAAAACTGTTGCGGATAAAATTATATACGAAATAAAGGGTCTGCATAAGGTTGTGATAAAAAAATATAAAAATGATTCTGCATATTTTGAGGAAGTAATTCCTTTAATGAATGTAAAAACGGAAAACGTTGTAGGCAGTCTCCGAAAAAAAGCTCAGGAATTTGTATTTCTTATAAACACGGAAGAATCTGAAAAACTTATTTATCTGATGAATTTCAGCAGTGATTTTTCGGAATTTTCTGATTTTGTGACCAATTATTTCATTTTAGGTTATAAAGACAGAATCAGAATTTTTTATGAGAGTGATGTGTATAAAAAATATTTAATGCTTCATGCAATGCTGGATAAACTTATAATTAAGACGCAAAAGAGGATTCTTAGTGAAAAAAAATGTCTTGGGTGATAATGCTTATTATACTGTAGAGTGGTCGGAACTTATAAGATATGATAAGCATCATGCTTCAAGAGTTCTTCCCGAGCTTGCAGGCATACTTTATTTCTATGATGTAAAAGGCAATTTTAAAGAAGATGTTCTTTGCTTCGGATGCTGGAGAGAAGGGCTCAGAATGGAAATGAGAAATCTATTCGATTCGTATTTTACGAAGTTTCCTTATATTACTGATGAATTAAGAAAAAAAAATCTTTATTTTAAATTCTGTGTTCTCGATTCTTCTCCGGCGGATATGAAAGATGTAATGTATTTTCTGATAAGCACCAACAAACCAATTTTAAATAATCCTTCTGAATTCAGTGATTCAAAACGATACAATGAAATCTGTGTTGATGAGATTAATCCAAAAACAAAGAAATAGGTTTAGTGTCCGGACATTTTGAGGTCTTTTGCGGAATAGATCGAAGATGTATTTTGCTTAATTGCAAGATATTCTAGAATATATTTAAGTCTGCATGCCGCATCTAGTGGTGAAGAAAATTTATTGTCGGCTACTGAAATATACTGTTGAATGCTTTTTACATTGACTGATCGTTGTTCCGGATTATCCTTAAAAATATCATTTCTGAAAGTTATATACGTATCATATATCGACTTTATAAGATCATCATTTTTAATGAGATAGGCAAGATATAAATTTGTGTCAGAATTTCTTGCGTTACGTGTGAAGAATTTCAGTATTCTGAAAGTTATTTCCGGCATAAGGTGATAATTTAATAGCTGGATAATGGTTTCTTCTATGTCGGCTTCAACAATACGCTTGGTAGGGTAGGCTAGATTTTCAATATAAGGATAACCCGTCTTTGCCTTAAAAAATGCATATTCGATAAAACGGTCCAGCGGATCTTTCTGCATAAGATTTATTTCGTTTTCGGTGCTTTCTATAATCAGATTTGCTTTTGCTTCAAGCGGCATCTTGTTTTTTATCAGCGCATTCATGTTAAGAATGGCTTTACGTGATTCCTCAGAATCAAAATCGAATAATTCTATGACTTTATCACTGTTCATATATGAGACATAAGCAATTTGGGCAAAATGTCAAGAATAATTGCATAAGCTTCATGAAAACATATCCAAGAAATTGACTTGATATTTTAGCCCGAATAATTAGCCTGTATTTATGGAAGAGCAGAAAAAAATTATTAAGGATTTAATTTCAATCGGAAGTGGAGATAACCTTCCGGAAAAAGAAAGAGAAATTATTTATACACCCTTTTGCGGAATTCCGAAGAGAAGCGCGGCAGATACTTCAAAAATTATAATTTTAACAGAAGCTTTTTCATCAGAAAACGAGTTCTTTGAGTTTTCTATTAAAGATATCGGCCATATTGAAGAAATTGAAACTATTTCTGATTCTGACGGCAGAAATGCAGTTAAAGTCCGTCTTTGGGTAAAAAAGGGAGCCCGTGCTCTGTCGAGCCGGTCTTTCACAGTTGAGTAATACGTATTGTTTGCTTGTTGAGGTTTAAATGGACAGTTCTATTTTTGCAATTTTATCGGATATTCCCGATTATCTTATATCAATGGCTCCTTATCTGCATTTCGTATCATTTGGTTTGCTTGTTTTAGCTGGCTTCAATCTTCCGATTTCGGAAGATGTTGTGATGATAGTTTCGGGTTCAATTGCTGCGACCGTAGTTCCCGAAAATACTTTTCTTATTTTAGCCGGATGTTTTCTCGGAGCTTATATCAGCGATATCTTTGCATATTGTGTCGGCAGGTATTTTTTAAGCTGGGTCATTCGGCATCATAGAATGGCGAAGATATTGCCTGTCAAAAAAATAAAAACGATGGAGCAGTATTTTTCAAAATATGGGGAAAAGACTCTTTTTTTCGGAAGATTTATTCCTTTTGGTTTCAGAAACGCGATTTTTATGACAAGCGGTGTGCTTGGGATGAAATTTTATCACTTTCTTATTATAGATTTACTTGCTTTGTGCGCAACTACTTCAATTCTTTTTACACTCGGATATAAATTCGGCGGTAAGTATCAGGTTGTTATTAATTTTGCTAATAAATTTTATTTTATTCTCTTTCCTGTGTTGATTCTGATTATTATTATTTTCATTAGAAAATTCCTGAAACATCATCGTGAACATAGTCCAGAATAGTTTATCGCAAGATGGTGCATGCGCCGCTTATAATTGACTTTTGTGTTTGTATCGGATATAATTGACCGTTGCAAAACGTTATTAAAAGCGGAGAACGCGGTTATAAATGAATAAACGGATTTGCTATTTTTCAATAGATTTATCCAATCCTTTCGGCGAGACTCTGCTGAGCAGTGTTTATAAAAGAGTTCATGATTACGGTGATAAACTTTTTGTGGTCCATGGCGGTATACTGAATTCGCCTCATGAATGGGAAGTCCGTCGAAATATTCTATACGGATATATCAATCCTGATGATTATGATGCCTTTATAGTTTCGAATATATTAAGTTTCTGTTCATATGATGAATCCCGTAAATTTGTTCAGCCATATTTATCAAAGCCATTACTTATTATAGGCGAAAAAATTGATTCTATTCCCTATGTCGGTGTCGACAATTCGTCCGGTTTTAAAAATCTCATTGAACATATAATAGATCAGTCTGAATCTAAGAAAATTGCAGTTTTAGCAGGTCCTGTAAATAATTTTGATTCTTCTGAAAGATTCAAAGTTCTGCGTGAAGTAATGACTTCGCGACAAATTTGTTTGCCGGATGAAAATATATATTTTGCAGTTTTTAGTGCTGAAAGCGCTATTGAAGGTATTCGGGTTTTGCTTGATGAGCGTAAAATTGATTTTGATTCGCTTATCTGCTTTAATGACCGAATGGCAATCGGAGCTATGGGTGAGTTAAAGCATCGAGGTTATCGTATTCCTGAAGATATAAGAATTTCAGGATTTGATAATACCTATGAATCAGAACTTATGACTCCTCCGCTCACAACCGTATCGTATCCTATCGATCAAGTGGGTATAGCTGCGGTTGACGGAATAGAAACCCTTCTTGTTGGTAAGCAAATTGATAAACCTGAGATATTCCCGACTCAATTTATTAAAAGAAGATCATCGGGCAGTATGGAACTGCATGATTTTGATTTTTTCGGTTTTGATATAAGTCCGTATTTTTCTGATGGATTTAGTCTTGATTCAAATTATTATTTATCTTTTGCAGTAGATCTTTTCGAATCTGAAAATGCCGATGATTTTTATAAAAATGATATAATAAAAAGTCTTAGTGTTTTTTTGTCATTGGTTGATTTTGACAAGACGGATATTCTTCAAATAATTCTGCATTTAGAATCCTCAATTATTTCCAAATATTCAGAAGAAAAAGATCTTCGTTTATTAAAAAAATATTTTTTCCACCTTCATGTTATAGCAGGGAAGAAAGGCAGAAAAACTTATTCGGATATTTTGTTTTTTTTGAGCGGATATTGCCGTTCAAAAATAATATCAATTGCAGTCAAAGACGCTATCTTAAGCAGAACCGAAGAAGAATATTTGATACAAATCGGCGAAGATTTAAGTTCTTCTTATGATATTCAATCAATAAGAAAATCACTTTCTACTTATTGCAAATATATAGGAATAGAAACTTTGTTTGTTGTTGTGTTTGATGAAGAAAATAAAGATAATGCCTATTTATCAGTGAGAATAGAAAATCAGCAAAATCTATCTGTTGATGATTTCAAAAGTTACCCGGCAAAAGATATATTGCCTGGAGAGCTTAAAAATAAATATCATGAGCTTCTTCTTGATGCGCTATGTCTTGCGGACGATGATATAGGTTATGTTTTATATAATCTGGGTAATCATCCGAATATTCTATACAAGAGTCTTCGAAAGCATATATCTGGAGCGATAAAAGGAAATTCTCTTCTTCGCAAAATAAATAATTATTCTTCAAACCTTGAGAAACTAATCGGTGAACGCACGCAGAAACTGATTTCAGTTAATGAGAATCTTATTGAAGAAATAAAACGAAGGGAAGCCGCAGAAAATGAACTGATAAAAAAACGAAATCTTGACTCATTAGCTCTTCTTGCCGGAGGAATCGCACATGACTTCAATAATATTCTAACAGCTATAGGCGGTAATATAAATCTTCTTCAGATGAGGAAAGAACAATCGATTTTCAGAAATGAGATTCTTTTGAATCAGGTCTTGTCGGCTGTTGATAAAGCAAAAAATCTTACACAGCAGTTATTGACTTTTTCTAAAGGCGGTCACCCTGTAAAAAAAACACAACATATTAAACCATTGGTTGAAGAAAGCGCAAAGTTTATTTTAGCAGGTAGCAATGCTAAACCTAACTTTGATTTTAAAGTTGAAGATGTTATTGTTGATATGGATTCCGGTCAGATAAATCAGGTTCTTAATAATGTTATTTTGAATGCGGTACATGCGATGCCGGGCGGTGGTGAAATAGGAATTTTACTTGATGTTTATAATTCAGAAAGTGAGAATCATTATGATCTCAGTCTGGGCAGATATGTCAGAATTTCTATTTCTGATTCTGGATGCGGTATTCCCGAAAACATTGTTCATAAAATATTTGATCCCTATTTTACAACCAAGGAAAAAGGTTCCGGCTTAGGTCTTTCGACTTCAATCGCTATAGTAAAAAAACATGGCGGTAATATTGTCGTAAAATCGGTTTTAAACAAAGGGACGATTTTTAATATTTTTCTGCCGATTTCAAATGGTACTGTCGGTGTTTCGGAAGTAGCTCATGAAAAGAATATGCCGACAGGAATGTCTTTTCTTGTTCTTGAAGATGATCCTGATATTCAGAATCTTATCGTGAATTTTCTGCAGAATCTGGGTCAAAAATGCGATATAGTTTCTGAAGGCTCAATGGCCATTGATCTTTATTTAAAGTCAAAATTTTCCGGAAAATATTATGATGCCGTGATTCTGGATCTTACTATACCCGGAGGTATGGGCGGGAAGGATGTGATGGGTAAAATTCTTGAAATTAATCCCGATGCTGTCGGAATTGTTTCAAGCGGATATTCTGATGATCCTGTAATTTCAGAATACCGGAAATTCGGTTTCAGGGCAATTCTTCGAAAACCATATCTTATCTCAGATCTCAAAAACGCAATCATTGAATCACTTGAAATTAAATAAGTTTTTTAATTCGGTTAATTTCATTAAGAGCATCGAGCGGTGTTATACGGTCAGTATCGAGATTTTTAAGTTCGGTGATTGCCTTGCTGTTGTCGCTGAAAAGATCCGGTTCTTCTTCGCTGATTTTTTTAGTATCAGGACGTTTAAGCGGTGTCTTTTCATGTTTCCGTAAATATTTTTTTGCGGCTTCAGTGACTTCTTTAGGAATGCCAGCAAGAGACGCTACATGAATTCCGTAACTCTTACCGGTAAATCCTCTGACTACTTTATGAAGAAACTCTACACCATGTACTGTTTCTTTTACCGAGACTGTAAGATTCTCAATCGTTTTTCCGTCTTCAAGTACGGTAAGCTCATGATAATGTGTTGCGAATAATGTCTTTGCCTTTGTTTTCCATGCTATAAATTCTACAATGCCCTGTGCTATAGACATACCGTCATAGGTTGAGGTTCCTCTTCCGACTTCATCCATTACAATCAGTGATTTTTCTGTGGCGCTGTTTAAAATAGAAGCTGTTTCAGTCATCTCAACAAGGAAGGTTGATTCTCCTCTTGCGATATTATCAAATGCTCCTATTCTGGCAAAAACTCTATCGCATACGGGAAGCTCTGCGCTTTCAGCCGGAACGAACGAACCCGTCTGAGCAAGAATCTGAATTATTGCAGCCATTCGTATGTATGTAGATTTACCGGCCATATTAGGACCGGTTATTATTTTCAAAACTGCATCATTAATAAATTCTACATCGTTCGGGATGAAGGGTTCTCCTTTAAGAAAACTTTCAACAACAGGATGTCTGCCGTTTTTTATTTTCAACTCGTTGGAGGTTATTGCTGGTCGTACATATTTATTTTCAATAGCACATTGCGCCATTGATCCGAAAAAATCAATTTGTGAGAACAATTCGGCAGTTTCAAAAATGATATTTTTATTCGATAGAACTTTTTGTCTTACCTGTTCTATGAGCTTCTTTTCGAGTTCTGCAGCCTTTTCTCCGCTTGAAAGCGCTTCAGTTTCAAATAGCTGAAGCTTTTGAGTGGTGAAGCGTTCAGCATTTACAAGAGTCTGTTTTCTTAAATAATCGGACGGCGCTTTATCTGATTGTCCTTTGCTGATTTCGATATAATAACCATAAACCTTATTGTACCGGATCTTGAGAGTAGGTATTCCTAATCTTTCTTTTTCTTCGGATTCATATTTTAAAAGATAATCTTTTGCATCATTTTTAAGAGAATATAATCTGTCAAGTTCTGAGTCATATCCCTGATTTATCACTCGTCCTGATTCAACAGAAATTGCCGGTTCATTCATTATGGCAATATCAATCAAAGATATAAGTTCATGATGTTCATTAAGTTTATCCGCAACATCTTTATAGTATTTAGTTGATGACAGCAGTTTCTTGAAGACAGAGGCATTTTTTAGTGATTCGGAAAGATTTATGAAATCAGCTGGTAGATACTTGTTAACGCTTATTCTTGAGAATATCCGTTCTATATCGCGTATTGCGGACAGAGCCGTTCTTATATTAGAAAGAAGTGAATGATTTGTAAATAGTTCTTCGACCTTGTCCAGTCTGTTGTCGATTTCCGCTTTTAATGAAAGCGGGCGCAGAATAGATTTTTCAAGATAGCGCTTACCAGCTGATGTTTTTGTTTTATCAATTATCGAAACAAGAGATCTCGTTCTGCTTCCGTCAGCCTGCGAATTTATTATTTCAAGATTGCTAATTGCAGATTCATCAAGAATCATTTCGGAGTCTCTGCTTTCAAATTTCGGCATCTTGAGAATATCTACCGCGTCTCTGCTTCTTGATTTAATATATTCGATCAAAGATCCTGCTGCGGCTATCTCGCATTTTTCGTTGAGATTTATTCCTTTGAGATTTGTAATCTTGAGTGCTGATAGTATTCTTTCTCTTAAATATTCGTCATCATAGAGCCATTCGCTTATTGAAGCAGGCTTGATGTTTTTAATTTTGAGATAATTGAAAAATCGGTCATCAGCTTTTCCAGTAAGATCATAAAATAATGATTCGACGGGATTATATTTAGATAATTCACCCCTGAATGAATCATAAGAATTATCGATGATACTGATGAGAAAATCTCCGGTAGAAATATCTGCGGCTGCAATAGCTGTTTTGTTTTCAGAAATAACAATTGATGTTATAAAGTTATTAGATTCGGATGATAGAAGATTCGGTTCGGTAACAGTGCCTGGCGTGATTATTCTGACTACTTCGCGTTTTACAATTGTGCCGTCGCTTGGAACCGATTCGGTTTGTTCGCATATCGCTACATTACAACCGGCTTTTATCAGGCGTTGAATATAATTTTCTGAAGCATGATAAGGAACACCGCACATCGGTGTCTCGTGGCGTTTAGTAAGTGCTATATCGAGAATAGATGAAGCCTTTTTTGCATCGTCAAAAAACATTTCATAAAAATCGCCGAGGCGGAAAAAGAGGATTTCGTCCGGATGCTTGTCTTTTATATCAAGATATTGTCTCATTAACGGGGTAAGCTTCTGTTCCATCTCATTCTCCGCTATAATATTCATTTTTGCCGTTTTTTCTGACAAGCACAATATGACCGTTAAATCCTAGTTCTTCTGAAAGTCGTATTTTGATATCAAGTGCTTCTTCTGGACTTGAGAAGCTGCCTATATATATTGCGAATTCTCTCGGGCGTTTAACTATAACAGAGCTGCCGTAATCGTTACGTGTTTCAGCACGGATTTTTTTTGCCTCTGCAAGATTATAGAAAGGTCCGATTTCTACACAGTAATATTCTTCTCCTTTGATAGGAATGATTTCTCTTGAAGGTGATATATCAATTCTGTCTTCGGTAATAACGAGATACCTGCTTACTAATACGGGTTTATACGGCATTAGCTGGATTATTCTTTTTTTTGATGAAAAAGCTTCAGGAGATTTCGGAAATAATTTTATGACATCTGAATATGCGGAAAAAGCTTCATTTATTTTTTTGCTTTTTTCAAGTATGTTGCCCGCCAAATAAAGATCGGACGAATTATTTTTTGCGTCTGAGATAAAGCTTCTTTTATAATAATTTCGGTATTGGGCATAATCAGAAAGAATTGAATCGGTAATTTTTTCTTTTCTGATAATTTGTTCTGCCTTTGTATAATCCTGTGAAAGCAGGTATCCTTTTGTTAGAAATGCCGATATTTCTTTTTTGTATTTTCCATCAGGGAAAAGATAAAGATAATCATTTGACTGTCTGATGAGTGAATCAATTTTATTGGATAAATATAGAATTCCGCAGATTCTGAAATAGGCGGTTTCTGTAAAATCACTTTTCTTGTAAAGTCGGATAAAAAGGAGATAATCCTTTTCACTTTTCTGTAGATTTGTTTCAGCTTCGGCTGTAAAAAAACGCACTATATCAAGATTTTGACTTTTCGGATATTTAACTATAAATTCATCGCCGAGTTGGCGTGAGTATGTATTATTCTTGAATGCGTTTGAAAGGTTGACCAGATCGCTTTTTTCATCGGCTAAAATATACGGGCTATATAACGCGATTGCCGATAAGAGCAGAACCTTTAACCGAATCAATTTTAACATTCAGCAGTTTACCTGTATCGGAAGAATTGCCTGATGTGATGACCGGATGAGAGAGAAAACTTTTTCCGTAAACTTCATTTTCATTTTTGCGGCTGATTCCCTCGATAATCACAGATTCTGTCCGCCTGATGCGGGCTTTAAGCTTCAACGCAGAAATTTCTCTCTGAGTTTCTATCAGAAGCTTTAGTCTTTCTGATTTTATTTTTTTGTCAAGGTGATTCTTAAATGATGCCGCCGGAGTTGATTCACGGGGAGAATACGCGTACATGAAGGCTTCATCGTATTGAACAAGCTTGACGGCTCTAATCGTTTCTTCGAAATCATCATTCGTTTCGCCGGGAAATCCTACAATAAGATCTGTTGTAATTGAGAAATCGGGGAGTTCTTTTATTTTTTCTATTATTTTCATGTAATCTGAAAAAGAATAGATTCTGTTCATTTGTTTGAGAATGCCATCCGATCCGCTTTGTAAAGGCAGATGTATTGATCTTGATATGTTTTGATTATTTTTTATGACTTCAATGATATTAATATCGAAATCTTTGGGATGACTTGTCAGAAAATTAAGGCGTTTTATCCCTTTGATTTTTGCAGATTTTTCCAGGAGTTTGTAAAATGGTATTTCGCCGTTGTCCTGTCCGTATTGATTGACATTCTGCCCCAGAAGGGTAATCTCAATAGCTCCCTTATCTACAGCGGCTTTGATGTTTGATATTATTTCATCTGATGATGCTGAAATCAGTTTCCCCCGGACGTAAGGTACTATGCAGTACGTACAGAAGTTTTCACAGCCGTGGGTAATTGTTATCCATTTATGCCAGCTTTCGGTAGTTTCAGATATTCTGCCGGCATAATCATTCTCGTCAAAAGAATCAAATACGCGCCTTTTATCGCCGTTTAGATAGCTCTCAATTATTTTTCCGATAGAAGGCGATTGATATGTGCCGATTGCGATACTGCAGTATTTTCCGTTTGTAAGAAATTCCGGGATTCTCTGCGCCATGCATCCTGCCGCAATAACGATACCCTTTTTATCACGGACTTTCGCCATCGCTTCTTTAAGCCGGCCTTTAGCTCTGCGTTCAGCAGAATCCCGTACAGAACATGTATTGAAAATTACTATATCAGCGTCATTCTGGTTTTCTGCCGGTGAAAATCCCGAAGAAATAAGAGACGCTTCCATCATCAGGCTGTCATTTTTGTTCATCTGACAGCCGAAAGTTTCGATGAAAAAACGCATTAAATCAGTCCGCACTTCTTGTATACAAAATCAATATTTCTCAAATAGTAATTGATGTCAAAGAGTTCGGAAAATTCAGAATCTGAAATCATTTTTCCTGCTTCGGTTGCTTTCAGTGTTTCTATGAGGCTTCCTTTTCCTGCCCATGTTTCCATTGATGCTGTCTGAACTGTTTTGTAAGCATCTTCGCGCGACATTCCTTTTTCTATGAGCTTTAAAAGAACTCTCTGAGAATAAAAAAGTCCGCCTGTTCTGTTGATATTTGCTGTCATGTTTTCAGGATAGATATGAAGATTAGATATAATGAAAATCATTTTATGAAGAAGATAATCCAATGTTACGGTTGAATCCGGCAGAATCACGCGCTCGGCTGAAGAATGCGATATGTCGCGTTCGTGCCAAAGAGTAACATCTTCAAGAGCCGTCATTAAGTTTGACTTTATAACGCGCGAAAGACCTGTGATTCTTTCGCAAAGAATCGGATTTCTTTTGTGAGGCATTGCTGATGAACCCTTCTGTCCTTTCTGAAATGGTTCTTCTGCTTCACGAACTTCCGTTCTTTGAAGATGGCGTATTTCCGTTGCCAGCTGGTCAAGCGATGCAGCTGTAATAGCTATAGCCGAAAGATACTCTGCATGACGGTCACGCTGGATTACCTGTGTCGAAACCTCGTCAGCTTTTAGTCCCATTTTTTCACAGACTTTGCGTTCAACTTCGCACGAAATATTGCTGAAAGTTCCGACCGCGCCTGAAAGTTTTCCGTATGAAATGTTCTCAACCGCGCGCTTCATTCTTTCAAGCGAACGCTGAAACGCCTTGTAATAAAGAAGCATTTTCATGCCGAAAGTTGTCGGCTCGGCGTGAACGCCATGACTTCTGCCCATGCAGGGAATGTTTTTGTATTCAAGAGATTTTAATCTCAAAGCCTCGATTAAAAGTTCGATATCATTGATTAGAATTTCGCCTGCCTGTTTCATCTGTATGCACAACGCAGTATCACCTATATCTGAAGAAGTCATTCCGTAATGAATATAGCGGCCTGATTCTCCGACATGTTCGTTGACACTTGTGAGAAATGCTATTACATCGTGATGAACTTCCGATTCAATCTGATTGATTCTGTCTACATCAAATGCAGCTTTTTCTTTTATGACTTTTAGATCTTCGAGCGGAATAATTCCTTCATCAGCATTTGCTTCACATGCGGCGATTTCAATATCAAGCCATATTCTGTATTTGTTTGAAAGCGACCATATATCTGCAATTTCTTTTCTGCTGTAACGTTCAATCATAAATTCCTCCGAATAATTTTTTGGAATTAAATTCCACGTGATAATAATTTTCAATATAATTCAAAAGTAAAAGGGCTATTTCGGTTTTTCTCCCTTCTGTAAGAATTCCGCTTTCTTTGACTATACCGCCAATATATCTGACATCATTGGATTCAAGCGCAAAACGGGCAATAATTTTTTCATCAGTACATTTGATGCATATGAGCGATTTATTCCTGAGTGAAAGCTGCATTTGATCCGTGGTCTTGCCGCAATGACAGCATTTCTTTAAATCGGGCATTATGCCGTGAATGGAAAGATATTCCAGTATAAACATGTTCAGCATGTCAAAAGGAGAATTTTCTGAATTAAGTAAATTGAGATATTTTTCGGCAGAAATAATCATGTTGGAGTGGGGGTCTTTCTCTGCTGTCGTACGGAAAATTATTTCAAGCATGCAGTTCATTGCAGATAGTTTTGAATAATTAGAAGTAATATTTGAAGGAAAAAAAACAACGGAGAAATTTGAAACAATCGGAATATAATTTCCGCGTTCGTATACATTGAATTCTATTATGCTTCCGGGATATGCGGCGGCCGTGTCGCGTTTTCTGCTTTTTTTGAGTCCTTTGAATATGAATTTTCCGCAGCCGTCGGGGGTAAGAATTGACGCGCATACATCAGCTTCTTTTATTATGGAAGTTTTTAAAACGATGCCGCGGTATTTAGAAATTTTCATTACTGGTTTTTAGACTTTTTAGCGCTGATTGTCATCAATATCCGGACAATCCTTGTTCCTTTAATGTCTTTGACTTTATAAAGAATACCGTCTTTTTCAATAGTCTCGTTTTTGTCGGGAATTTTTCCGAATATGTCCAGAAGAAGTCCGCCGATAGTATCAAATTCTTCAGCCGGAAGAGAAAGAGACAGAGTATCATTTAAATCTGAAAGCGACATTCTTGAATCAATTTCATATGTCGTCCTGTTTATTTTTACAAGTTCTGCCGGTTCGTTTTCATCAAATTCGTCAATTATATCTCCGACAATTTCTTCCAGGACATTTTCCATTGTGACGAGACCGGCAATTCCGCCGTATTCATCAACAACTATTGCAAGATGCTGATGCCGCTTCTTGAATTCTATTAGAAGTTCGTTCAGGGGCATTGTTTCCGGAATAAACAGGGGTTTTCTTAGAATTTTTTTTATTTCAAATTTCTTTTTAGGTTCAGAAATAAACTCAAGCAGATCCTTTGCGTAAAGAATTCCGCAGATATTGTCAATTCTGCCGTCATATACAGGAATTCTTGAATGGCCTGCTTCAAGGATAACATCGGCAATTTCGTTCAGAGGTTCTGTTACGCTGATAGCTGTAATGTCTACGCGCGGTACCATGATCTCTCGGGCATTCATGCTTGACAGATCAAGGATGCCTTTAATCATTTCTTTCTGAGAATCTTCTATTTCGTTGTAATCGATGTTTTTAAGAGGGCTTTTTCTGAATGAAAAAAACCGTTTTAAAAACACAAAGGGATTTCCGCTACTTTCACTGTCTTCAGTCATAATGTGAAAGAATCTTTCAGGCCGATACCTTGTCAAACATATTTTAGACTCATGCGTGCCAAATTGTAAACTGCTTGATTGTTTCCATAAGGGCGTCCGAAGCTTTAAGACAATCTTCCTTTCTCATTCCGGTATCATTATAAAGCGCATCCTGAAAAAACTTCTTTATAGCAAGATAAACATCCGGGCTTGGAAGAAATAGAAAAGAATAATTATCGCCTTCGTTATTTAGAATTGTAAATGAGCTGTAAAGCATTGTCGGAGCTTTTGGTATAATAATTCTTTCCATGCGTTTCCCGGTCAAAACCGTACATTCGCTGAACCGGTAAGGAATCATGCTCTGGGCGTCTCTCATCGCAGGTTCTGTATATTTCTCATTATATGATGCGGGTTCAACCAATATGTGTGTTCTACTTCCATCGGTCTTAAAAGTCAAACCGTCAGGACTGTTGTAAACGTCTTTTACGTTTTTGTAAGCCGTTATTTCATAGATTGAATAATAACTCTGACCTCTGAAAAACGAAGAAATGATGAACGCACCGTCGAATGGAACCTGATTAGTATCGTACGCTTTCTGCAGAGACATTGCCTTGGCCATAAAATCCTCCGGAAGATTAGTCTGATCATTATAGGCGCTTCTTTTATTAATTCAATAAAAAAATTATAAAAAATACAATTACCTGAAATTCAGTCCGCAGTTAAGGCAATGCCATGTTTCCTTTGCATCTTCATCGTCCGGTCCGCCGAGATACAGTTCTCCGGCCTCATGTTTTTTAACCATTTCCATGTCGGGTATTCCGTATTCAATAGGGATAACATTATCCGCACGGCATCCAGGGCATTGTTTTACTTGAATCATTTAAAACTCCACTTTATTTTATCAGCATTAAGAATAAATAGAATAAAAGGTCTTAAAAGTTTCTGTAAAGCAAAAAAAGATTGAATTTTCTGAATACAGGTTTCTGGTAGTGATATCAGAACACATTCGAGGGCGGGTATTTATGGCGGCAATCGGAATAATAATCAATCCTAATTCAAGGGTAAATAAAAAGACAAATTGTTCGTCGGTGAATAAGTTTAAAAAGATAGCGGGAGAGCTTGCGGATGTCAGAGCGACTCAATCCATTGATGAGCTTAATTCTGCAATTAAGGAATTTAAGAAAAAAAAATATCCTTATATCGCGATATCCGGCGGTGACGGGACAATTCATCATGTCGTTACTTCCATAATAAATGTTTACAGGAAAAATATTCCGCCCATTCTTCTTCTGCGGGACGGAACGATGAATAACATTGCTTCAAGCATCGGGATGAAGTATAAAAGCGAAGAGGCTCTTAAACTTTTTTCTAATCACGTTAATCATGGAAAGTCCATGAGGCTTGTTCAGCGGGATACTGTTAAGATCGGAGAACGTTGCGGTTTTCTCTTCGGTTTCGGACTTACTACTAATATTCTCAATGAAGTGTATGTTTATGAGAAAAAGGGATTCCGTCAGAATGTAAGAATGCTTGGAAAAACATTTGCTGAGGCATTTATGACTTTGACTAATATAGACGAATCGGACCTATCTCTTTTGAGTACAATGAATGCAAAAATTGAAACTGACGCAGGAGATGTAAATTTCTCTAAGGTTCTATGTGTCATCGGCGGAACAGTCGAAAACATTGGAATGGGTTTTTCAAGCATTTACAGGGCTAATGATATTCCGGGTACGTTTCATGTTCTGATAAGTGGTATGCGTCCGCTTCAGATCGTCCGTGAGCTTCAGAAGCTTATGGTCGGGCAGAGAATCGAGAATTCGAATCATTTTGATGAAGTCTGTTCCTATCTGCGGGTGAAAGCCAAAGAGAGTTTTGATTATACTATTGACGGAGATATCTATACAGCCGGAAAAGAGCTCATTGTAAGAGCAGGTGTTCCGCTGAAATTTATAATTTTCTGATATATTGCTCTTTTATTCATCGGCATGAGCTAAAATATTTCTAATTTTGTTGACAGTCGGTAAAAATGAACTTATATTCACTCTACCTGTTCCAAATTTCAGCTATGGGTTATCTGATGCCCGGGCGTCGTAAAGAGTTCTTTAAATGAAAAGGTATATTTCAAGAAAAAGCGAGTTTAAGGATATTTATCCTGAAAAATGCTGTGAGGAAATAAGGGAGTGCGATAAGCACGAAATTATATCCAAGATATCGGATATTATAGGTCCATGCCCGGGAAATTTCTGCGTTGCTGAAACCATATTTGATCAAATCAAATATGATATTGCCAAATATATAATTAATCATGAATTCTGCGATATTGAAGTTGAAGACTCTCTTCTGGAATGGCTTGAAGAAAAATCATCACCTGAATCTATTGAAAAACTCACCAGATTCATTGATTTTTATCTTAAATGAAAAGTCTTTTGCTTCATGCATGCTGTGCTCCCTGTTCGGTGTATCCATTGTCCATCTTAAAGGAATTTTCTCTTACTGTGTTTTATTATAATCCGAATATCACCGATGAATCCGAGTATTCACTGCGTCTTGTTGAACTGCAAAAGTATCTATCACGTGAAAAAATAAATTTCGCTGAAGGGAAGTATGATCCCGAAGCTTTTCTCGAACTGACTTATGAAAACAGAAATGACGGAGAGAGAAGCGAAAGATGCCGCAAATGCATTTCAATGCGTCTTGAAGAATCGTTTCGCTATGCAGAAAAAATGAATATTGATGCCGTTTCGACGGTTCTGAGCATCAGCCCGCATAAAAGTTATGAAATGATTAAAGCCGAAGGCGAAAGATTATCTTCGGTTTTTTCGATTGAGTTTCTGCCCTTTGATTTTAAAAAAAACGGCGGTTTTGCCGAAAGCGTTAAATTGTCGAAGGAAAATGATTTTTACAGGCAGAATTACTGCGGATGCTGTTATTCAAAAGCCGAATCGATCGAAAGAAGAAATAAGAAATGAATAAACGTTCAGAAGATATCCTATATGAAATATATCATTCAACTGCAAACGGCGGTTACGTTTCAATCGACGAGCTTGAAACTATAACAGGATTAACAGGTTCAGTCATTCGCGCAGAAGCAGAAACTATGAAGGAGAAGGGTCTGCTGTTTGAAAGGGAGAATGGTCTTCAGGTTTCTGAAACGGGAAGAGCTTTTTCTAAAAGCAGATGGGTCTGATCAGTTTTTGACAGCTTTTAGCATAACAGTAAAAGAGACATTCTGAGCCTGGCATGCGGTACCGTCAACCGCAGATGAAAAATCCCCCGCACTCAGGTTTATTGTACAATATGTGTCAGCGTTTGTTCCTACATCACCGATTGTATATATTAGCTGATTGTTTGAAATCTCAACCGTTATGCCGGAGAAAGAAGGGGAAGGAGTGAATGTGGTTTTTGAAATTATGATCGCCGAAGAAAGACTTGTCGCAATATTTTCGTTAAAAGTTATATATATTTTATCCCCGTCTTCAACAAAATATCCATTATTATAATTATTTGTCCAGATTGAAGTATTCCCTGGAATCTGAGGACTTGTCGCGATAGATATAGTATCTGAAAACTCTTCTTCGAGATTATTTCCTGCGATGTCAGTAATATCTTTAGTCAGAGTAACAGTATAGACAGAACCGCGGGTAAGATAGTTTGAGTCAGTAACTCCTGTTATATTTATTTCATTATAGCTTGAATCGTAAGATATGTTGATATTATTTATTTTATTACCGAAATTATTTTCTACCAAAACAGAGTCAGTATTTACTGAGTACGGATCTAATTTTTCAGAAAATCCCACCCTAACATAAAAAGTGTTCGGAGCCGAATTGATTAAAGGGAGATTATCAGAAATTATTACAGGAGCCAATGGGTCCACCTTTGCGGAGGCCTCGTCGAAAAGATTAGTTTGAAATTCACATGAGAACATTGTTATGAAGAGTATTAAAACGACGCATATATTCTTCATATCTAAATAATACTGTTTTTTTATTATAAATCAAGCAGATTTTGAGGATATGCTGATATCTTGTCTTTTTGAATTGACATATTTATAAAATCCGTCCAGATAGACTGCAGTAATGATTTTGTGAGGTATTATGAAAAAACAGGTTTTCTTTGTTTCAATGGTTCTTCTTTCAACAGTTTTTCTTTTTTCGGCTGATTTTTCTAATCCGGAAGGATGGTTTGCTTATGATGACAGTGCCGCTCCGAATAACGGTTCTTCAAAAATTTCAATTGAACCTGTTAAAAGCGGTGATGCTTTTTCTGTTACAGCCAAAGGAAGCGTAACCAAGAAATTCCAATACGGTTTTGCCGGTTTTGGAATCAACCCAAGCCCGTCAGAGCTTGAGAATTTGAAAAAGGCTAAGGGATTTAAATTTAAGGTTAAGGGTGACGGAAGAGCCTATCGTGTTAGGGCTAATACTTCCAATATCAAAGATTATAATTATTTTGGAAAGATATTCGTTACTAAGCCCGGGCAGACTATTGAAGTCAGAGTATTGTATTCTGAACTTGAACAGGAAGCGTGGGGCACTAAAGTGTCATTTAATAAGACTAAAATAAACCAGATAACTTTTCAGACTACAGAACAGCCGATAGCGAGTTTTGCTTTAACAATTATCGGGTTTGAGCTTATAATGTAAAAATTATAGTCAGAATCAGAAAAATGATTATTTAAGAAAAGAACCTGTGCCGGGTTCTTTTCTTAAATAATCGGGCTGGATTATGTGTCCAAAATCCTGAAAAATCGCGTAAAACTTTATTGACGAATAATGCCCTCAATTAAAGACTTCAAATAAACCTAAAGAGGCCGCATGAAAGACAAGAAAACCAAATTCATCTTTGTTACAGGCGGAGTGTGTTCTTCGCTGGGCAAGGGGCTTTCAACCGCATCGCTTGGACTTCTTCTTGAAGGACACGGATATAAAGTTTCTGTAATAAAGATGGATCCTTATATAAATATTGATCCGGGCACAATGAGTCCATATCAGCATGGTGAGGTTTACGTTACCGAAGACGGTGCTGAAACTGATCTTGATTTGGGTTATTACGAGCGATTTACAAATGCGCCTTTGTCTCAGGCCAATTCTGTTTCAACCGGACAGATTTATTTTGAGGTAATTACCAGAGAAAGAAGAGGGGATTATCTCGGACGCACAGTTCAGGTTGTTCCGCATATCACAAACGAAATTAAAAAGAGAATTTATAATATTGCTCAGGAAGGTTTGATGGACTTCGTTCTCGTCGAGATCGGCGGAACCGTGGGCGATATTGAATCATTTCCTTTTCTTGAGTCAATCCGTCAGATACGGCAGGAGCTCGGAAGAACAAGAGCGTTGAACGTTCATCTTACGCTTGTTCCGACTCTTACTGTTGCAGGCGAGCATAAAACGAAACCGACACAGCATTCGGTTAAGGAACTGATGCAGATAGGAATTATTCCTGACATTCTTCTCTGCCGTGCGACTATTCCTCTTTCTGATGAAATGAGAAGCAAGATTGCCCTTTTCTGCAACGTGTCGGATGATCATGTAATTTCCGCGCTTGATTCCAAATGTATCTATGATATTCCGATGATGCTTCATGATAATGGTTATGACAAAATAGTTCTTGAGCACTTCGGGCTTAAACCCGGGAAACCTGATATTTCCGACTGGAAGAAATTTGTAGATGCGTTCAAGAATCCAAAGAGTACAGTTCAAATAGGCGTAATAGGAAAATATATAGCTCTTCCTGATGCATACAAATCGATTTATGAGGCACTAGTTCACGCCGGAGCAGCTAACAATGTTCATGTTGATATTGTTAAAATTGATCCTGAAGATCTTGAAAAGCATAATGATTTTTCAGAACGTATTGGTTCACTTGACGGAATTCTTGTTCCGGGCGGTTTCGGAAACCGCGGAGTCGAAGGCAAAATTGATTCAATTAAATACGCACGCGAAAATAATATTCCGTTTTTCGGAATATGCCTCGGTCTTCAGTGTGCCGTTATTGAATTCGGCCGTAATGTTTGCGGATTAAAAAATGCGAATACGAAGGAATGCGAGCCTGAATGTGAAAATCCTGTAATTTCACCACTTGTTGACCAGGAGATAATTATTGAACTCGGCGGAACAATGAGAAAAGGATCATATCCGTGTGAGCTTAAAAAAGGAAGCGGAATCAGAAAAATTTACGGCGACGCAGATCTAATTCGCGAGCGGCACAGACATAGATACGAATTTACAATGAAATATAAGGATCTTTACGAATCGAAGGGGCTTGTTTTCGGCGGGCTTCATCCTAATCCTAAGCTTGTTGAAACGATAGAACTTCCGAATCACAGATGGTTTTATGCGGTTCAGTATCATCCTGAGTTTCAGTCGAAGCCGGTAAAATCGCATCCGCTTTTTAAGAGTTTTGTCGAAGCGGCAGTCAAGTTCAGAAAGGAAAAGGCTTGAGCAAAACCTTTTCCGTAAAAACTCTCGGCTGTAAGCTCAATCAGTATGATTCGGGGCGCATTACAGGCGCCTTGAAAAGCTGCGGCTGGGTTGAACTTCCTTTCGGAGAAAAATGCGATGCGGTAATCGTAAATACATGCACGGTTACCGATAATTCTGATAAGAAATGCAGAAACTACATAAGAAAAGCTGCTCAGTCAGGTGATGTTTTTGTCACTGGTTGTCTAGTTTCAAGAGACCGCGATTCTGTATTATCCATTCCGGGCGTAAAAGCCGTTTATTCAAATGATGAAAAAGAAAATCTCATTATAGACCTGGAGCCTTCTGCTTCAGGCGAATCATTTTTTTCGCTTTTCGGCAGAACCCGTTCTTTTCTGAAAATTCAGGACGGCTGCGACGGGAAATGTTCTTACTGCATTGTTCCTGCTGTGCGAGGTTTACCGAAAAGCCGCAGTGCCTCTGAAATTATTGATGAAGCTAAAATTTTAATAGAGAATGGAACTCCCGAAATAGTGCTCACCGGAATTACTATCGGCAAGTATAATGACGAAGGAACTGATCTTGCGTCTCTTGCCGCAAAGATAATTTCACTAGAAGGAAATTTTAGAATACGCATCACTTCAATTGAGCCGCTTCATCTGACAGATGCTCTTGCCGAATTATATTCTCATGAAAAAATTGCGCCTCATATTCATCTGCCTCTTCAGTCGGGAAGCGCTAAGGTTCTTTCTGAAATGAACAGACCATATACACCGAAACAATTCATCGAAAGCGTCGAAAGAATAAAACGCGTGAATAATGATATAGCAGTCGGTACGGATATTATGGTCGGCTTCCCTATGGAAAATTCATCTGATTTTGATGAAACACTGAAAATTGCGGGTGAAGCTGAGTTTTCATATATCCATCAGTTTACTTATTCTCCGAGAGCAGGTACGGCATCTGCATGTATGAAAATGGAAGAACGAAATATTATCGCAGAGCGCGCTTCCATTCTCAAGAAGCTCGGTGACGGAATTATGAAAAACTACCGTGAAAGATTTGTCGGAAAACTTCTTTCTTCAGTAATTGAAAAAAATGAGGCTTTAAGCGGAAATTATATTCACATGAAGATCGATAAAAAAAATGATAAAAGACTTTCTTTTGTAAAACTGCTTGATTCGGGACCAAACCCTCGCGGAGAGATTGCATGAAAAAATATATTCTTATTCTTGTTTCATTTTTTCTTTTCTGCAATGAAACTAGATCCGAAGAGTTTACGATTCTTTTTATGGGAGATTTCCTCACTGGAATCAACATCGAACATCTGACAAGAAGTGAAGGCGCAGATTATCCGTATAGACGCATAAAGCCTGTAATCGATAAATATGATCTTGTGTTTGCAAATCTGGAATCATCAATAACCGAAAGAGGAAAACCCGTGACAAACAAAGCATGGGTTTTCCGTACCAGTTATTTCTGCGCGTCTTATATACCGTCACTCGGATTAGACGTTGTATCTCTTTCAAACAATCATATACTCGATTATGGAAAGGATGGTTTAATCGACACGATTGACTTTCTTAAAAAAAATAACATCGCCTTCTGCGGTGCTGGAATGAATGAAGACGAAGCGCGGAAACCTGCTGCTATATCCTTCGGCAGAAAACAGATTTTGTTTCTTGCGTACAATGATCTTCCGCCTTCATATTATTATGCAAAGGGTTCGAAATACGGTTCTGCTGAAATTAATGATGACAAAATAATTTCTGACATACGTAAGTATAAGACTAATGATAATCTCGTTTTTGTTTCACTTCATTGGGGAATAGAGCATTCAACAAAAATTAAGCCGGAACAGATAGTTCAGGCTCATAAATACATAGATGCGGGGGCTGACGGAATTATAGGTCATCATCCTCACGTTCCTCAGGGAGTGGAAATCTATAAGGGCAAGCCTGTATTCTATTCGCTCGGAAATGCTGTAAACGGTTATTATAATCAGAAGTATATTCCGAATATTTTCGGTGCTGTAAAAATCAAAGACGCCAACATTACCGAGATTCGCGTTATTCCGGTTGAAGGTGATAATTACAAGATGCGGTTTCAGCCGTTTCCGTTGGCGGGAGAAGAGGCTGTAATTTTCTTGAAGAAAGTTGAGGCTCTGAGTTTGCCTTTTAAAACGAAGTTTGTTATCGAGGACGGCGAGGCGGTAGTTATGCCGTTCGGTGAAAAATAGCATTGCATGGATCATGCAATAATATCAAAGGGTGTTCCACACCCTTTACCCGGTTTTGCCGATTTCTTTTGTCTGCGTTTGCTTGTCGTTTTTCTGATTTTATAATAGATTTAACGTAGGGATTTTTGAGAAACTCTCGTCTAAATTTATTTATGGGGATTTAGTACCCAATTTTGAAAATATTTACCTCATACTCATGACATAT
>Ga0209467_1000722_pt1 | contig 38130 bp, 31 predicted proteins | sample Higcelwee11metaG_FD_187175 | JGI IMG/M metagenome (GOLD analysis project Ga0209467, IMG submission 187175) | Freshwater pond sediment microbial communities from the University of Edinburgh, under environmental carbon perturbations - High... | ecosystem: Environmental > Aquatic > Freshwater >... | reverse complement strand
AATACACCAAAAACTTCATAAACACAGACTTACAAGCGATGAAAGCGCGTGTTGCTGCAGCAACGGATCAAGCAACTCAGCTTACCCAAGCTTACACCATCTATAAAACTGAAACAGGGCTTGAACCGACAAGCATGAATGATTTCAACTCTACGATTAATAAAATCATGACCAATATCCCGGGTATTATTACCGAGATGTCATTAGGTGGTTGGGAGCTTAATACCTCTACTCATACAGGTGGAAGCAATATGGGTTTCCAAATGCAGCTTGACCTTAACGGCACCACTACCGGTACGTCGGATGAGCAATATTGTGCCCTTTGGAATCGCGAATTCAATACTTCTACCGAACTAAATGTTACTGCTGGTCAAGTATTCGGTACAACCGGTGATGTTAATACTTCACGTACAACACTTGTAGGAACCGCTCAATCGTTCTGCTACAGCCGTGCAGCAGGTGATAATTGGATTATGGTTCTTCTTCCGTAATTTATCCTTAATTTCTTATTTACCCCTTCTTAACTCAGGGGTGAATGTAAGAAGTTCAACCCTTTTTCTTTTCATGATTAAAGTTTTTTGTTTAATGGTCGATTGTAACCGATACCGTGTTATAAAAGGAGTTTGACATGAAAAAGCCCTACAATGGAATGAGAAAGGGTATATCTTTAGTTGAGATGACAATTGCTGTTATCTTGTTTGGTGTTCTATCAACAATTGCAATGTTGTATTACAAGAGCCTCTTCAATATCGACTTAACCGCGAAAAAAGCTCGTATTGCCGCGTTGATGGATCAATCATATCAATTATCAGGGGCTTATGACGTCTACCTTGCTCAAATGGGAGTTTCCCCAAGTGATGCTAATTTGACCGATTTCAACGCTTCTAACGTCATGGTTCTCAGAAGTCTTCCGCGTGATATTCGTGAATTAACATCTGTTGGATGGGAATTAAATACTTCAATTATAAATGGTCGCCCAGGGTTTACATTCCCGATCGATCTTAATGGGACATCGTACTCAACATTAAAAGATGACGATATTTATTGTGCTATTTTCAACCATGAACTCAACAGCAGTATAGAGTATAATGCGACCAACAATAGCGATTTTGGAAGTCTTTCAACGAATGCCGCTTTATATGATGAGTTTTGTTATACAGATGCTTCAAATAAACATTGGGTAGTTATTTTAAAATAAGGTTTCTTTTTGTACTCAAAAGGTTTTACACTCGTTGAAATAGTCATTACTATCTTCCTAGCAGGATTGCTAGGAAGTTTAGGATATTTTTATCTTAATACCTCAACACTCAAAAGAACCCAATACAAAACAGCTATCCAATCTCATGTCAATTTGATTGAGTCAATGGTTTTTCAGTGTAAAAGTTTATCGGAGCAATTTCCAAAAGAGCTTAATAGTTCTACAAATGCGTCCAATACTCTTTTAACCACATTGGAATGTAATACCTCTACCCCTTACTCTTTTGATGGCGGGAAAAATGGATTTGTACCGGTACCTCCAAATGGTTTCACCCCATACCTAGCAACAGAATCTGGTACTGAATTTTACATTTCAACCAGTGCAGAAAACAACTCTACTCAACATGAAGCACTCCAAAAATTGATCCTAAACTACACTTCCAGACAAGCCACGTTAGAATCCAATGCGACTGCTTCAACTTTGAAATTTTACCTCTCACGTTGAACATTGATTTTTGTGTTATAATTAAGCCAAAAAGTACCGAATGAACATCAAGAAGATACTAACGCCAAAACAGCTTGAAGTATGCCAAAAAGAGCAGTACTACTATCAGCAAATCGGTATTAAAAAGCATCTTCTTGATATTGCCCTTACCCATCACTTCGTTCAAAAAAAAGAGACTACGAAAACCTATAATCTTGAACTCATGAAAGAGTATGAGATGGTCATCGCTGAAGAACGCGATGATGTGCTCAAAATTTTACGCAAAGAACTTTTGGGTGAAAAGCGACTAGCTGAACTCAGCACAAAAGTGCAAAAGAGGGTTGAGCAAAAAAATATCCCTGTACGTGAATTTCAACAAAAATACATCGCCCTTCTTCGCGTTGATCCTGAGAGTATTGAACGTAAAATAAAACAGTTCAATTCGATGGATTATGAAAAAGATGAAGTTATCGATATATTTGAAATGCTTCTCGAATATGGGATACAGCGCTCAGCCAGTGATATTCACATCAACGCGTATGAATCTTTTTATTGGCTTCGCTATCGCATTGATGGAAAGATTATCGCCCGCTTTTTGCTCAATCATGAACTCGCAGGGCGCTTCGCTCTCATTATCAAAGAGCGTTGTAATATTGATATGATTAACGTCTATGCACCGCAAGGGGGAAGTTTTTCACGGGTATATGAAGATCGGACTATCGATTTTCGTATTGAAATTGCCCCATCCCAATATGGCGAAAACATCGTTTTACGTATTTTGGATAAAGTCAATAATATCAAATCACTCAATTCACTCTTTCCAAAACATCACCCAATGTCAGAGCACATGTACCATTTCGTCAACCAATCAAGCGGCTTTTTTCTCGTTGTAGGACCTACCGGTAGTGGTAAGACAACGACACTCAATGCTATTTTGAACCAGCGTGACAGGCTACATGAAATTATTTATACAATTGAAGATCCAATCGAGTACAAAATCGACTTTGTTACCCAATACCAGATCAATGAAGCGAGCGGTTTTACCTTTGCTGAGGGGATGAAATCGATCATGCGCCAAGACCCTGATGTCATCGTCATCGGGGAGATGCGTGATCGTGAATCAATCCTCACAGGACTCAAAGCCGCGCACAGTGGACATATGGTTTTTTCCACCCTCCATACCCCCAACAGCTTTATGGCGATGGAGCGTATCCGTGATGAGGGGGGTGATCTCTTTATCCTCGCGTATTCACTCAGCGGTGTCGTAGCGCAGCGACTGGTTCCTAAACTATGTAGTTGCAAAAGCCCGGCTTCATCAGAAGATGGAAAAGACTTTTTCGCTTCTCCTTCCATAGGATATGAGAAAAACGGGTGTATTAAATGTAATTTTACGGGTTACAACGGACGAGCCTTGCTGATGGATATGGTTTTTATCCCCGGCGATATGAAAGTACGTTATCAATTTTATCTAGCTCTCAAAAATAGTACGGTTTTTAAAGCATGGGAACATTTCATCACCTTTAGCTATTTTCAATCGGCCGCCTACTTATTTGAAATGGGATTATGCGATTATGAAACACTCTCCCATGAATTGTTGTCCCTAGGATATGTTCATGAAACCTGATATCCTAACTCTACTCAAAACCCTTCAGCTCTCATTAGAAAATGGGAAAAGCTTGACCAATGCACTTTCATTGCTCCAAAAAACTGCCAAGAATAAATCTGAAGTGTCTGCGTATGTCAATATCACCAAATCGATCCAAGAGGGGGCATCTTTTTCAAAAGCTATTGAAAAATATGTCGCTCCTTCTCCTGATATTATCCAGTTTATAGCCATGGCGGAAAAAGGGGGCTCATTTGTTAAAACCCTGAAATCACTTGTCCATTATCTCGAGATCAAAAATAAATTTCATCAAGAATCCGGCGATAAGATTGCTCTTCCCATGATTTATTTCTCGCTCACCGCTATTATTATCATTTTTGTCCGTTTTTTTGCGGTCCCTTTTCATATTAATGAAGCAAAAACGTATGATCCAAAAATTTTTGTGGTTATCGCTGAACATTTAGATATGGCTCTTATTTTAAGTAATATCCTCTTTGGTGGTCTCATTCTCTTTTCAGCCTACTTTTTTATCGTTATGATCGCCCTTTTTAACTATACAGGAGTGATAACAGGAGTTGCAAAACGGTATGCTTCTCACCTTCCGATGTCTTCGAAAATCATTGAATACTTTGAAAAATTCATCCTTCTAAGTTTACTGAGTGCTATGCTTAAAAATGGTGTTTCATTAAAAATAGCGCTTACAACAGCTGCATACAGTACTCTTGTCCCCAGAATCGAAAAACAGTTTAAAGGGATTCTTGCCCAAGTGAGTAGAGGTGAAAAAAACTTTTGGGTAATCCCTTTTTTTGAAGATATAGAACAGCATTTACTGACAGGGGCAGGAACGGTTACACAACTAGGAGAAATATTGGCACAGTTTGCCGATCGTGCCCGTATTAATGCATTGACAATGGCGACAAAGTTTTTTCGTATCATCACCATTATGGCTATCTTACTATTGGCGTTTGCCGTATTTGTTGAATTTTTCACCATCGTACTCACTCAAGTCTTAATCCAACAAGAGGTTATTAATCAAGCAGGGCGTGCATAATGAAAAAAGGATTTATGCTTATTGAAGTTATGGTGGCGATTATTATGGCGGGTATTCTTGCTGCCGTACTCGCTACTATCGGATACTATACTCTGATCCAAGGAAATACTCTCAAACAACAAAATAGTAAAACAATGCTGGAAGTTATTCGAAGCCGTTTACTCAACCTCGCCGCCAATCCCGATAACGACTCTTATTTTGAATTGCTCGTAGAAGATGCCAATAATACGGTTCCCGTCATTATCGGCTTAGGAAAAGATGGATGGGGACGCAATATCTTTTACAGCACCTATGATTTTGGGGATGCAAACGGAAACAGCACCTATGCCCAAAATACAACTTCAATATCGCCAAACGCTAATGTACTCGGTCGCCTCATTAGTCGAGGAGAAGATGGGGTATTAGATACGGATGAAAATGATTCCATTGCGCAAAACGATGATATTTTACTGGAAATCGGAATCGGAGAAACCAACCATCTAAAACTCTACAGCGGCTCTGAAGTTTCGACTCAAACCCGTGGTTATAACAGTGCTATCGTTGCACTTTCAACAGATCCTTTACCGACTTCGCCCATCAATGGAATGATCTTATTTCTGCGTGATACCAACGTCACAAAAATTTATGATGTCAATACCTCCGGTTGGATACAAATTTCTCCCTAATCACTAAACTTTTTTTTTATTCATCCGATATAGTCTGTAACAGCAAGGATGCTGAACTAACTTAAGAGCAAAGCTCTTGCGATAAAAGGATTTATCATGGGTTTCAGAATTAACACAAATATTGCCGCTATGAATTCTCACAGTAATTCAGTAATGAATAATCGTAGTTTAGATGAGTCACTCTCTAAATTATCTTCTGGTCTGCGTATTAATAAAGCGGCAGACGATGCGTCAGGGATGGTTATCGCCAACTCTCTTCGTACACAAGCTAGTTCTCTCGGTCAAGCAATTGCTAACGGTAATGACGGTATCGGTTTGATTCAAACCGCAGACGGTGCTCTCAATGAGTATTCAAAAATCCTCGATACGATTAAAACCAAAGCGGTTCAAGCAGGTTCAGATACTCAGAACTCTACTTCTCGTCTTGCGATCCAAAAAGATATCGACCGTTTGATGGAAGAGCTTGGGACGATTGCTAAAACAACCTCGTTTAATGGTCAAAAACTTCTCTCAGGTTCATTTAATAACAAACAAATTCAAATGGGCTCTAGCTCGAATGAAACAGTTCAATTTTCTATCGCTTCAGCGGAAACGAATCAAATCGGGCATACCTCACGTGCAACAATGGACGTAGGGAGCAAAGACGGTGGTGAAGTTCAACTCAAAATGAAAAGCGCCATGACCGGTAGCGAGATTACCCTCAAAACTGTTGACCTCCAGTTCAACAATAGTGCTGAGAATGGGATGGGTGCTATCGCCAACGAGATCAACAAATACAGTGCTGACACTGGGATTAAAGCGAAAGCGATTGTTGAATCTACCTCTAGCTCAGCGGTTGCTGCCGGTTCAACCGGAGCAGATTTCGCGATTAACGGGGTCAATATCGGCGCGATAACCGTTACTCAAAATGATACCTCAAAAACATTAGCCACAGCGATCAACAGTAAAACCTCTCAAACCGGCGTTGCTGCGACAGTCAGTACCGATGGTAAGCTAACGCTCAAATCAAATGACGGTCGCGCCATCAACGTCACCGGAGATATCGCAGATGTTGTTGGGGTAACGGCGAAAGAGATGAGCACCCTCGGTAAAATCGAAGTGATCCAAAACGGTTCAAGCGAATTTCAAATCAGCGGTAACGGTTCAGGGGCAACTGGGGCAGATATTACCATCAGTTCAAACGTAGTAACGTCGGATGATTCTGTACTTGCAGCTGGATCTTCGGTAGCTTCAGGGGCGATATTTAAAGCAGGTTCAACCGTGGGTGGATTAACAACCATCAACTCTGCTTCAACGTTGACAACAGATGCTACAATGGTTAACAATTCAGTTCTTGGAAGTGGAACAACACTTAAAGAGGGGACTGTGTTAGGGGCGAAAGTCACCTTGACCGGTACAGCGAATGCACTTGATAAAGATATGTTTGTTACTGCGGGTAGTACGCTCGGATCAGGTACAACACTGGGTGTCGGTACCGTTATCGGTGAAAATGTCAGTATCGCTGGTGTTAGCTATAACAAAGGGGATACATTAACTACGGCTGTTGCTTTGACAGATACCCTTGCTTTGAACTCTGACTGGACGCTCAATTACAATGGTGCAACGGGTAATACCCTCATCGGTTCTGGAACCGTTTTAAATGTAGGAAGTACCATCGGGACAACGTCAAGTATTACACGTTCTGCAGCAACTGTTACAACAGATATGACACTCAAATCGGGGTCTATCCTTACATCATCTTCGGTATATTCGGCTGGATCAGTCGTTGGGGCAGATACAACGACAACAGGTACCGTCACAACGACTCAGAAAACAGAAGTCAAAGCTGGTTCTACTTTGGTTGCCGGTACAACATTGAAAGAAGGTTCAACCATCGGAGGGTCGATTAAGGTTTCAGCAAACACGGTCCTCAATAGCGATATGACGATCAAAGCGGGAAGTACCCTCGTTACTGGTACCGTTCTAAAAGCGGGAACGGTACTTGGAGGAGATTTATCATCCAGTGCAAATAATGATGCAGGTGCTATTGCGGCAGGAACAACACTAACGTCAGATATTACTCTTACAAAAAGTTTATCCGTAATAGATGATATGAAAATGCTCAAAGGATCTGGTGCTACGCTGGGAACGATTGCAGGAGGATCAACTATTGCAACCAATACAAACTCTCAAGGCGGTGTAAGCCTCAGCGAAACTGAGTTCACCAGTTTGTCAAGCATTAATGTGCAAACCTTTGAGGGTGCTATGAAAGCGCTCGATACCCTCGATGCGGCCATTACCGATCTCGATTCAATCCGTGCGGATTTGGGTTCGGTTCAAAACCAAGTGACCGCTACGATCAATAATATCAGTGTTACACAAGTAAACGTCAAAGCGGCAGAATCACAACTACGTGATGTCGATTTCGCATCAGAGAGTGCAAACTTCTCTAAACACAATATCCTTGCACAATCGGGCTCATATGCTATGAGTCAGGCTAATTCAGTGCAACAAAACGTCATGAGATTGCTACAATAGTTTTTCTCTTTACTTTCTGATCGAGTTTTTTACTCGATCAGCTCTTCTCTCTTCTTCTTTTTAAATATTGGAACATCTTTTGCTTATAGTCGGTTTAATAGCGCATGGACGCAAAACCACCGTAAGGATATATCATGGGTTTTAGAATCAATACCAATATTGCAGCAATGACAGCTCACACCAGTTCGGTCATGAATAATCGTAGTTTAGATGAGTCACTCTCTAAATTATCTTCTGGTCTACGTATTAATAAAGCGGCAGACGATGCGTCAGGGATGGTTATCGCCAACTCTCTTCGTAATCAAGCCAACTCTCTCGGTCAAGCGATTGCGAACGGTAATGACGGTATCGGTTTGATTCAAACCGCAGACGGTGCTCTCAATGAGTATTCAAAAATCCTCGATACGATTAAAACCAAAGCGGTTCAAGCAGGTTCTGATACTCAGAATACGACTTCTCGTCTTGCGATCCAAAAAGATATCGATCGTTTGATGGAAGAGCTTGGGACGATTGCTAAAACAACCTCGTTTAATGGTCAAAAACTTCTCTCAGGTTCATTTAGTAACAAACAAATTCAAATGGGCTCTAGCTCGAATGAAACGGTTAAATTTTCTATCGCTTCAGCGGAAACGAATCAAATCGGGCATACCTCACGTGCAATGATGGATGTAGGGACGAAAGACGGTGGTGAAGTTCAACTCAAAATGAGAAGTGCCATGACCAGCAGCGAGATTACCCTCAAAACTGTTGACCTCCAGTTCAACAATAGTGCTGATAATGGGATGGGTGCTATCGCCAACGAGATCAACAAATACAGCGGTGAAACCGGGATTAAAGCGAAAGCGATTGTTGAATCTGCCTCTAGCTCAGCGGTTGCTGCCGGTTCAACCGGAACAGATTTCGCGATTAACGGGGTCAATATCGGCGCGATAACCGTTACTGTCAATGATACCTCAAAAACATTAGCCACAGCGATCAACAGTAAAACCTCTCAAACCGGCGTTGCTGCGACAGTCAGTACCGATGGTAAGCTAACGCTCAAATCAAATGACGGTCGTGCCATCAACGTCACCGGAGATATCGCAGGGGTTGTTGGGGTAACGGCGAAAGAGATGAGCACCCTCGGTAAAATCGAAGTGATCCAAAACGGTTCAAGCGAATTTCAAATCAGCGGTAACGGTGCTGGGGCAACTGGGGCGACATTAAGCTTGACCTCTAGCGTCAGTACAGTAGAGGATTCTATCCTCTCAGCAGGGAGTAGTATCGCCTCAGGGAGTATGATTAAATCCGGTTCCGTCGTCGGCGGGACGATTACAATCAGCAACGTTTCTACAACATTAACCCAAGATGCTAGCATCATAGCAGGTTCAACTATTGCTGCATCAAGTACGATTAAAGAGGGGACCCAACTCGGTGCAAAAATCACCGTTTCAGGGAATGGCACAATTAATCAAGACATGTTTATCACCGCAGGAAGTACACTGACAACCGGAAGTATTCTCGGTGTAGGGACTATTATTGCCGAAGATGTGAACCTAGCTGGTGTCAATTATAATAAAGGGGATGTCCTTACAACTGCCGTCGCATTGACTGCTAGCCTCTCTTTAGGGGCAGATTGGACTCTCAATTATAACGGTGCAACCGGGAACTCATCTATTTCAACCGCATCGGCTCTTAATGTCGGAAGTGTCATGGGGCGCGACATGATCACTCAAGCAGCCGTTACGACGACTGCGGATATGACACTCAAACTCGGGTCAACCTTAACATCAGGATCAGCGTATGCCGCAGGCTCAACCGTTGGATCAGATACTACACAATTAGCGGGTACCTCCGTTACGACCGTATTTGCCTCAGAACTCAAAGCTGGAACAGTATTGGCTGCCGGGACTGATTTAAATATCGGTTCCACAATCGGGGGAGCTGTCACTTTGTCATCCAATGCGACCCTCAGCAGCGATATGACGATCAAAGCGGGAAGTACCCTCGTTACTGGTACAGTTTTAAAAGCGGGAACCGTTCTTGGAAGCGATATGACGGCATCATCGAGTGGATCAGTTGCTCTTGCAGCAGGGACGAAGTTAACGGTGGACATCACCTTAGGGGCAAGCTACTCAGTCACTAACGACATGAAAATGCTCAAAGGAACCGGTGCTACGCTGGGAACGATTGCAGCAGGCTCTACTGTTGCAACCAATACCAATGCACAGGGTGGTGTAAGCCTCAGCGAAACTGAGTTCACCAGTTTGGCAAGCATTAATGTGCAAACCTTTGAGAATGCTATGAAAGCGATCGATACCCTCGATGCGGCCATTACCGATCTCGATTCAATCCGTGCGGATTTGGGTTCGGTTCAAAACCAAGTGACCGCCACGATCAATAATATCAGCGTGACTCAAGTAAACGTCAAAGCGGCGGAATCACAACTACGTGATGTCGATTTCGCATCAGAGAGTGCAACCTTCTCTAAACACAATATCCTTGCACAATCGGGCTCATATGCTATGAGTCAGGCTAATGCTGTACAACAGAACGTTATGAAACTTCTACAATAACTCTCTTTTACGATACGAGCTATTGGCTCGATCGTCTTCATAATCTCAATATTTTATCAAGGGCGATTATGCAACAAGCTCAACGCAAAGCACTAGAAACATATAAAGAAAACTTATCCTATCTTGCAAAGAATCATACACTTTTATATGATAAACTTCTTTTGATAGAGACGGCTATAGCCAATGAAGTCTATCCTGAACGCTATTCACTTGAGTACAAAGAAGAGGGATACTTTGATATTGTAGAGAATGAATCGGGAAATTATCTCTACGGTGAAAATTCGCTTAAACATGCACAAAAAATTGTAGCTTCGATGGATTTTAGCCGAACAAATGGGGTATTTGAAGCGCAACGTTTTGTTGATTTTAGCCCAGAGATGCCAGACATTATCGATCAAAGCAACCTTCATTTTCATAATGCCTTATGGGCTACAATCAAAATAGTCGAATATTCCAAAAAAATAGCTCCCCGCTCAACACAAATGAAACAAGTACATAAGCTTTTGTTCTTAGGAATCGGATTAGGAATCCATATTACGGATGTTGTTAAAAAGATGGGAGCAAAAATAATTTTTTTACAAGAACACAATTTAGAGTTATTCCGATTGTCATTATTTGTAACCAATTTTTCACGCTTAGCCAAACAAACAACCCTCTTTATTTCCGTTATGGAAAATGAAGAATCTACTCGAAATACGTTCAATCTTTTTCTAGAAACAGGGAACAACTACAATCTCTACCTCAAACAAATCTCACTGACGGAAGAGTACCAAGATGATTTATTCCGATATCAAGATTATGTTATGCGTCAGGAGCATATAGTCTATCCTTACAGCGCGTATTTATTACGTTATATTGATTCACCGCGCTATATTGCCAAAGGGTATCCTTTCTTGAACGTGTCACGAATGCTTGAGAATACCATGTGGAAATCAAAAGAGATATTATTTCTTTTCTCCGGTCCCTCGACCGGGAAAAACATTGAGTGGATAAAACAAAATCGCAATCGCTTTATCATTGTCACTGCACTCTCTACCTGCCGATTTTTGAATAAACAGGGGTTAATCCCAGATATTGTGATCCATATTGACCCGGAAGAGGAAGGTACGCTGCTATTATTGGAAGAAATTCCTGAACATTATTTCGATACTGTATTTTGTATTATGGCATCGAATGTACATCCAAAAGTTGTTGAACGATTCCAATCTGAACGACTCTATTTTATTGAACAAGCGACCGAATATAAAAAAGGATTCGGCTCTTTCAGCTCTCCTACGGTTGGGGAATATACCTACGCTCTTTTCTTGATCTTCGGAGCACACAACCTCTATTTGATGGGAATCGATTTGGCACTGGATCCGGAAACTTATTCATCACATGTACCTGAACATCCATTTGCAACCAATTTAGATCATACATCTGACCAACTGGATAAAACATTGATCGAAGTCCCCGGTAATTTATTGCCCATCGTTCCTACCCATCCGATGTACCGCCTCTCTATAGAACAATTTGGGCGGATGAGCTCGATGTTTAAAACGACTCAAAAAGTCTACAATTTAAGTAACGGAGCCCTTTTAGAAGGTGCTGAACCGATGAATATTGAGCAACTGGATACTACAAAATTGCCTATTATAAATCAGACTAGCATCCATGAAGAGATCAAAGAGTTCTTTAACTCCATATCTTCCAATGAGTTCCGTGAAGAAGATAAAGAGATAATCCGCTATCAGCTCAAAGAGGCAAAGAAACTAAAAGCGATCATTCAACAGTTCAAGAAGTCAAAGTTTGTGATGCCAACACTCTACATTAATGCACTTGCTAATTTGAACCATCAAATGTCCGATATGGAGCGTAAAACTAACTCAAATTTGTCTGAAGTCTACTATCTATATTTCAAAGTAGTCTTAAGCTATATTTGTGAAATTTTCAATACGCAAGATTTAACCCAGATAAAAGATCATATTCATGCAATAAATACAATACTCATCACTCAGTTGGAAAAAATTGCCGATTCATTTATCACTGGAATGGAAGGGTATTTAGAAGAAAATATTTAACGGAATGTACGACGCACGGGGAAGCGTTGTTCTTCGAGCTCTTTTTTGATCATATCAGGGGTATATTTAGAAAAATGAAAAATAGATGCTGCCGCTAAAGCATCTGCCCCTGTATTTAAAGCATCTATCCCATCCTGAGGTGATCCCATCCCACCGTTTATAATAATGGGGAGTTTGATAGATTCATGGAACAAACGAAGCAATTCTAAATCATACCCACTTCCCATCCCCTCATGATCTATCGAGGTAAGAAGAACTTCTCCGGCACCTTGTGATTCGTATTCTAGGGCCAATTCGAGAGGATCGATATCCAGTAACCCCATTTTTTTATTATAGACTCGATATATTCCATCAACTTTTTTAACATCGATAGAACACACAACACATTGAGAACCAAAAATGGTAGCAATTTCATGGATAAAAGAGGGAGCTAAAATGGGTTGAGAGTTCAAAGAAACTTTGTCAGCACCAGCATTTAAAACGGTATAAACATCTTCAAGAGTTTTTATCCCTCCACCTATCGTTAAAGGCATAAAACACTCATTTGCCATGTCAGTGATGATCTCTGTATTTATCGGTTCATCCTTCAAACTCGCATCAATATCCAAAACAATCAATTCATCGACATTGCGTGCATTATAGACCCGAACGGTTGCTGTAGGATGCCCTATAGTACGGTATGACCCAAATTGGACACTTTTAACTAGCTGCCAATTTTTAAGTAGAACACACGGTATGATACGATGTTTCAACATATCACATTCTCAAGATTTACAAAATTTTCAATGATCTTCAAACCGTATGTCTGGCTTTTTTCGGGATGAAATTGTGTAGCAAAGATGTTCTCTTTTTGGATAGACGCAATAAAGGATACACCATAATCGCATATCCCCGTAGCGTACTTGCGATCAGCATTAAAATAGTACGAGTGGACAAAATAAAAATCGCTATTCTCCACAATCCCCTCATATAAAGGAGAGTGATTTTCATACGCTACACTGTTCCACCCTACGTGAGGTATTTTTAGCTCTGTATCGGGAAATCGGATCACCTCGGCATCGATCCATCCCAAACCTTTTGTTTCGCCGAATTCGTAGCTTTTGGTAGCGATAAGCTGCATTCCCAGACAGATACCTAAAAAAAGTTTTTTCTTTTGAATCACTTCCTCATTCAGAAGCTCTATCAAGTTTAGGTTATGGAGATTTTCCATTGCATCTTTAAATGCCCCTACTCCAGGGAGAACAATTTTAGAGGCGTTGCGAATATCCTCATGCTCACGGCTGATAAGTGTATTAACCCCTACATGCTCGAAAGCTTTTTGAACGGAGCGAAGGTTCCCCATTCCATAATCGATGATAACAATCTCAGCGGACAATGTATTCCTCTTTGCGTACCAATGAACCATCAATATCTCGGATAAATTTTCCTGAACTATCTCGAACAAAGATTTTTTTATTGGTAAATGAGTCACAAATCCGATCAAATTCTGTACGGGTAAATCCAGTATAGTTCAAAAATTCATTAATCGCTTTCATTGGAGGAATACCATCATATTTATGGACAAGACGAACCCCCTCTTCTCGGGAAATATACCCCAGTCTAATATCAAGACAGGCATTATCACTCGCACGGCCAAACCCATATTTGACGTATTTCATGTAATCGTGAACATGGTTACTGTAACAATCAAGGTTTTCAAAGTTTTCATACGTTGTTTCGACACGACTTTCGGATGTAGAAAAACCGCTTTTCCGCGCGTGTTCTAACACTTTTCGCAAATCCCATTTGATGTAATATCCCAAAAATAGTCCCGTCACTCCAACCCGTTCAATCGCTTCATCCTCGGGATAATAATACAATGCCAAATCCCGTTCGCTGATCCCTTCCACGCCGATCATATCAGAAGCTCGGTTCCCCAATAATCCCCCAAATTCTTCGAGCCATTGTCGATTAAGATAAGGGTTGTTTTTACTCGCGGCAGGTCCCCCGTACTCTATCTCAGAATTTTCCCCCCATAGTATAAGAGGAATATTAAAATTGACTGCAATATGTGCAGGGGTCGTAAATATCCCTAAATGATTCGGCCATTCACAATCACCCACCCGTTTTGTCGCCTCTTTGATCATTGCTTTATACACTTTTGGATTTCGTTTAATATGAATAAGATCAACCCCAAGTCCATTAAGATTTGCGAGGTTACGCCGCCCGACCTCGGTAGGAATCGTAGGCTCAAAGCAAACACATAGCGGATTAAGTCCCATTTCAAGCACTCTTTGTACTTGAAAAGTAGAGTCTTTTCCACCACTCACACCGATGATACAATCATAATTAGGATTTTTCTTGTTCGCACGAACGACTTCTAAAAACTCTTTTTGTCGCATTTCCCAATCTATTTCAAAATCTTTTGATATCTGCGATCTGCACGCATCACATACACCATGCTCATCAAAATGAAGATCCGGTTTCGTATCGGGCATTACACATTGAGTACAGAATTTCATTAAATTTTCCCCAATACAAGTTGCATTTTATACCCCATTTTTGCTTCATGAATCGCTTTTTCATCGATAAGCCCTGCGATACTTTGAAGATTAGTTGTACCGCCTAGATAAGGGTTGTCGTAGCTAAGATAGTTGTTCATTACTCCGATTTCAGAGATAACGGTTTCATAACTGAGAATACTAAGCCCACACTCAAGAGCAAGTTTTTCAATCGCTTTAAACGAGTAGAGATTAACATGTTCTATTCCATCAAACATTTGACATTTTTCTTGAAGCATTTTTGCCGCAAGAGAATCAGCACTCGGGATTTGAAGAAAAATCACGCCGTTATCCGTTAAGAGTTCTTTGATTTGGGTAAGATACGCATAACCATCCTTCAAATGTTCAAAAACATCCCATAGAGTCACGGCATCCATCTTTTGTTCAAATGTAACTTCATGAAGAAGCTTATTATAGATTGTATGCCCTTTTTGCAAAGCATAATCAGCCTCTTTTTCATTTAGCTCAATGCCATAGCTCTTCCATCCGCAAGAGAGTGCAATATCCAAAAATCCTCCTGCAGAACACCCAATATCCAGAATATTTCCTTCTGAAACTATGGTTTCAATGGCACGAAGCCCCTTGGTATAAAGATTGGTATAAAAATCACTGTCATTCTCGACAATCTCACTTTGACAATCATGATTATTACGGTAGTGATTTTCAATGGCACTATCGTTAAAAACCGGATTTAGGTAGATCATATCACACTGTGTGCATTTAACGTAACTCCCGCCATCTTTAAAAAATAAAAATTGTTCATGATTTTCATGGCATACAGGACATGAACGCTCTTCAAGAAGAGATGTAAAAAAAGAACCCGTTTCAGGATCACTATATTTTTGACGATCAGCTACATTAGCAAGATGCATTTTGAGACGCTCTTGGTGAATCTCTTTTGGGAGGCGTACACTCATTAGATTCCTTTAAACTCTTCTTTTAAAATACTGTATTGTATAGCATCATTATATCGGCCATTTTTATAAACTTCTTGACGTTTAACTCCCTCATGTTGCATCCCCAAAGAGAGAGCAAGACGTTGCATCGGAATATTAGTATCCATCGTACCGCACCAGATACGGTTTAAATTCATCGTATTAAATCCGTGTGTTATGAGGAGGAGTGAAGCTTCTTTAGCAAAACCTTTTCCATGACTTTCACGATCACCCAGTAAAAGGGTAAGTTCAGCACTTTTATGAAGTGTCGAGATACTGGATAAAGTGATATTACCCATATGTTTATCATTCGACTTGTTTATAATAGCAAGCATAATGATGTCACGACGATGATGCAGCCCTTCAATATATTCGACTGCAGATGTTTTAGTATAGGGAAATACATGGTGTTCAAGATACTGTGTCAAAATCTCGTCATTGAGCCATGAGGGGTATTCTCCCTCAACGTCGGAGGATTCAAGTCCCCTTAGATAAATTCGTTCACCAACCAAAAATGGATTATTCATAGTAATTCCTCTCGATTCTCCCATACTTTAAAAAATGCCCTTACCACATCATCCATATCTGTTTTATTCATCCCTGGACGGATAAATTCATGAATAATGATACGCTCAAAGTACATCTCCTCCGTAATCGGGCAAAGCCCTTTCGGATAGGTAACCTCACTGAGGCTAAAGGGATAACCATCTCGCCCAAATGCAATCTTTTCCTGATAAAGGGGTTGAAGATAGAGCGGCTTAACGTACCCATAACTGAGCAATACGACCGATTCTTCACGTAACAGCGTCGGTGGAAGTTCCGCTTTTACCGCATCGATAAAACGGTTACGGTGCATTCCAGCCACCTCAGCATCAAACTGCAATGGATGAACATAAAAGACATGTTTTGCCCCCTCACGGATTTTGGTCGGTTTTATGCAGGGTATTTGTCCCAACTGCTCATTGAGATACGCGGTGTTTTCGAGCCTTTGTGCGAGCAATGAGGGGAGTTTTTTGAGCTGACATCGGGCGATTGAGGCTTCAATCTCCGTCATTCGGTAGTTGTAACCAACCATATTGATCAGTTCTTCTCTATCCTTGATCCCCCGTGCGGAGAGGACCGCTTCAGCATGGTTACGGATCAGGCGGATTTTATCGGCTAGAATATCATCATCGGTCACGATAATTCCCCCCTCTCCACTGTGGATATGTTTGTGGTAGTTGAGCGAATAGACCCCGATGTCACCGAGCGTCCCCGCGTATTTACCATTTAGCATCGCGCCCGGAGCTTGTGCCGCATCTTCGATCACAAAAAGATTATGTTTTTTTGCTAACGCATTGATCGCATCAGCATTATAAGGGTGTCCAAAAATATCGACAACAATAATCGCTTTGGTTTTTGCAGTAATCTTGGCTTCGATGCTTTTGACATCCAAACAATAAAAATCCTCTTCGATGTCGGCAAAGATGGGGATAGCACCGTACACAAGGGCGGCGGTTGCCGATGCGCTCATCGTGTAGGCACTGACGATCACCTCATCCCCCGGACTGATTCCGCACGCTCCGATCGCGGCATAAAGCCCCGAAGTTGCAGAGTTGACACTAATCGCGTGTTTAACCCCAAAATACTCGCACCACTCCGCTTCAAGAGCACGAACTTCGGAACCGCCATAAAAATCATCATGCCATGTCCCTAAAAAAGTTGATAGTTTCCCACTGCGTAAAACACGTAAAACCGCCTCTTCCTCTTCGACTCCGATAGTGTTATAGGCGGGAAACGGAGTCGTGCGGAGTTTCTCTGCGCCGTTGATAGCGAGTTTCTTCATGGGTATACCTTGGCAAGGGTTTGAAAAATAACTTTATGAACATGCAAATGTTCACTTAGAATTTTTTTGCATGTCTCTTTACTTTTGCGGAGTAAAAACTCAACAGAGTCATACGCATAATTGGATAGATTCGTAACAATACTCTCTTGAAGTGCAAGGGAAAAATACCCTTCATAGGTTGAAGGGACACGGGAATATATCTCGATTTTATCACCTCCATCAAGTATTTTCACCATAGCGTTTTCAAACCAAAATGTAATCTCAAACAATGAATACGGCGGATGGCTGAGAACCGAAATAGCTCCGTCACCACGTTCGAGTGACACACCGAAATCCCCGCAAAGATCATCATGGCAAAAAGATGCCCGAAACGGTTTTATCGAGGTAACATTCCCTAAAAGGTGGCTCAATACCGCGATAAGATGAGAACCATTGTGAAGTAACCCTTTAGTGCAGACCCCTTGAAATCCTAACAAATTTCCGAATTCTCCCTTTTCTATCCGATTGGATAGGTTAATAAAAGCCGGATTATATCGACGGATAAAATGAACCAGTATTTTTTTATCACTGTTCATTAGGAGCGTAAAAAGAGATGAGAGTTCCTCTTTAGTCGCTACAAGAGGTTTTTCACACAGTATCATAGAACTGTCACTCCGCTTGAGCAATGTGGTCAGATCATAAAAATGGGATTTCGTGCTTGATGAGATAGAGACAATATCATACTCCTCATCCGAACCGATCTCATCTATCGAGGTATAGCGATGCACCTCTCCCCACCGCTCCATAAACGCGAAAACATTGAGTTCTGAGGGTTCACAGATCGCATGAAGCTGTGTGTCCGGATGCTTTTTATAAGCGTGTGCATGACTCGCAACCGCTTTGGATGTCGGAGAGTCGATAAGTCCGCCGATACTTCCGGCGCCGATGATCAGTGCTTTATACATTTCACTCTTTTTGTAATTTATTTTTGAACGCCAAAGGAATAAAATCCCTTTGTCTACGCTAGCCGCTAAGGCACTAAAGCTTGCCTCTTTGAGGCAGACGTTTTTATAAATAAAGCAAAATCTATACCGAAATCATCACTACTCAAAGGCGAAGCAGTGAGAAGTTTAGGTGAGATTTTTGATAAAGAACGAACCTGCCGTTCACTCGGAAGCGGGAGTAAAAATTCTCTGTTTTTCGAGGGGAGATACGAGAGGACAGGAGACCCTAAAAGTGCCGCGATATAAAGTGCCATCGTATCGAATCCGATGATCATTTTAGCACTCAAAAGTTGATCGGTTAGCTCACATACCGCCGCATCATTGATTTGAACCCGAATATGGGGATAGGCTTTGAGGATCTTTTTATATCCCGATCCCTTGTCGCTTGGGTGGAGCCGAATCGTGAGCCCTGCACACCCAAAGGAATCAAAATGTTTCAATATCTCTTCTAGGGCGCTGAATTGGGTAAATCCCCAATAGTTTTTGTCCCCATAGGTACGCAATGCAACCGCATCGGTCGGTTCGCTCAAAAAAAGGAGATTGCTGTTAGAGTGAGAGTCTTTTTGACGTGCCTCGGCAATCGTATCACGCAAATAAAAGTTTTTAAACCCTACGGGATGGGGGAGATTGAACGATTCCGCAAGTAAAAGGGCTTTTTGATCCGCAACCGCCGTAAAATCACCCAGATTCTCTTCCCAACCGCCATCGGGAAATCCGAACCGCTCACGATAGTTACTCCAATGATCCAAAAAAGCAACTGTAGAAATGGCGTGTTCTTTGCAAAAACGGAGGTAGGGTCGCTCAATCTTCTCCTGCCATCCCGTTCCGAATAACAGCAGATCGGGCCCAATGTCACGAAGCTGTTGCTCGGGATCACCGATAGCGCTAAAAGGGAGATTATACCGCTCACACAGCCGCCCCATAGGACTTTGCGCTATCGCAAAAATATGCCACGAATAAAAATCGAAATACTCGCGAATGAGTGCGCAGAGTATCTCAGAGCTTCCGGCATCATGGGATACGACGGCGATTATTATTTCTTTATTCATTTTAAGCTTCCTCTTTATATACAAGGCATAATCTTTTGCATGACTCACTAACGATGTTATAACTTAAGTTTCTCTCATCATCAAATACTACGGCACTGAGCCTGTTACTATAAACACATCCGGTATCGGTTCCAATAGCATTTTTACTAATCTTTGGTTCATCAAACCACTGATGTCCATAGACTACAAATCTTGGATATATCGTAGTGTTTCTATCGAATGAAAACCTTTGGTGATGATATCACCTACACATACTTCAATATCATTTTTTTGAGGGTTGATTTGTTCTCGAAGTTTTTGAAATTCGTGTATACAGCCATGAATATCGCCATAGATTATTAGTTTATTCATCAAGTTTTTGTTTGATTTCTTCTAAAATATTTTTATATTCACGAATTTCTTTTCGTATCGCTATACAGTTTGCTTCCGTAAATGGTATGTCTTTAATAACTTTACATGGATTTCCATTACCATCATCACCATCACATTCTTTTATATGTGCAAATTTGTTTCTTTTTTCTAAAATCTTATCTATATATGGTTGTGTAAAAGTATCCTTATTTACTGGTTCTGTAATGTCCAATTTCTCTAAAGCTTCACCTAATGTCATTGCTTTTTTGTTACTATCTATAAACCCAATTTTCTCAAATAACAAATCGAATGTTACATTTGATATATCATCGATATGCCTTTGTGCACTGTTTTTGCATGATTGTCCAGAACTTTTTATTTTCTTCAATGCATATTTTTCTAATGATTTATTTGGTACTTTTAGTGATGCTTTTCGAATTATTTCTTCTTTCATCCTATCAAGTTCAGCAACTTCCGCCATGATAAGACCACGAAGATTATTTACATCTTGAACTTTATGAAGTGTTACATCTATAATTTTTTTAGCTTTTGTGTCAATTTGATTTCTTTCAGAAGTAAAAATACCTTCCAACCTGTTTTCTGTCAATAAATCAAATAAATGTGGATAATTTGATGAATAAAATATAACTTCAGTATATATATCATTTCCTCTTATCTCTTCAATAATTTTGTTTCCATCTTCACTTTCATCATCATCTAAATTTAAATCAACTAGCACCAAATCATAATCTTTTAAAGATTCAAAACCAATTTCTCTTTTAAATTGTTCAAAAGTTTCAATTTCTTTAATTTCTAATTCAAATCCTTTTGTGTCTTTAATATAATTTGAAATAACTCTTTTCCTAGCGCGTATAGAGTGCATCTGATCTTCAATCCACAATATCTTATAAAGTAACTTCATATTTTTAGCCTTATTATAAATTTAATTCCTCTCTCCATTTTAACAACTTCTATCGTACTATGTTTCATTCTCAGCAAAGACTCTTTAATATGATGAAGCCCTAGTCCTGAACCACTTGTTGTTGTTATACCAATTTCAAAAATATCAGCTGGATTTGTTATTGATTCATCTAAACCATCACCATCATCAATATACTCAATAATTAAATCAGTTTCTATTTTAAAAATAATATTTACATTTCTTGCATTTGCTTTTTTTGAATTATTCAAAAGATTATCTATTATTATGGTTATTATTAATGGTTCAAACTTACAAACATGAAATAAAGTATCAGTATTTACATGTACACTTAAATCTTTATTGGTATTAAACTTATAAATATTTTCAATATATTCTGAGATAAATTGAATAATATCAGCATTTATACTTTGTGACTTTGATAAAAAATTAGCTTTAGTTGCATACTTATTAATAGCTAATATTTTTTGGGCTTCTAATGATATATCAGTAAGATATGCAATAATTTCTTCTTTCGAAATATTATCTATTTCATCTAACGTCATTTTGAAATCTAATATTGTGTCTTCAATGGTTTCTGCATATAATCCTATATGATGCTGTAGTTTAATTAATTCAGTTTTTTCAAGTGGTTGAATAGATTGTAAAAATAATACTTGTTCTTCTGTTTTCTTTTTTTGAATTTTTACAGTTTCTAGTTCTTCTTTTAATTTATTTTCACTTTCTTCTAAAATCTTAATCTTTTGATCGAGTTGTTGATAAGATTGATCCTTATCAAATATTTCTTCTATATCAGAAAATTTTTTATTTGCAATGAATTCAAATTTTTTAAGAAGCTTCTCATCATCTGTATTTTTGACAATTTTTTCAACAAATGTATTTAATTGCTGATCGATTGCATAATGTGGAATTTGACTAAATTCCTTTAAAAAACTTACAATATTATGTTTTGTAATAAAAGGGTCATCGTCAATCAGGTGAGATAAAATATCAGTATTAATGTATAAATCAACAATATTTTTAGCGTCTACCCCCATCAAAGAAAAAATATTTTGACTTATGTTACTAAGTTTCTTTTCTCTGCTGAGTACGTAAACTTCCTGACTATCATCCCATTTTATATAGCTTATCATTTCTTCAATTTTTGTTTCAGTTAATCCCTTAGGCACACTGTCCCAACTTAGCCCTTCTACAACATACTTTTCAAGCCTTTTTAATGTTTTATAAAAAAATCCATTATTTTTGATTTGTGATTTTGTTGATCTTGTAGACTTGTGGATAAGCTGATTATAGGCTTCATTTTGAACAATTCCTTCCCTACTAGAGATAATTGCATACTGCTCATTTCTATCTTCTATTTCTATCCTTCCAACAATATCTCTACCACCTAGATATCTTCTTTGTCCTTGTCCTTTACGTCCCTCAAGACCAAAAGAATCATTATCTGAATCCCCATAAGGTGGTATTCTAAATCCATTAATAAATAAATAAACTGATCCAAAATCTACACTACGAACACCCATCTGTTTTTTAAAATACACTTTGCCATAAGGATTTAAATGCATCAAAATTATTTTTATATTTTTGAGTTCAGGGAATTCTGTATTTTTTTCAATGGTTTTAAAAATAATTTTATCCCTATCTTTTAGCTTTGTAATAATATGCCGACCATCTTCACTAATTGCTGAATGAATATATGTGGTGTTAAAATCCAATTTTTCAAAAAATTTATTTTTGATTTCTCCATTAATTCGTTTATTATAATTTACTTCTGCATCTTCTTCAATTTCATTTACTTTGAGGAAAATTTTAAAATCATCAATATCCACTTGACTTTTATTGATTAATTTTTCTAATGTAGATTTTAAAGAAATAAATTTCTGATGGTTCAATACTTCATTTAATAAACTGTTACTATTGAATTTAATCCACTCTTCTCGTAAATCGGATATTTTGACAATAGTTCCTTGCTCGCCAATCTCATATCCTGTTTCATTTTTGATTTCTGCATCCGTTAATTCTCTTAACTGCATAGGTATTTGGTTAATCTGAACGTTGAAGTTTGTGATGTTTTCGAAATCTTCCCAATTTATTTGTAATTGATATGCTCTGGATTGCTGTTTCGTATAAATATCAAGCTTTTTTCCCAATCTATCGCACGAAAATCTTCCTATACCTTTATTGCCGGCTTGAAGACGATTATTTTGCGTATTTTGAACTCTTTTAATTGAGTAAGCGAGATTCAACCACTTATGCAATATGTCATCTTTTGACATCCCCTTACCGTCATCGACAATAAGAATCTCATGCTCTTTTCTATCTGCTTTTAAATGCCTAAATTCTACAGTGACTTCTTTAGCTCCGGCATCATAAGAATTTTTTACCAGTTCCATAACCGCAACATTATCATCGTTGATAAGTTCTTTTCCAATAATATTCTTAATATTTACATGCGATAAAAAATGAACATTTTCCCACTTAATAGGCATTAAATCATCTCTTTCAATACTAATCCTGCTTGCTCACTAAAGAGGGGAGGAATAGCATTGCCTATTTGCGTATAACGAGGAACATCAATTTTTCTTCGTGCTCCACCAGTTGTATACATTCCTTTAAACTCATAATGATCTGGAAATGATTGTATTCTGGCATACTCCCTAACTGTCAATATTCTAGGTTCTGCATAATGAATATAATCATCAGGAAGCGTTGTTAGCGTGGGAGTCTGTTCATCTTTCGACAAAGGAACAATCGTATGCTTCTTCAAATTGTATTGTATACGACACGCGTCCGAAACACTTTTATTTCTTCGTTCACTTATAAGAATGGTTTCAAAACGGGCAACAGTTTCTTCTTTGTGCTTTGCAAAACGGTGGCTGTCAACGACTGCATCTGATGATTTAACACCTTTTCTCATAAGCTTTTGATAATTGCTTTTTGCTTCGCCGTATATGCCCGCTTTGAAATTTTTGGTATCTGGAGAAATCACACTACCATTTGATTGCAAAATATCAGAAATCGCATCACTCAATGATGTTTTATCATCTAACTTTTTACTTTTGAAAAACGTAGCTCTATTTTTTACGATTGTCTCAAAAAAGAAATCCGCTTTCCCTTTTTTTGTCCCAACCAAGATATAGCGTTGTCTTTTTTGAGGGACTCCATATTCAGAAAAATCAATAATTTGACCTTTTACATCGTAACCCAATTCTTCTAGTTTTTTAACAACATAGACAGAATACGCTTCGCCTCTTTTATTGTCTTTTTTAAATCCAATAGTAAAACCTTTTACATTTTCAAAAAACAAAATTTCGGGTTCAACGAGTTTAATAAATTCAATATATGAATCGATTAGTTTATTACGGTCATCATCTTCTCGTCTTCGTCCTGCCATAGAAAAACCTTGGCAAGGTGGACCACCCGCTATTAATGAAACTTGACCTTTTAATAACTCAAGTTCTTTAGAATAGTTGGCAATGATTTCGTTTATATCGTGATTGGTTTTTGGGAGCCATTGTGGCCATTGAAAGTTGTTATTTCGATCTATTAAATTGTATTTGAGAGTTGAAAAGGCATCAGAACTTTTTTCAACAGCAAAAATACCTTGCCATCCCGCATTATGAAGACCTAATGCTAGCCCCCCACAACCCGAAAAGACGTCGATATATTTTAGATTTACTGATGATTGATGTTTACTGAAATTTTCATCCATATGAATCTATTTTACCTTCACTTTAATATCTTTTAAATCTATTTTATCTAAAAAAGCTTCATTTGGAAAATGCGCCATATCTTTCATTATTACTCAATTAGTTCCCATTGCATTGGTGTCCCTTTGCCAATATCCTCTTTGAATTTTTTTCCTATTATCTCTTTGAGATATTTGGGCGGCAACCCGAATCCCGGACGGACGGATCGGACGTTTAAGGCACTGATGGTTTCGCCCGCTTTCACATCGTCGGAAATAAACAGACTGCGCGAAAATTCCCGCGATTTCAAACTCTTCGGACTTAATTCGTAGGTCACTTTCCCTAAAAGTTTTTCGGTGTCGCGCACCGCATCCACCATCGCTTTAAACTCATGGGGTTCAAGACTAAACGCACTGTCCGCACCCCCCATGCCGCGACCCAAAATAAAATGCTTCTCGATCACTCGTGCGCCCAACGCAACGGCGGCAACAGGGGCAGCGAGACTCATCGTGTGATCGGAGAGTCCTATATTCACGCCAAAGCGGGTTTTCATATCGCTAATCGTGAGGAGATTCATCTCCTCTAACGCGGCAGGATAAGCGGAGGTGCATTTGAGCAGTGTGATCTGGTCGTTTCCCATCCGATGGCACGCGTTCAAAGCCTCTTCAATATCGGTCAGGGTAGCAATTCCGGTGGAGATGATGATCGGTTTCCCCTTGGCGGCAGTGTATTCGATGAGGGGGATATCGGTGATCTCGAAACTGGCAATTTTATACGCCGGAACGTCCAATTCAGACAAAAAATCGACGGCACTGTTATCAAACGGAGAGGAAAATGCCTCCATCCCGAGACTTTTGGCATGATCAAAGAGGATGCTATGCCACTCCCACGGGGTCATCGCCTCTGCGTAGAGATCGTGAAATTTCCGTTTGTCCCACTGCGTCCCCTGCGAAATCGTAAAAATCTCGCTATCGCAATCGAGAGTAATCGTGTCGGGGGTGTACGTTTGGAGCTTCACCGCATCGGCACCCGAAGCTTTCATCGCATCGATGGTTTGTAATGCGGTATCGAGTGAACCGTTGTGGTTGGCGGAGAGTTCGGCGATGATAAATACTTTTTCATCCGTATTATGGTGTCCAATCTTCATCCTCTTCGCTCCATGATAATCATCTCTCTCTCATTATAAAATGTTCGCGCTGTCTCTGTAAAATCGAATTTTTCGTACAAATGTTTAGCCCGCTCGTTGTCGGCGAAAACACTCGCGATCAACATCTTCACCCCAAGTGTTGAAAAGCCATACTCGATCAGAGCGTTCATCAATACTTCGCCCACTCCGCGCATCTGTGGGTTGGCATAAATCCCGATTTCAGCAGAATTTTGAGTAATATCGGTAAAATAAATTACTCCAATAGAATGGTCTTCTGAAAAAGCTAAATGATATTGTTTCGTCTTGTCATTTTTTAATTGAATTATAAATTTGAAATGATCTTCTTTTGATATCGTATCTGGGTTACACATCCAATAACGAACATTTTCATTATTACGCCAGTTTAAAACCATCAACTTTTCATTATCCATTAATTCAACGAAATTAGTCAATACTATCGTAGCCATAATTATTTTACGACTCTTACCGTCTTAAACGCTTCAACATATTTTTTTCCTACTCGCATCCCTTGAAATTTTGCATTTAGTTCGATCCCTTCGATACTTCTCGGATGTGGATAGGTACACAGTTCAGAGCCATAACTTTTCATAGCATCAATTTTAAGGTCGATAGTCTTACTGATATCAAAATAGGTATCTGGGGCAAATGAAATCGGGTAGTTCCATTCGGTTGATGAGAGGATTTCAAAACTATAAATTTCTTTAACGGTTTCATTTTCCATAGGTCTCGTAGCAGTAATAACCGCTTTATAGGTGATTTGATGATCGATGTTCAGATCATTTGCAAAATGGGTAAAAATAATATCAGGTTTAATTTCTTCTTTGACTTTAGAGATGACTTTGATAATATCAAGGAGATCAACGCTATCAAATCGATTATCAGGAAAATGTTCTATAAAAACTTTTTTTATCCCTATATGGTTATTTGCTTGGTGTATTTCACCCTTTAAGACAGCTATTTCGTCTTTTTTACTGCCAACTTCTCTTGTTGCATCCCTGCTTGTTTTTCCCTCTCCAAGGATCAATGTATAGGCTTCATACCCTTCTTGTATTAGTCTCGCTACGGTTCCAAAACAGCCAAGTACTTCATCATCGGGATGGGCTGCTACTATCAGAATTTTTTTATTCATTTTGTTAATTTTATAGAGATGACTTCTTTTGTGAGAGAAAAATCATTTTTAAAATGATTACGGATCTCTTCTGTAATCTCTTTTGCAAAAATTTTATTGTAAAAAGTAGTGTTTTCTATATAATCTAAAAGATCTCTTTCTGTAGTAAAGTTAATTTTATTCTCAAATAAAGAGATTTCTATGTCTTGAAAGTTTGTTTCACTCGCTAGGGAGATAACATCTTGAGCAAATCCGTTGATAGAATAAAGTACTCTTTCATCAATAGGATAGATTTTATTTAAAATCGTAAATATCTCTACATTTGTGTTTTTATACGGCATAACGACCCAAAACACCCCATTCTTTTTTAAATGCGCATAAATATTTTTAATGAGCGTTTGTAAGTCTTGTGTATAGTACAACGCATAAAAACTGTAGATTAAATCAAATTCGACATTTTTATTCAAAAACGAATCCATATTGTCAAAGGAGTCATGAATGAGTTCTAATGTCGGCGATGACGCATAGCTCTCTTTTATTACGTTAAGACTCTCTTGAGAAATATCACACCCAACGTAATTGCAGGTTTTCGGCAACAAACTGGAAAAGCTCTCTATTTGCTTACCTGTACCGCATCCTAAATCTAGAATATTCGAATGTAACGAAATTTTTGGCATTGTATTAATACTCCAATGCTCAAAATTATTGGTTGAGTTTTGATTTAACCTGATACGTTGTTGTAAGAATTCACTGGATGTCGCTTTTTCTTCAAATCCATCATTTTTCATACTAATTCCTTTTTAAATTTTGCAAATAAGGAGAAAATCAAATGCTATTAAGGTTTATTTTACCACATCGTTGATCAATGCTGCAATTATCAAGCGTTATAAAATCGAGCAATCGCATTGCATCCCACTCCCTTAAAACGACATAGTTCTCTTTTTGTAAATATTCAAACATATCTTGTTGATTAGCAGCGCTCTGAAGAGCAATAAAAGGGATCTCCATAAACAGAACTTCATGCGCCATGACGCTAGGGGTGATAATCGCTAAGCAACTTTGATTGAGCAATTGTGCAATATTTTTGGAATCGACCTCTAATGAGATATTTTTTTTCGTTTGGACAAAGCTTTTGAGTTCTCTCAAATGAGGATTCCCTGATGTCGTTACGACACAGACTCTAAAATCATCGTTTAGGGTTGAGAGTATCTTCATCGTCGCATTGGTCGGATCGGTTCCCCCCATGGAAATAAAAAGATCGTAGAATTTTTCTCGTTGGATTTGTTTTTCGGTTTTAAACTCATCGCGTATCAGCGTGTACTCTGCACCGCAGTGAAGTTCACACTGTTCCGGAACCAACCCTGCATATCGGTTTTTATCCGCCGAAATATTATGGTTGAGGAGGATGTCGCAATAGTGAGCCTCATAGGTGTCATCAAACGAGAGGACAGTAACTCCGCAAGCATCTTTGATTTTTTTCTCAAAAGTATCATCAATACCGTAATGATCAAAAACCACCATTTCAATGTTTTGTTCCCGAATAAGTACTATCAGCTCATTCGGATCATTCGAAGATAGAAGGTGGACGGGATAAGGGATCTGATCGATGATATTGCCGCTCAAATTTTGGCAAGCAAACCGTACCGTGTCCTGCGGATGTTGAGCGGCAAACACCACATCGCGCATAATGTGACCCAATCCGATAGCGCTCGAAGAGTCGGCACGGATAAGGAGGTTCATTGACATACCATTTTTTTTGGATTATAATATGAATTCATTTTGCCCTCGTTGGCCGTTCCTCTTCTTTGGAAGAGGTAATCTTCATAAACTCCAAAACTGCTTTTTCAAGATTATGATACGTTTTTTTACTGAGCTGCCCACTGTAATACTCGCTTCTTCGAATATCAAATACCCGCATCTGATGTAACATAGCCGTGCTTTGTTTATCCTGTTTGTAATGAAATGGGAAAAAGTAGCTTCCTATTTTTTCTTGGGATGTTAATGGAATTCCTAGAAAGAGAGTGGAACTGATTTTTTTATAAACGACTACGGGGCGAAGAAATAGCTCTTGTTTACCATAGGATTCATGCCCAATGTTGTGTCCAATTGACATAAAATAAACACTGCCGGGTTTGAAACGGATGATCGTTTCTTTGCGGTGAAGTTTTTTCTTAATATGATTCCATGAATCAAAGCGGTCTGGAAAAAGTGTCTGATGCATCAACTCGGCGCGCGTCCAGTCCTCTAACGTATCAATGTCCTGCACCAAATGGCGCGGTAAAACAATCGTTGTCGCCGCATCGGAGAAGATCGGTTTGCCTTCCAGCCATGCGTCCCGCGTCCCCCAGTAAAATTGTCCCACATCGTGATACGCCTCTTCGAGATCTTGTGAGCGCGTTGCGAAATGTTCGGGATAAAACATTTCGACATTTCCGTGTTCGTCACGCTTCACGCCACGCTGAATCGGAAACGGAAACGTCGTAACAGCAAATGCGTATTGTTTGTTATGGGTGATAAGGGCATTATAGCCGTTTTGAATATCTTCTGCGCGGATAAACGGGGCTGTAGCGTAGATACAGCAGGCGTAATCGATAACCGAATCGTTTTGAAGTGTTTGGATGGCGTGAGCGATAACTGGGATGGTCGCAGTGTGATCGTCACTCAGCTCTTTGGGTCGCATAAATGGGATCTCAGCACCGTAACTGCGCGCTACGTCAGCTATCTCTTCATCATCGGTAGTAACCACGATACGATCAAACAGTCCCGATTCCTGAGCCGCTTTGATACTGTGGGCGATGATGGGGAGACCGGCAAAAGGTTTGATATTTTTACGGGGTATCCGTTTGCTTCCGCCACGGGCGGGGATAATAGCGACACGCATTTTTAAACTCCTAACGCTGATGGAGCAAAGCTCCATTCAGCTACGCTAACGCTATGTTTTCTTCGGCAGAATGCCCAACGCTGTCGCGTACTCAAAATGAACATCCTCTATGGGCGTATTTTTCCATCACTTCAAGAACAATATCGGCAACCATACGGGCATCTTCTACCGTCATTTTCTGATGACAGGGGATGGAGAGTTCACTTTTGTAAAAAAGCTCAGCAGTAGTCAATCGCTGTTCACCGAATCGCTCTTTATAAAAACTGTTTTGATAAATCGGTTTATAATGAACCTGAACCCCAAGTCCGCGTTCTTGGAGTTCGCTAAAAATTTCCTCTTTCACACAATGTAATTGAGGATTCAAAAGTAGAGGATAAAGATGGCGCGCGCTTTGCTCATTCGGGTCAATAGTAATCGTCGAAAAGAGTTTATGACCTGCAAAACGCTCATCGTAATAGCGGGCGATTTCATTGCGCGTTTGGAGAAATCGATCCAGTTTATGGAGTTGTGAGTGCCCTAACGCGGCGGCAAATTCGGTGAGACGGAAATTATGCCCCAAACTCACCATGTCAGAGTTCCAGAGCTGTTTTTTGATGATACCGTGCGAACGAAAAAGTTTTAACTTCTTGGCGAATGCTTCGTCGTTCGTTACCACCGCACCCCCCTCTCCCGTCGTGATCGGTTTGATCGCATGGAAACTAAATATCGTCATGTCGGAGAAGGAGCCGATTTTTTGGTTGCCGATACCACTCCCCAACGCGTGGGAAGAATCTTCGATGACGAGCAGATTGTGCTTTTTGGCTATCTCTTTGATCGCCTCAATCGCAACTGGTTTACCGGCAAAATCGACGGGTACAAGGGCGCGGGTTTGGGGAGTGATGAGCCCTTCGATCAATGATTCGTCGATATTTCCGTCCATCTTAATATCGCAGAAAACAGGCTTTGCCCCGAGCGCAACCAGCATATTCGACGTTGCGACAAAACTGATTGGGGTGGTGATAATCTCATCGTTTTCTGAAATTTCCGCAACGGCATACGCACCTAAAAGTGCCGATGTTGCTGAATTAAACGTGACACAATAGCGCGCACCCACATACTGGGCAATCGCTTCTTCAAATGCCTCCACCTTCGCACCTTGGGTGAGATGGGAGCTTTTTAAGACATCCACAACGGCGGCAATATCATCCTCTTCGATAAACTGCGTTGAGTACGGAAGCACGATTACTTCTCCTCATTTTGTGTAAGGGCGATTTTTTCGAGCAATACTTCGGGAGTGAGCCACTCGGTGTTGGTTTCAGAGCTGTATTTAAATCCGTATTCGACCAGTGTGCCGATCTCTCCGCAATTGTTTTTCGAAAAATCGGCCGCTTCGGTAAACTGAATCGTTGGTTTGATCACATAATGGTCGTGAAACTCCAATGTGAGATGGGAATCATCCCGTGGACACATCACTTCGTGCATTTTCTCACCCGGACGGATACCGACATGTTTATGGGGAAGATGGGGAGCGATGGCACGGGCGACATCCACGACTTTCATCGATGGAATTTTCGGAATAAAGGTCTCTCCTCCGTGCATACGCTCGAAGTTTTTCAAGACAAAATCGACCCCCTCTTGGAGGGTGATCCAAAAACGTGTCATCCGCTCGTCGGTAATCGGTAATTCCGTTGCCCCATCGGCAATCAACTTTTGGAAAAATGGGACAACGGAGCCACGTGAGCCCAAAACATTTCCGTAACGGACAACGGCAAATCGAATATCTTTTCCCCCTCGGATGTTGTTTGCCGCGACAAAGAGCTTATCGCTTGCGAGCTTGGTAGCACCATAGAGGTTAATAGGACTGGCGGCTTTATCGGTTGAGAGGGCAATAACACGGCTAACACCGCAATGCAGTGCCGCATCGATCACATTTTGTGCACCGTTGATATTGGTTTTGATACACTCCATCGGATTATACTCAGCGATAGGAACATGTTTGAGTGCTGCGGCATGAACCACATAATCGACCCCGCTCATCGCACTTTCCAGCCGTGAGAGATCACGAACATCCCCGATAAAATAGCGCATACACGGGTCATTAAACCGCTGTGCCATTTCGTATTGTTTGAGTTCGTCACGGGAATAGATGATGATTTTATTAGGTTTATAGTACTTTAAAATTGTCTTGACAAACTGTTTTCCAAAACTCCCAGTTCCACCGGTTATTAGGATATTTTTTCCATTGAGCATATGCAGCAACCTTTGTCTATACTTATACAATAATAAGCAATTAAAGTACCATCTTTTTCTCTAATAACGTAGATTGTATCAAGTTCCGTTCATTTACCAATTCTTGGCGCATTTCGCAAAGAATGGTTTCTGCATCCATCGAAAGAAGCAAAATTTTCTTCAAAAGATCAATATCTTTCGAAGAAGGTGGATTTTGCAACAGTTCCTTGATAGCGTTAGAATTACGTCCCTTTATTGCCATTTCAAACGAGGCAATCCAATCATTACAATCAACCACTGGCAGTCGATTCAGCAATTTGTTGTTTCAATGAAGCAAATGAAGCATTTACTTTACTGATCATAGAATCATAGGCGGCAAATTTAGCACTCATCGTATCATACCGTGCGGTTAGAAGCGCATTAGCTTTTACTTTATCGGCGGTTAGCGATGTCGTCGCATCTTTTGCTGATTGTGCCAATTTAGTCACGAGACCTGTTGTTGCAGAAGTATAACCGTTTAAAAGATTATTAAATGAGGTAAAAATTCCATCTGTAGTTGTAGCCACACCTTCAGTACTAACCGTCGTTTTACCGCTAAAAAAAGCTTCTGTTCCATCGGGATTTGCATCCATTTTAGCGGTAAATACCTTGGAATCAAACGTCATCGTCCCTGTTTTATCTAAGCTGATTCCATAACCAGAAAGCCCCTGCCCTTTACTATCGGCGGATGTAATCATACGGGTAATTTCTCGACTGATATTTTTAATCGTATTGTCACCGTTAAAAACTCCAACTTTTCCAGCAGTTGCATCGTACACGGTCATATCACTAAGTTGCTTGATAAGGGTATTATAACTGCTGACCATACTTTGCATATTTGTTGATACTTTACTACGATCTTGGGACACTGCAATATTAGCACTCCCCGAATCTTTGAGAAGATTTACAGTTAAGCCATTGCTAATATCGGTAATTGTATTGGTACTTCGGGTCATACTGATCCCATCAAACGTAAAATGAGCATCTTTACCGTCTTGAATAATTCCCATACTACCCGCTGTTGTAGAAGCACCCGAAGTAAACATCGAAGATAACCCGCCGCCTGCGCTATCACTCATAGTAATGGTACTCGCGACATCAGCAGATTTAGGAGTCAAAACCATCCGAAAATCATTGCTTCCATACTGTACGATATTCGCACTCACTTTTGCGCTTATCGTTGTATCGGCATTTATCATATCGGCCATTCCCTGAAGGGTAGTCGTCTCCGTATAGGCAAAGTTTTTAGTTGTCCCTCCTACATTGAGCGTCATTTCACCGCTCGTATCGATAGCTGCAATAAAGTCATCTGCAGCCGAAAACGAACCACTTTTTGTATTGGGGGTCAAAAGTTTTGTATCACTTAAATTGCCCGAAATGTCTGTGAGAGAAACAGCTTGATCTTGTCCTGTCGTCTTAGAGGTGAGGACAAGATTATATTTTGATGTGCCGGTTTGGAGGGTTGATGCTGTCACACTGCTACCTGCAGCATCATTAATAGCTTGTTTCAAATCACCAAGAGTAGTTGAAGCAGTATAATTTATCGAGTAGCTTTTTCCCCCAATTCCCAACTTCAATGTCCCCGCTCCATTGGCAATCGGAGCAGTCAATGAGGTATAATCACCCGATTCTATCACACTTTTTTTTGCTATGTTGGTCACATTGAGAGAAAAGTCTCGAATTTGGGATCCCGCAATAGCACTAGAACTGACGTAATCATTACCGCCTGATACCGTTCTTGATTGATAAAGGCTATCATCATCTAATGCACTTACACTACTTTTGAATGATGTAAGAAGACTCTTTAATAAGTCTAATGCTTGGCTTTTCTGAGTGTTTAGAGTAATTTTATTGTCAATCGGAGTAATAATATTAGCTGTATCAACTGATTTAAACTTGTCGATCATATCTGAAGTTAAAACGCCTGATGCCATTCCAAGTGAGCTAACAGTACCTGCCATAACAAATCCTTTTTCTCTAAATATTTACTATAATCTATATCGACCAAAACGGCCAAATATTTAATCAATAACCCTAAGCAAAAAAAGTTCCCCTTACTCTTTTTTTGTTATTCCGAACCGTTGTGACCTAATAGTCATTTCAGTCATACAAATCCCATCCCGTGTATCCAGAAGGTACTGGATAGCTTGTGCGATATCGGAGGTGAGGAGTTTGGTATCGTCCTCTTTTCCGACCCCGAATCGAAAGCCGTCAAAAAACGGGGTTTCGGTCATATCAGGATTGATCGTGACCACTTTAACCCCGCTGTTACGGGTCTCTTCAAACAAAGTCAACCCAAAAGCACGAAGTCCCGCTTTGGTTGCGCTATAAAGGGCGGAGAATTTGGAATGGCGGGTCGCTTCGATACTGGTGATGTTGAGTATCATCCCTTTCGACTTTTTCAGAGGACGCATCAGTGCATTAGCAAGTAAAATCGGAGTCGTAAGATTAAGGGCAATCATATCGGTGATGGTTTTAGAACTGAGCTCTTCATGAGGCTCAAACCGCCCGAATCCAGCGGCATTGACCAAAATTTTCAAATCCTCAATCTCTACTAATTTTTTTTGGAGAATATCGACCACCGCCAAATCGCTTAGATCACACGGTAAATGCTCAAACAAAGGATGATGGATATCTCCCCTGCGCCGGCTTAACCCAATAACGTTATATCCGTTTTGCAGCAATACCTGCGCTATCGCTTCACCGATCCCTGAACTCGTCCCCGTTACGATTGCCGTTGCCATGTTCGGATCCTCTCTTTTGGTAGATACTGCGTTGCTTTTACCCATAATGTCTCTAAAATATGCTCTTCGATTGCTTCCGGATAAGTTGCCATCTCATCACGCACAACGTAAGGGTAAAAGGCAACATCACTGCGGCGAAGTTTTTTAAGGGAACGAAGATGGCTTTGTGACATACGAAAACTCCCCAATGTAAGGTGTTCAATTGCTTCAGGATCGATAGTTCTAAATATCTGCTCAATCAGTTCAGGGTAGAGTATAGCAAACTTCTCTGTATTGATAACAGGGTCGATGCAAAGTCGTACTTTCCATCCTAACGTGATCGCTTCCGCCACAGCACTCAACCGTTTTTTGAGGCTTGGGGTATTGTGTTCGTACGCGTTAATAATCTCATGAGGAGAGAGAGTCCATGCCAGTGTTACCCTAGGATTGGGGGTGATCGACTTAAGCGACTTGATATTAGCGCTTTTCGTACGAATTTCAAGATAAAGATTTTTATACAGATTTGCAAAATCTAACCACATCGAAGTTTGGTGTGTTAGCGATTCGATGGCAAGGGTATCGGTATCATAGGAGGTCGCAACGAGGGTATCTCTCCCTAAATAGGGTCGTAGTTGTTCAAACGCATCTTCAAGATTGACGAATAGTACCGTATTAGCTGATGGGTAAAGTCCCTGAAGATAACAGTAATCACAGTCATACAAACACCCCATAACGCTGGAGGCATAAAAAAACTGCTCATGACCGAAGCCATCACTGTATTGGCTCCCCTCATGTAAAAATTTCCCCTCTTTTTTGGCAAGAATCAGTTTTTTGGAATGGCTTTGTGCCGCGAAACTTTGTGAGGGTCGGTTAAACACCTCTTTGTAGTGATCGATTAGTATAACCTGCGAGTCGGCAAATTTTCTCCGAATCATTTGGGTCTGCAGGTGATCCAGCACATCTCGTTCGATGTAGAGATGAGAAAAGAGCTTAGGCGGTGAGGGTTGCGATAAGTTCTTCAAGCAATAAGCTCCTTTCACGTTTGGAGTTAGGAATCAGAGGGTTTAAGGGGAGAAATTTCCCTTTGTTTCTGAGTCGAAAATAGATAAGTGCATCTTCGAGTGCAGAGCCTTGGCTTTTCGTAAAATGGGTTTTAAACACTTCGATTATATCCCTTTCATCTGCGGAAAACAAAGACGGCTCTTTCTGTATAGCGCGCAATCTTGAGATAAGAGTATCTACGGTATCCACGTGAGAACGGAGAATCTCCATAACCCCCTCTTTTGTCACACTCTCAGGAGTACAGTGATCAGAGACGATTTTAAGAAATGCTATTTGATGGAGTTTGAAAAAGCGCGATGCGGCTTGAAAAATCGGACTGCTCTCCATATCAACTGGATAGTCACTAAGTACAGATTGCGGAGCATCGACACACCTTATCGACGTTTCACGAAAAAGATGGGTATAAAGAATATCGGGATAATAGCGTCGGTCTCCATCCAAAATTTGATGAATCAGTAACGCTTCGCCAATTCTGTATTCTAAAGGTGCTCCGCAGATTCCGATATTGATCAAAATATCCTCTTCCTTAGGAATCCGCCATCCCAACAGTGCACTCACTGCCATCAGCGCATTCATTCTCCCGATTCCGCTTACCACTAATACCATCTCCTCGTTTCGATAAAGGGTGTAAGGGAGAGAGGTATCGCGTTTTAGACGATAATGTTCACATAAAGGTCTAGCTTCGGCATCGAGTGCGGTAATAACATATATCATAGATTTATTATAGCAGTATGTCTTGCATTTGTAGGTTTAAACAGCTATAATTCGCCAACTCTTCTAGACCTGTGCAAGGGTGTGGTTGGACAGCGTGTCAGGGTAGGAATACAGCAGCACACCCATCCATGTTTTGTGCCGCAGGTATCTGGGAGAGCCACTTCTATAAATTAACTATCTTTCCACTCTGTTAACATTTATTTCTCCGTCATAAGTAACTTGCAATAATAATACGATATAATACTCTAAAATTTATCACAAAAATATCAAAGTAGCACCATGAAAAAAATACATATTAAGCTTCTTTTAATATCTTATGAGGTAGAGAGAGAGACTTCATCTAAATAATAACAATTATCATATTTTTTCTCATCTATTCTTCAATTCTTCGTTATTTGATTTCTACTTAACACATTTCTTTAATACAATATCTTCTACTATTCTGTATCTTTATTTTACGCCATTATTTATCAGAAAATTTTGGCACCCAAAATCTATTCCTGCCAAGTGTATTGCAGATATCTATCTTCACCATAAACATCAAAAATAAAGGATACATAATGTTTGCAAATTTACGTGTTGGGACTCGATTAATACTATCATTGAGTTTTATTATATTTATGACTACCATTTTAGGTATTTATGCTCTTTTACAAATGAGAGATGTCAATCAAACCTCTACCGATATGGCAATTAATTGGATGCCATCTATTCAAGTCGTCGAAGAAATCAACACCAATACATCCGATTTCCGTATTGCAGAACTTAACCATATTATTGCCGATACTCCTCAAAAAATGGCAAGCGCAGAAAGTGACATGCAAAAAATTTTAGATACTATGAATCAAAATCGTACTAAATATGAAAAGCTGATTTCTTCCCCTGAAGAAAAAGCTATCTACGAAAATTTTTCTAAAGAATTCGATAATTACATGGCGATTCATGAAAAAATGATTCCTTTAAGTCGAGAGTTAAAAACTAACGAAGCAATGGCACTAATGAATGGTAAATCATTAGAATTATTTAATGCTTATTCTAATGATTGTTTAAAACTTATAGAAATAAATGTCAAAGGAGGAAACGATGCGTCAGCAAGAGGTGATGAACTTTATAGTAGCTCTTTAAATTGGGTAATTACTCTTATCGTTATTATAATCGTTCTTTCTATCTTTATCGGTGTAGTTTTAGTACGCGGTATAACATCTTCACTCGCTAGCATTCAATATGGTTTACTCTCATTCTTTAGTTTCCTTAATCGCGAAACGGCAAATGCTGAGCTTATTTCTCTGCAATCCGAAGATGAATTCGGACAAATGGCAAAAGTTATCAATCAGAATGTTGAAAAAGTTAAACATGGTATCGAAGAAGACCGAAGACTTATAGATGAAACGATAGCTGTTTTGGGTGAATTTGAACAAGGTGATTTGTGTCAAAGACTTGAATTAACCGTTGCTAATCCCGCTTTAATGCAATTAAAATCTGTCCTTAACAACATGGCTTCCAACCTTGAGAACAACATCGATAATGTACTTAAAGTATTAGAAGAGTACTCTCAATATAATTATCTTAATAAAGTAGATGAAAAAGGACTAAAAGAACATCTTTTAAAACTTTCAAGTGGCGTAAATATTTTAGGTAGTGCTATAACTACTATGCTCTCCACCTCTCTCCAAAATGGCGTTGATCTCCAAGGCGATGCAGGCAATCTCAAACAAGCGGTAGAAGCCCTTTCCACAGCGAGTAACCAACAAGCGGCGAGTTTAGAAGAGACAGCGGCGGCGAT
>Ga0209467_1000721_pt1 | contig 38212 bp, 36 predicted proteins | sample Higcelwee11metaG_FD_187175 | JGI IMG/M metagenome (GOLD analysis project Ga0209467, IMG submission 187175) | Freshwater pond sediment microbial communities from the University of Edinburgh, under environmental carbon perturbations - High... | ecosystem: Environmental > Aquatic > Freshwater >... | reverse complement strand
CAGGCAAATCTACGATTATTGCGCACCGGGTTTCCTGCATCGAGGCCCGGCGGGGATCAAATTGAAATATCCGGGTTGCCGCAGCGTTTTAAGGTATAACCCTCTTAAAATCGCGGTATAATGAGATCTGTAATTTTCCTTTTCGTTCTAGCTTCACTGACTTGGAGCTGTAAAAACAACGCAGGCTATATTGAATATTTTGTCAAATACACGACTGAAGACATCAGTCTGAAATCAGGGTCGGCAGATCCGGAACTCTTCCATACAGGTATGGGTGACTATATCACCAGCATCACACCCAGGTATTTCGGTTCAAAAATAAATGTGCTGATGTACCTTGATCAGTGGAACCAGCAGGGTGCAAGCATGATTTCATATGTCGACGGGCATGACAATGACCCGAATTATGAGATTGCCATTAACGTTGATTTTTCAAATAACCAGGAATCCCAGTACGATCCGATCCTTTACGGTGATCTCTGGAAAGGAATGTTCAGGCAGAAAGAGATAACCTTCAGGTACCTGCTTTTCGCCCCCTCCTATTTCGAGCAGGAATTTGAAGTCCCTGCCGGTTACGGCACAATGCAGATAATCGGGCAAAATGGCACCTATACTATTGAGCCAGGGACAGGTAAGCGTTTTATTAAAATCTACCATCAACCTTTACTTGAGCCATACTTCGGGACGCCAGATCGTCAACCATGGGGATATTTTTTCGGGAATACAGAGTCGACGTATGTTTTCAACAGGGAATGTGCAGAGCTGCCGGCCTCTGAGGATTCACCAAACGGAGGCAGGGATTGCATGATCAGAAGCCACCAGTTTACCTCGCTTACTGTCACAATGCCCGAACCAGATGAGACTATCGGGATGTATTCAACCGTCAGTTTCAACACTGACAACCTGATCCAGGTGTATGCCGGGAGAGACAATACTCCCTACACCCAGGATGACGTATTTACCTACGCCCCAAACTACTGGGAACGACTGAAGGTGAAGCTCGAGGTACGCTGAGGCTGTGGCTATTTTTTCAGCTCACTTACCTCGATGCTGTAGTCATATTGCAGATCCTCATGCAGGCCGGAAATCTTCTTTATAACCGTGTCAATCTGCCGGTTGTAGAGATTCATGAGGGCCGTATTCTTTTGAATCGGCGGTGAGAGGCTCTTCAGCCTGGCACAGAAATGCAGCAGAAGGTCAACTTCCGTCTGGCTCTTCTTTGAGTACCTTATATACTTCCTGGTATTCTTCAGTATCTTCCTGACGCTTTTCCTGATAAAGTAATAGCTCGTCCGGTTTATCTGTTCAAACTCCTCATCCAGCTCCTTCTTCACACTTTGCACATATGCCAGTTCGTCGGCTGATTCGAACAGCAGGTATGTCAGCAGCTCCTTGTTCTCCTTTTTGAATCGCGCAAGGCGAAGGCACAGATCGCGCAGCTCCTTGGGAGTGCGAAAGGTCAATTCCTGGCTTAGCTCTTTTAGCGATACGGACTTCATTTACATGGCAGCTGATGCTGTCATGTAAAGGTAAGATAATATTTCCTCGGGGGTTTTACATTATTCCTTAATGCAGCGAACCGAGTAGCCTGACCGTTTCCTGTCGTTGGACAACTCCAGGTATGTGTCGGTCGTGTGGATGTAATAAGAATAGGCATAATTTGCGTCGTACTGGGTGCTGCTCCACCAGCATGCATAATAGCCTACACCTTCGTACATGCCCAGAGAGGCCCTGTAACCTGAAGGAATGGCCGCGAAGCTGACGGCATCGCTGGCACCGTCATTCGGGACTTCCCACCGGGGATGAGCATCGGGAGCAGTGCGCTTGCTTTTGAGCTTTCCTCCAGCCACATCCGGACCTCCGAGATAATCGATCAGTATCTCCCAGTCTGCCTCCGTGGGGATACGCCAGCCGACGGGACAGAGCCCCCTGGCGTCGGTAACAGCATACCAGTTATAAAGCATGCCATAGGCGTCAAGTATGTCAGACTCGTCGTCAAGTCCGTCAATATAAGAGGGATGATAGATGCAGCAAGCCGCACTGGCACTTGCCCACTCATAATCTGCATACAGGTTCGTCAGCAGCCAGGATCCGTCGCGATAGCTCCCGGTACGAAGGTTTTCCTTCATCCACACCTGGTCGCCAATCTTCACAGTCTCATAAATGTTTCCCTGAACATCTTTAACCACTTCAGGTTCCTCCTGCTTTTTGCAGGCTGGCAGGAGCAGCAGTGATATCGTTATCATCGCCATGATTTTGCCCCAAATCTTAACAGAACTTTTCATTGTGTAGCTTATTTAATGTCACCTTTTCAAAAAGACAATAGGAGCCGCTAACAGACAGCAAATCAATATCGGTTTTACCCATGCAGCTGATATTTAAAATCAAATTTACGCCGGGATTCAGGCCAAGTCAAGTTTATTTTGTCACGGCCCGGGATAAAACCGGAATTCATGTGGCGGTTCCATTAAGGTAACCGCCACAGGCAGCAATAAGTCAAGTAAGATGACTGGCAGGTCGGTACCGGTTACAGCTGTGCCAGTCGCTTCCTGGCGAAAGGTTTTGTTACGGCCAGATCAAAGGAGGTCAGTTTGTTATTCGATATTTTCGCATATGTTTCCTTTGCCTTTTCGACATTTCCCATCTTCTCATAAGCTAATCCTGCGTAATAAAGAGCCATTGCACCTGCCTGCTCAAGGCTCGCTATTGCTTCGTTATAGTTGCCTTTGTGGTAATCAATGAGTCCCTTCATCTCAAAGAGATCGCTCTTGTAAGTATCCTTCTCAGTATCTGTCAGGCTCTGTTCATAGAGTGAGAGGTATTTTTGCGCAAGGTCAGTTTTTCCCGAGTAGGCATACAGATACCCCTCAACGAGATTGGCGTATTGCTTGAAGGCAATTTTGTCAGATTCAGACAGTTTGAGTGACGTCAGGTACATTTTGTACTCTTCCAGCAGTTTTCCGTATGCGGCATAGTCCTCGTAAAGAAGACAGCTGTATGCTTTGTTTACAGTGGTACTGATTATGCTTTCATCCCTGCCCCCGATTTGTTTGTTAAACTCAATCTGCCTGTCGAATGCTGCGAGGGCTGCAGGAAGATTGCCTTCATAGAGGTAAGTGTATCCGACAGATTCAAGGCAGAAATTCTTTTCCCCGTTGGTAAGAGACACATCCCTGGCCTTAAGATAGTTATCTCTGGCGGCAAGATAATTATTGTCTGCCACATAGCAATGTCCCAAATACAGGAAAGAAAGATATTTCTCCTTGATATTCAATGCTTTCGTATGCATTATAATAGCCTCATCTACCCTGCCCTGGCCTCTTAACAGCTGCCCATAATTGTCCAGGAATTCAGTGTTCTCCGGGTTCATCTCTATTGACCTTGCATACAGTTTTTCAGCTTCTTCAGGTTTGTCCAGACGCCAGAGGATATAACCCTGGAGGTTAATGGCACTGGACAATTCCGGGTCCAACTCGCTGCTTCGCTTTGCGTACTCAAGCCCTTCCTCATACTTTCCATAGTTGATAAACATATATGCCATATGCATTGTGAGCATTTTATCTTCAGGGGCCAACCCGATTGCAGCCTTTAATTCATCAAAGGCTTCATCTCTTTTCCCGTTAGTCATATTTACATATGCCTGGATAAAATGCTTCTCTGCTTCCGAAACCTTATCTCTCTGCTCATAAGCAGCTTTAATATATTTCTCCCGTTCAATGCTGCCAAATCCCATATAACCATAATACAGGTTCGCAAGGGCGAAGTCTTTGTCAAGTTCCATGGCTTGCCTCAGAAGTTCGGTAACTTTCTTAATGTCTCCTGTTTCAAACACCTTGATCTGCGCTTCTTTGAACAATGCCCTTGCTTTATCCGATTTGGTGGTAACCGGCATGACTTTGTCTCCTGCAATGAATCCAAAAGCCATAAGTGCTGCAACCAGGCATGCGACAACGCATGGAGCCAGGTTTAAAATTTTGTTTTTCATCGTTGTAATTATTTGGTAAATACTAAAAGTCAGGTATGATGAATGGCAACCGGGAACTGGCCCTGATCAGGTTTCTTATACAAATCTCAGCCTTAACCGCATAAGTCATTACTCCATGCGTCCCAAAGATTGTTCCCTGCGTGCCGGATTAATATTTTTTAAGGGCAGGCTTCCCGGCAACTGTTATATATCTTAATGCCCTTCCGGAAGGCGGATCTGACCGCACCGTCTCAACTTTTTCGTAACTTCCCTTGTTAGAAGATAAAACATCACCATGGCTGCAAAATTTACAAATCTGCTGAGCGAAGGTCTGAACACCAGTGAAGGAGGCCAGGTCTCCCCGAAAATGCCCGTGCTTTTCGTCGGCCATGGCAGCCCGATGAATGCAATCGAGGAGAACGAGTTTGCGGCAGGCTGGCGCGAGATGGGCAGTAAACTGCCTCAGCCAGCTGCTATCCTGTGCATCTCAGCCCACTGGCAGACAAAGGGCACAAAGGTGACAGCCATGGAGAAGCCGGAGACCATACATGATTTCGGGGGATTTCCTCGTCAGCTTTACGAGGTGCAGTACCCCGCTCCCGGAAGCCCGGAACTGGCCCGCGCCACCCGTGATACGATAAGCGACAGGGTTGTTGAGCTTGACAAGGCATGGGGTCTCGATCACGGCGCATGGAGCGTGATCAGGAGAATGTACCCGGAGGCCAGCATCCCGGTGGTTGAACTCAGTCTTGACTGGCAGATGACGCCAAAGCAGCACTATGACCTGGCACGCGAACTGGCCCCTCTGCGCAGGAAAGGGGTGCTTATAATCGGCAGCGGCAACATGGTGCATAACCTCGGGATGGTGTCATGGGAACACATTAACACGCCTGGATTCGCATTCGACTGGGCCATTGAGGCGGGTGAGGCAATGAAAAGGCACATCCTCACCGGCGACCACAATCCCCTGATAAACTATAGTGCACAGGGCAGGGCATTCAGCCTTGCAATACCCACACCGGAGCACTACCTCCCCCTGCTCTATTCGCTGGCGCTGAGGGAGCCTGATGAACCTGTTGAACTCTTCAACGACAAGCCAATTGCCGGATCGCTGACGATGACCTCTGTAAAGATCGGGTGATAAGCGCTTCGCCGTAAGGCAAATATCTATCAACTTCCGGGTGAAAATTTTTTATTATCCCCGGGATTTTCTCACAAAGAAAATTTACCTAATATTGAAGGCTGATCCTTATGCTTGTCGGAAAAGCGAATCGGGGGCCTTTAAATGACTGAAACATACTACAACGGGTTTGACAATGAGAAATACCTCAGGGAGCAGACTGCTGCAATCCTTGAGCGTGTGAATCGTTTCAACAACAAACTGTACCTCGAGTTCGGGGGCAAGCTTCTCTATGACTTTCATGCCTCGAGGGTCCTCCCGGGGTTTGATCCCAACGTCAAGATGAGGCTTCTGCAGATGCTGAAGGACAAGACTGATGTGATCCTCTGCATTCATGCCGGCGACATCGAAAGGAAGAAGATACGGGCTGATTTCGGGATTACGTATGATGTGGATGCACTCAAGACAATTGACGACTTCCGCGAGTGGGGCATAGAGGTTACCGCTGTTGTAATCACCAGGTTTACAGGTCAGCAGCCGGCGAAGGCCTTCAGGAACAAGCTGGAACACAGGGGAGTGAAGGTATATACCCACTTCCCCACAAAAGGCTATCCTACCGATGTGGACCTGATTGTGAGCGACGAAGGCTACGGCGCCAACGAATATATAAAGACTACCCACCCGATTGTTGTTGTTACCGGGCCGGGGCCCGGGAGCGGCAAGCTGGCCACCTGCCTGTGCAATCTCTATCATGAGTACCGAAGGGGCGTCAAGGCGGGATATGCAAAGTTCGAAACCTTCCCCATATGGGACCTGCCTATTGACCACAAGGTAAACATCGCCTATGAAGCCGCCACGCTTGACCTGAAGGACGAGGTGCTGGTTGACAGCTACCACATGCAGAGCTATGGTGCACAGACGGTCAACTACAATCGCGACATCGAGGCGTTTCACCTGCTAAAGAGGATTCTGGAGAAGATAACCGGTGGTGAGTCAATGTACCAGTCGCCCACCGACATGGGTGTAAACCGCGCCAGCTCCGGGATAGTAGATGATGCTCTGATCCAGGAAGCTGCGCAGCAGGAGATCATTCGCCGTTACTTCAGGTGCAATGTGGAGTACGCTATCGGGCTGGCCGACAAGGAGGTGCTTGATCACGCAGTGAAGATCATGGCGAAGGTCAGGGCGAAGCCGGAGGACCGCCAGGTTGTGCTGCCGGCGCGTAAGGCTGCCTCCGAGGCAGAGAAGGGTGGCAAGGGGAATGCGGGTATCTTCTGCGGGGCAGCCATTGAGCTTGGCAACGGGCATATTATAACAGGAAAGAACTCGACGCTGATGCATGCTGCCTCGAGCCTTGTACTGAATGCCACGAAGCACATGGCGGGGTTGCCTGACAGCCTGCTGCTGCTGCCGAAGAACCTGATTGATTCTGTGACCTATCTTAAGAAGGATATTCTCAACGGCAAAGAGGTGAGCCTCGATGTTGAGGAGACGCTTATACTGCTTAGTATCAGCGCATTGTCCAATCCTGCAGCACAGGCTGCGCTTGAGCAGCTGACGCTGTTGCGCGGCTGCGAGGTTCATCTCACCCACATACCCACCCCGGGTGATGAGGCCGGGTTACGAAAGCTGAATGTGAATGTGACGTGTGATCCGGAGTATTCCAGTAAAAGCTTATTTGTAAGCTGACGAGCACATAAGTCGGCAGTCCACAGTCGGCAGTCGGCAGTCCAATCAGGCAATAGGCAAAAGGCAAAAGGCAATAGGCAGTAGGCAGTAGTGTAATTGGCCGTAGGCCATAAAGCATTGTAGAAGAAAGACAAGCCACAAGAGATTCGTCGTAGACGATTAAGAATTGTAACTGGCCGGAGTTACCTCTTAGGCACACCAACATAATACAGGTCAAACCCGCCCTTGCCACCAGTCCGGTTGGAGGAGAAGATCATAAGGTCATTCACGTACCACTCGCCGGTTGACACTACAACAGGGCGGTATTCATCATATTCTGTATTTATGTCTCCGCCGAGGTTGACAGGGACGGACCAAGCCGAACCGTTGTAGACCGAATACCACAGGTCAAACCCGCCAAATCCGCCACTACGGTCAGACGCAAAAACCATCAAATTCCCGCTGATGTATGGGCATTTGTCGTCAGCACTGCTGCTCAGTACCACAGACCGTGAGACAGTGACAATGGCCGACTCACTTATCAGTTTGCCTTCTTCGCCCACGGCACTGAAGATGTCATAGGAGCCATCGATGTCCGACATGTAATATACAGTCTCCCTGTTGGCAATAGCGCCGCCGTGGATAGAAAGGTATCCTTCGTCATGCACGGTGTTGAGCACACTCAGCGGGAAAGGATCACCGTCAGCCAGAAATACGTTCTCGCCGAAATTATATTTGCAGCAGAAGATATCGAGGTTCCCGTCCGGATCGCTGCTGTAAAAGAAACGCCTGTCCTCTCCCGCTTTGTACCAGGGGAAATAGTAAGGAAAATCAGCAGTAATGAAAGGGCCAAGCTCATTATTATCGGTGTTCACCGCTTCGACCAGGCCGAATGCCTTCGAAATTGTAGTCATCTCGAACTTACCGTTCACCAGGTCAGTAATAATATGCCCACCGTAGGAGACAAAGTCGAAATCCTCCCCGAAAGAATTCCTGTTCGATGAGAAAATCAGGCTGAATGTCATCTCAGTCCACGAGATCTGCAAATTGGAATTATAATCGTCATAGCTCGAGTTGACAGCAGAAAAATTAACCGGCAACGGAGGTATGATCCCTTTGTCGTAGTTAAGTCGTTCACCTGCGCAAGAGGTGAGCATGAAAGGAATGATTAACAAATATGCTGATCTTTTCATAGCTCGGGAGGATTAAGGTTCATGACAAAACCGGCGTTGATATTCGCATAGCGTACAGGCAGCAGGAATGATCCGCCGGGGCCTGATCTGTCGTAAAACGTAGGTGTTGTCAGGTTCACCCCGGCGTTCAGGGTGAGGCCATAGCGTCCATTCAGCCAGTAGTTGATTTTCAGTCCAAGGTTTGAAACAGGAGCTCCGCCTGCATCTCTGTCGATGCTGTTTATCAATCCGAGCCTGGAGTTGGTCACTGTCAGGCCGGGGTGCACTCCGAGGGCGTATCCAATGTGGGCAAGCAGCATCACCTCCGTATGTTTATACTCCGGGATTTTGAGCGTGAACCCTACCAGGAACTTCAGCACCTGGTAGTTGCCTGCGGCGACTTCGTTGCTGCCGTAACCGTTCAGTGTACGGTCATACTCAGACTGGTATGCCTTCTCATTGAAGAAGATACTGGCATAGCCAATACTGCTTGAGAAACCAAAGTAGTTGCCGTAATAAATGTAATCCGCCTCGATGTTCGGACCAACTGAGGCGAATCCTGCATCATTATTAAAAGTTTTTCTCGCAAATGCATTATAGGGGATTGAAACGCCTGTATTGACGCCAAAGACACTCTTCCTGGATGCTTTCTGCGGCAATGCCGTCACGGCAGTCAGCAAGAGAACCAGCAGAGCAATTGTGAGTCTTTTCATTACTTAAGAATTAAGTTTTCAGGTTAGAAGAACGACATCAATAATGACGCAATAAGTGAGCCAAAGTGCCGCTTATTGACATAAAAATTCAGGTCAAACCTGAGAAAGTGCCTTGCAGATCAGTCATGGCAGGTCAGTCGGAGAAAGCGTCTTGCAGATCAGTCATGACAGGTCAGACTGAGAAAGCGTCTTGCAGATCAGTCATGGCAGGTCAGTCGGAGTTGCCTGATTTCATTACCCGGACTGTGCTGACCGGCTGGCCGTTTATCAGTACACGGCAGAAATAAATACCGTCACGGATGTCTGAAAGATCTGCAGTCAGAATGTTTTCACCCGGTTCGACCTGTCTGTCCGCTACGGTCTTCACCAGCCGGCCGGTTACATCGTGGAGCCGTACCTCGCAATGGCAAGCTACTTCTGCATCAAACCTGATGTATCCTGTCACCCTCACCGGGTTAGGATAGAAGGTTACAGTGCCTGGGGTGCTGACCATGGTCACACCGGTCAACCCTGTCTCGAAGCAGCCGAGGTCAGGGGCTGTGCCGGCAAAAGGTATCCCGAGGTTCACGCCGGCATCGATGAGATCACTGCCTGCTGCCAGGTGCATGTATTCGATGTGTGGCAGGCTGCCGTCAGACTTCCTGGGGCCTGTGGCGCCTGCAGGATCGGTGCTGCGAAAATCGATGGTGGTAGTTGTGAACGGCGGGAGCCAGCTGTTCCTGTCCTGCACCGCGAAGGAGGCCAGCTCAGCTGCGCCACCGAGCTCTGCGCAGTTCTTCAGGGTAAGGGTCTTCCCCGGGTCCAGCTCTGTCTTTATGCGGTAATTGGCCACCAGATTACCGTGACCGGTACAGTTGTACAGGGTCATTGATCCCCTGTTGCTGTTCTGATCAAACCCTTTCGCCTTATTCGAGAATGCGAGGCAGTTCTTAAGGGTGAAGTTGTGTGACAGCGTCTTGTCGTCGCTCCCTCCCATCTTGAAACCGTTGCCGTTGGCGTTGGCACCGGCGTCACTGCCGTCCTCGAGGTAACCGTTCCGGAACGCCCAGCAGTGCTCGAGGGTGGTTGAGACATCGTTGGCTCCGCGAAGATATCCGTCCCATCCGTCATCACTGTTGAGCCATGCCCTGCATCCGGTAAATTTGTTCCCGCTGCCAACAGTGAGCTTCGGCGCAAAACCGTCAGCATCACCGTAATCGGGCGGATCGGCATTGAAGTAGGAGTCGCAGTTTATTATTGTGTTGTCTGATGCTCCGTTGTCAAGCTGCATTCCGCTGTCGCGATTGCGGTATAAATTGCATAACTCCACTGTATTATTGGTACCTCCTGTGATAAGCATACCATTGTCTCCGGCACCGGTTATATCGAGACCCTTGATGTGCCACCAGCTGCCGGTCAGCACTATGCCCCTGTTACTGCCGCCGAGGGTCTGTCCGGAGAAATCGAGAACCGGCTTTTCACCGGGATAGGCCAGCAGTGAGATGCCGGCACCGGCGGTACCGCTCTTGCCAAGAGTGATTACAGCATTCAGGCTGTAAGTGCCGCCGCGAACGTAGATCGTCTCGCCGGCTTTTACAACCGACACTGCTTTTTCAATTGTTTTATAGGGACTTGCCATGGTACCGGTATTTGAATCTGATCCGGTGGCAGAAACATACCATGGCTGGGCGAAAGCAACGGCTGAGCTACCTGACATGATTGCCAGGGCAATGAGCAGGTTATGCGGTGCTTTTCTCAAGATTAGCCCCGGATAAAGGGTTAATTTTTCGCGGCCCGCAGCAGGTCGACCCTCACTTTAAGCATGCGCTGGTGTTCCTCGTCGGTGGTTGCTGGGTCCTTCATCTGGAGGAAGGTGGCGCAGGGCAGCTCGGCACAGTCGCCGCAGTCCTTATAGCCCCGCTGGTTCACGGCGCAGTCATAAAGAGGGCATACTTTTGACGGCATCATTTCAATCGCCCAGAATGTTGCGCCTTTGACGTTGCGGCATCCGGAGCAGGTTTTGTTGTAGAACTCACATTCATCGCATTTGAGTCCGCAGGTGCTAAGTATCATGGCATCGTGATTTTGATGCAAGATACACAGAATCCTGTGGTTCAGGATAAGCAAATGCAGAGAATCATTATCGTTTACGAGATGTAAGCAAATGGCGATTTCTGGCAACGAGCCGGTAAAAAAAATCGCGGATGACAGTCGGGATGAATGTGAGTGAATAGAATAATCTCCACCCACGCCCCAGGTCCCTGAGAATACTGAGGACGGCTGATGAACGAAGCAGAAATTTCCCATCCTTCGCATAAACAACTGTATCCAGCTCATCCTCATTCAGCCCGGCAGATCGCAGCAGGCCTCTTCCCTCCTCTGACTGAAGCGGGATAAACCGGAACTGTTTTTGCCTGTCTCGCCCGCGGATGAAACTCACCTGGCTGTTGCACAGGGCACACTCACTGTCATATAGAATAGCACTGCTCATATTCTTATAACATCTATCAAAGTAAATGGTTCCGGAGCATGGAAGCTTTAGCAAGCACGAGCTAATTTCAATAAAGTGAAACCTCCTGACGAAAAAGTCCGATTTTTTTTCATTATCTTTCTCGGGTTAAACGGCTGATTCTTATATGACTGATATTCAGACACTCTATCAGGAAACCATCAGGTTTGCTGCAGAAAAACACGCAACGCAGAAGGTAAAAGGGTCGAAATTACCCTATGTTGTTCACCTGAGTAACGTCGCGATGGAGATATTCATGGCCGCCCGGAAGACGCACGGGTTTGACCTCGGGTATGCACTGCAGGTGGCGCTTCTCCATGACACGATTGAGGATACCCCCACCACCCGCGTTGAGCTTGAAAAGGTATTTGGAACAGATATTGCAGATGCAGTGTGGGCGCTGACAAAGGACTCCAGACTTTTGGAGGATTACAGGCTCTCTGACAGCCTGGCAAAGATCAGGAAGCTGCCCCGCGAGGTTGCAGCCGTGAAGCTGGCCGACAGGATCACCAACCTTCAGGCTCCTCCAAAAAGCTGGACCAAGACTCACGTAAGGGAGTACCTTTATGATTCCCAGCAGATTCTTGCTGCCCTGCATGGGGCGAATGAGTACCTGGAGAAGAGGCTGGAACAGAAGATCGAGGAGTACAATCATTACCTGCAGCCGGCCCAGCGGTCGGGGATGGTAAAAGTCTGAGCAGGCCGGAAACGTTAATTTCCTGTCTTACAATAACTTTATTCAATAACGTTTTCTAAAATCAAACCAGCAGCCACTGGCTATGGCTGTTAGTCCTCCGCCATGATCAAACATTTGTCCTGCATAGTTGTTTAATCATCAGGAAACAAAACAATGCAGGAAATGAACAGACGTAGATCAATTTTTTTAATAACAACTGCACTGCTACTGTTTCAGTCTTTAACTAATATGGCTTTCGCAGTGACAGAGAAACAGAAATACAAGGTAGTCTTCTCGGAAAAGGAGTTTGAGATAAGATTCTACCCATCAGCCATTCTTGCAACAGTTTATTCAGACGCAAGAAATTATAAGGAGCTGGCGACCCCGGGATTCAGGAAGCTTGCCGGTTATATCTTCGGCGGCAACGAGGCGGATACAAAGATTTCAATGACCTCCCCGGTACACATGGATATGAAGAATGCCTCTATGAGTTTCGTGATGCCGTCTTCATTCAGTGAAGAGAATCTTCCCAAACCCGATGATCCCGGAGTCAAGATAGAGCGTACTGACGATATTTATGTCGCCGCAATACGTTTCGGCGGATATGCAACCGACAATGATATCAGTCAATACTCGGAAAAGCTGAAGACCCTGCTGGAAGAGAAAGGGATCAGGTGGTACGGCAACTTCAGGTATCTCGGATATAATCCCCCTTTTCAGCCATTCGGCAGAAAGAATGAGATCATTGTGAATGTCGAGTGGAAGGAATAGCTGCAGGGGCTGAGGGCCCCGACACTTCGTGTACGGGGTTTCGACCCTTTGGGTCTCAATCTGAGGGTCTGAGGGTCTGAGAGTCTGAGGGTCTGAGGGTCTGAGAGTCTGAGGGTCTGAGAGCCCCGACACTTCGTGTACGGGGTTTCGACCCTTTGGGTCTCAATCTGAGGGTCTGAGGGTGTGAATAATACTATGAGCAAGAAGAATTCATTCGAAAAAAATAACCTTGACCGGGCATCTTCGCCTTACCTGAGGCAGCATGCCGGCAACACCATATGGTGGCAGGAATGGAACAGTGAGACCCTGGCATATGCCGCCGCTGAGAATAAACCGCTGCTTGTCTCGGTAGGCTATGCCACGTGCCACTGGTGTCACGTGATGGCAAGGGAAGCTTTTTCCGACCCGGAGACAGCCGACTTTATCAATTCCAACTTTGTGAGTATCAAAGTAGACCGTGAGCAGCGGCCCGACATAGACCAGTACATGATGAACTTCATCCAGGCCCAGACTGGCAGTGGCGGATGGCCACTGAACGTTTTCCTCACCTCCGGCCTGAAACCTGTCCATGCGCTGACCTATGCACCACTGCGCACCTCTGGAAACCGCTACTCCTTCCTCTATATAGCCCAGGCAGTCATTGATTTCCTGAAGTCGCGGGGCGACAGCATTATGCCTTTCAGCCCTTCGGAACAGGAAGCGCCTGTTGCTGATGCAGAGCGACTGACCGAGAGCCTCGGGGAGTTCTTCGATCGTGAAAACGGCGGTTTCGGCGCAGGCCAGAAGTTCCCGCCTCACTCAACTCTGCTCTATATGCTCTACCACCTCTCAGTCACCCCCGATCAGACGATGGAGGAGATGGTCACCACAACTCTTGACGCGATGATGATGCGGGGACTGAATGACCATCTGCAGGGAGGAATTTATCGCTACTGCGTTGACCGCGAATGGACAATTCCCCATTTCGAGAAGATGCTCTATGACCAGGCGATGGCACTCTGGAGCTACTCACTTGCTCACAGGCTGACAGGCAATCAGCACTACAGCACGATGGCGGAGAGAATAGTGAAGTGCCTTGACGAGACTTTCCTGCATGAAGGGATGTATGTCTCGGCCTTCAATGCCGACACAGACCATAAGGAGGGGGCCACCTACCTGTGGAACAAGGAGGAGCTTGGCACTCTTTTAACGCCGGAGGAGCTGGAGAGATTCTGCGATATTTATGAGATTAGCAGCGGGGGAAACTTTGAGGGATTCAATCACCTCATCAGGAAAAACTACGACCGGATAGATGCAATTGAGGCGAAGCTGCTGGCGGCCAGATTGATGCGTAGCCAGCCCTCACGCGATGACAAGATACTCAGCGGCCTCAATGCCCTTACTGCGGTGGCTCTGATACAGGCGGGCAGGAATCTCGGCCGGCCTGACCTGGAGGCCGGGGCGGTGACACTTGTGTGGAAGCTGCTTGAAACATTCTGGGACGGATCATCTTTAGCCCACTCCTCTTTTGACGGTGTGCTTCAGCAGCAGTCCTTCCTGTCTGATGCTGCGTCGATGCTGCTGGCAATAACAATGCTTTACGAGACTGATGAGTCGTGGGGAGAAACAATGACCTCCATGGCGGAATATGTCAGGTCGTTCCGTGACGGAGACAAATGGGTTGAGTCGGATGCTGAGGATTTCATGAAAATGTATGCCTCGTGGTTTGACCATCCGGTTCCGTCGGCCGTAAGCCTGGCGGAGACGGCGCTGACCCGCGTGGCGCTGCTCACCGGCGGCGAGGTTGTTCCTGCAATCTGGCGCCGACCGTACCAGTCAGACTTTTACAACATAAATGTGTTGCTCACCGAGGATCTGTTCCATCTTTATACCACCAGGGAACCACTGCCGTGGAACACCATCCCTGTCAACTCACTCCAGAAGCGTGGAGAGCCGGAGACAGTGTGTCATAACCGTAGTTGCACTCCGTTCAGGCAATAGGCAGCAGGCGTCAGGCAATGGTGGAAAATGGCTGCAGTCCATGGTGAGAGTGGCTGCAGGCCATCAGGAATTGTATAAAGCAGGGAGCTCCACCCCCGCCCCATTGGCCGTAAGAGATAAAGCACTAACTTCGTTGTATTGTTTGATCTGTTCTTTACCCTAAAACCTGCAGCCATGAACAAAAAAACAATCAATCTCCTGATGCACATCCCCGTCTGGACGGTTGCTATTTTTGCTGCTTACTTTTTCAGCTCGGATGATGTACCTGCCGGGAAACCGAACTATGTCCTCCTGTCGACGGTTGTTTCCTCTTTCTGGTTTTTAGCCAGCTTTTATGAGTTTTATTCATTCCTCGTTCCACGGTACCTCGACAAGGACAGGCATGGCGCCTTCTGGTCATACGCAGTCATTTTTGTTCTGCTTCTCATGCCGGTGGTTGTGCTGGCACTGGTTCAGATTACAAACGTGGCGGCATTGAATATGTCTGAATATCTTTCAGGCAAAGTAATGTTACCATGGGCAGGAATTGCACTTGGGACTCTTTTCTGCGGTATGCTCGGTCTCCTTTACAGGAAAATCGTCTCCCGGATCATTGAAGGCAGAATGTGAAGCAGTCCGGACAGGGGACGGGACCCTCGGACTCTCAGACTCTCGGACTTTCAGACTCTACTGAAACAGGTTCCCCAGCAGTCCCTGCGCCTCTTTGCCCCTGTTGGCTCCCATTGGTGCCAGGGCACGGATCAGTTTGCGGATAGGCATCGACTGGAGCCATACCTTACCGGTGCCTCGCATGGTGGCAAGAAAGAGTCCCTCGCCGCCGAAGACCATTGTTTTAAGACTGCCGGTGGTCTCTATATCGAAGTCGAGCGAGGGTTCATATGCAACGATGCACCCGGTATCAATGCGCAGCGTCTCACCATGGAGCTGCTTCTCGATTACTGTTCCGCCTGCATGCACGAACGCCTTTCCGTCGCCCTCCACACGCTGAAGTATGAATCCCTCTCCGCCGAGGAGTCCGGCTCCCAGCTTGCGGTTCAGTGTCACACTGAGCTTCGTGCCGTAGGCAGCACAGAGGAAGCCGTCCTTCTGCACAATGATGCTCCCATTGACAGTCCTGAGGTCAATCGGAATAATTGTTCCCGGATAAGGAGCCGCAAAGGCCACCTTGCTTCTGACAGAACCCCTGTTGGTAAAATGTGTCAGGAAAAGTGACTCGCCGGTGAGTATCCTCGAGCCTGCCTGGAAGATCTTGTCCATCACCCCGCGGTCCGGTGATGCACCGTCACCCATCCTGGTCTCGTAGGTGATGCCCTGCTCCATGTAAACCATTGTCCCGGCTTCAGCAACGATTGTCTCATTCGGGTCGAGCTCTATCTCAACAAACTGGATGTCATCGCCGAAAATCTTGTAATCAATTTCATGTGATATCATAGGATAAGTGCTTTTTGTGATTCAGGAACGAAGTTAATTCTATCACTGGAGATTACAAAATAAGGCAGAAGGCAATAGGCAGAAGGCAAAAGTTCTATTGCTGCTTCGCCGGATTGGGGATAATGCAGAGAAACTCGAAGGTCTCGCCGAAGGGGTTCTTAAACTGGTGCAGGTCTCCCGGCTTCACAAACAGGCTCTGTCCTTCGGCTACCTCATGCCCGGCACCGTTCTCGTCAACAGCTATCCCGCGTCCGCGCTCGATCTTGATAACATGCTCATAATCATGGTTATGGAAGGGGGTATTGCCTCCCGGTGCAACAAAGAAGTGGCGCATTATGATGTTTCCAGATCCGTCTTCCGGGCCTATGAGTATCTTCATCCTTACATTGGATGCACCTTCTACCTGCACCTCCGGTGCCAGAATCTCTTCGTTGTTGTTTATCTTCATGATATATCCTCCGACTTTTACTCAAAGTTACCTTTAAAACATTTTCGCGAAGCAAAAGTTTTGAGCAGCGAAAACGAATTCGTTAACTTTATGGATTCGGTATCACTCAAAAGATGACGTGAAGAATGAAGAAGATCATCCACCTTTCGGACCTGCACATCGGGTACCGCGACTGCGGGAAGAGGTTCAGCGAAATAGTTGACAACATTGCATTCCTTAAACAACCGGCAGCCAATTATATTATAGTCATAACGGGCGATCTGGAGGAGAATGCTAATGATCCCCTTCATGCGGAGGAGGCGATGGAGTCAGTGGCCCGGCTGGAGGAGCTGGGATACACCGTACTGCTGGTCCCCGGCAATCATGATTACGGGACCGGCTCGATGGGCAATCCCGAGCTCGTTCCGGTGTTCAGGGAGAGGTTCTACGGTAACCGGGATATTCTCTTTCCCATGCTGGACATAATTGACGATGTGGCCTTCATCGGGCTTGACTCCACGGCGGAGGAGCTATCGTGGCATGACCGGATCCTCTCCGAGGGTGAGCTGGGCAGCGCCCAGGTCGGCAGGTTGAAAAAGCTGCTTGACGAGAGCTCTGTCGACGGGCTGAAGAAGGTGGTTTACATGCACCATCACCCGTTCGATTTCAAGCTGGGGAGGCATCTTCGTGACAGTGAGGAACTGCGCAAGGTGATCGAGTACAGGGTTGACATGCTTCTTTTCGGTCACTATCACCGTAACAAGGCTACCGTGGGCAGGATCTTCCACGGTAAATGGGGTATACGGCGATGTTATAACGCAGGCAGTTCAACGCACAAGAACGGGAATACCGGGTATCACAGGGTGATTGACCTGTCACATGATGATCCGAGAATGGATTATGACGGGCAGTTTATTTGAGCAGTCAGCAGTAGGCAGTCCACAGTCACCAGTCAGCAGTCTCCAGTCTCCAGTCTCCAGTCACCAGTCACTTTATCACTGCCTACTGCCTACTGCCTACTGCAGACTGTCTCTTCATGCTGCGCCAGACAGCCGCCGGCGGAAGAAGGAAAGCCCCGCAACAACAGCAACCAAAACAGCTGCCGCAGCAGCAGTCATGAAAATTGCCCGGTAATCATCCTGCCGCTTGATCATAATCCCGGCAAATGCCCATACAACCGCCAGGCCAATATAAGGATTGCTCATCCGCCATATCGTCAGCGATATGATGACTGCCCCGACTACAATCATTATTATTGCCCAGTTCTGCTCGCTCAAACCAAATCCCTGCCAGCCGTTACTTACAAGCAACACTGTTATATTGGCAATTGTTGCAATGCATATCCAGCCAAGGTAAACGCCGAATCCGGCCTTAATAAATCCGTCAGGAAGGTCCTTTATGAAGATGTTGATCCAGATCAGGCAGATAAGCAGTCCTGCCATGAGTATCAGCGACAGCGGCAGTCTTTCATAGTGCCATGCCACTATCCACAGCGAATTGAAGACGCACGACAGGCCGAAGAGCCATCCGACGCGGGTGATGGCTACCTGGTACGAAGTGGTAAACTGAATCACACAGAAGATGACCAGAAGAATATAGATTATGCCCCAGATTGAGAAGGTGACGCCTGCCGGAGTGAAGAGGTTCGGCCAGGCATTAGAGATGTCACCTGTAGTCTTACCGTTTAGCGGAAGAGTGTTGGCGAGATAGTTCATGACTATCATCGCGGTAAAAAGAATAAGGTTCAGGTATTTCATAGGTTCAGATTCAGGTTATAATCTTATTCTAAAAAAAGCATAACCCAAATTTAGGAATATTTCTTCTCCGCAGCAAACTGGCAACAGTTAAAATCTAACATTCCCTTTCTGACTCTCCTCCCGGTTTGCACAGGAACCATTTGTCATGGTTGAGCTCATGTTTGAGAAGATACTGCTCCCCGTCAGATGTCTCCACCTTAAAGTAGTCCGCTACCGGGTGCTTCTGCTCATGGTCCCACTGGTACCAGCGGTCAAGCACATCCTTTACCTCATGCCTTATACCCTGCCACATGAAGCATTTCGGTGTCTCATCCTCCCTGTATCCGGAGTAGCATTCAGTCCTTATGTGAATAAGCTCTTTCATCCGGCTGATTTTTTATGATTTGAAGGCCTCTGTTACAAAGATAAGCCATTCGCAGAGCGAAGTCAAGCAAACAGAAAAAGGAAAAGGCGCCGCTAAGCGCCTTCTCTGGTCCCGGATCCCCCCTCAACCTCATGGTAATTGTTCTGCTGATTCTGTTTACCCTGAAGACTCCCTGGTATCCCGATCCGGGGTATATAGTTTGATAATTGAGGAAATTCCGGTGCCCGGAACCGCTCCTCCCGGTTTATTTTTTCAGTTCAACCACTGCATATCTCGATATCTTCCAGAACTGCTCCGGATCCTTGATTTCGATGTGCGCTATCTTGTCTTCACCTTCCCGGACAAACTGGTACGAATCAGTTGGATGTTCCGTGACAAGCTTTGCATCCCTCGAATTAACGGGTATGAACTTAAGTTCTGTTATGTCTATCTGGGCAAACAGGCTGTCGGTAATATTATTAACCAGAGACTCTGTTCTGCCCAGGCCAAGAAACCCGCCGTCTTTTGTAATGATGCCCATATCCCGGAGGTCCTTGAAGCTGCCTGAGGCAATGTAAGCCTTGTTCATCTCGGCAACCTGCATGCTTATAAGTTCGTCCTTCTGTGTTACAGTAGTCCTCAGATCTGAAGCAAGAATATTCAGCTCTCCGATCTCAATATCCCTCTCATTGACAGTAGTTGTCAGGGTTGCTATCTGAGTCTGATGCTCCTGAAGCTTTACCTCAAGGCCGGCAATCATTTCCTGAAGTCCCTTTATCTCCCTGCCTGAATTCTTCAGTTGTGAATTCAGCGATGCAAGCTTCTTCCTGTTTTCATCAAGCCGCATGCTGATACTCTTTATATCCTGCAGTATCTGTTCTTTCCTCGTGCTTGTGAATTCAACATTATTTGAATTGTTGATTGTGATCAGGCTTTCCTTCTGTTTGATTGCGTTGAGGTCATTCTCGATCTGTGTAAAGGTCTGAAGCCAGTCGTTGAGAGTTGAGTCTCGCACTGACAATGTCTCAGTGAAAGTGTTTCTTTCATTGTTCATCAGCGCCAGCTGCTCCTCCTGATGAACGCTGAATGAAAGCCAGGTAATCAAACCTGCGGCTGCCAGTATAACGAAACTGATAATGGCTGTTATACGCACTCCTTTTGTAATACCGTCCCTGCGGGCGTTTTCTGCATAGCTGATCCCTGAGGTATCATCGCCGGGATAGGAGCGATTTGTGTTTTCTGTGTCTTTCATTTTTCCTGCTTTTTGTTTTTCTGATCCATATGGATGCAAAGGCCGTGCCCTCCATGCCATAGACCCATATGTCAATAATATTCAGCAGGTTAAAAAACCGGCCGTAAGGGACCGGTTGTTCATTTTGGTAAATTTATTCTCAAAATGAGAATTCCGGAAGGGGGAGGTTGGGTTGAGGGATCAGGATTGCCTCTCGTCCCGGAGAAGCCTGTAGACGGTTGAGACGCCTATGTCAAGCTTTTTTGCAACAGTCCTGATATCGTTATCATGTTTCCTGAGCATTGATCTGATGATCTTCATTTCGTATTGTCGCAGGGTCAGCTCCTCATCCATGACTCCGGAAAGTGGATTTCCCGGATCGAGAATGATATCTTCCGGTTCTATTGTTGTTGTCTCGGAAAGGGTAACTGCCAGTTCAACAACGGATTTAAGCTCCCTAACATTTCCCGGGAAGGGATGACCCAGGAGTTTTTGCTGGGCCTTCGGTGAGAGCCTCTTCAGATGCATTTCATTCTCAGCACAGAATTTTTCTGTAAAATGACTGGCAAGGATGAGGATATCCTTGTCCCGTTCCCTCAGTGGAGGCAATTCAATCGGCAGCCCTCTCAGCCTGTAGTAGAGGTCCTCCCTGAAGTTGCCCTTCTTCACCTCTTCGAGCAGGTTCCGGTTTGTTGCAACAATGATACGGCAGTCAGTTTTTATGGCTTTGTTGCTGCCAACGCGGACTATCTCTTTTTCCTGAAGGGCTCTCAGAAGCTTCGACTGCAGGGTCGGATCCATCTCACCTATCTCATCAAGGAACAGCGTTCCGCCGTCAGCCTCTTCAAACCTGCCGATTCTTCCGGATACTGCGCCGGTGAAGGCGCCCTTCTCATGCCCGAAGAGCTCACTCTCGATCAGCTCAGAGGGTATGGCCGCAATGTTTACAGGGACAAATGGCTTGTTCTTCCGGCGGGAGTTGTAATGGATTGCCTTGGCCACCAGTTCCTTCCCGGTACCGGTCTCACCTGAGACAACTACGGTTATGCTTGTGTCCAGAGCTTTCTCCATGAGTGCGTATACCGCCCTGATTGCAAGGCTCTCCCCTATTATCGTGTTGCGGAAGAGATACTTATTCTGCACCTCACGGCGCAGGGTGCTGATCTCCCTGCGGAGGCCGATGCCGTTGCCTATGTTCTGAACGGTAAGCAGAAGCCGCTCCCTGATGTCATTCGTCTTGACTATGTAATCATAGACACCGAGCTTCAGGAGACTGACGGCAGTATCGATGTCGTTCTGACCGGATATCAGGATAACCTGGATATCATTGTTTTCTTCCCTGATTCTTTTCAGGAGGTCGATTCCGTTCATATCAGGAAGACGGTAATCGAGTGTGACTATGTCGGGTGATTCATGCAGACTCTCAAGGAACTCACCGGCAGTCCGAAAGCTCCTGACTTCATAATCCACATTCAGGCCGAGGGTGTGGACCAGGAGCCTGCTGTACCATTCATCGTCCTCAACAACGAAAATCTTCAGATGCGTTTCAGCCATTTGTCAATACTCTGTTGGTGATCCATGATTCTGCATGCAAATTAAAGATTTCCGTGCAGGAGTCCCGGTAGTTCATTGAATTTTTGAAATCTGGTCTTCAACATGTCTTCGTATTTCCGGGAATGCTGCCCGGAGCCTGCCAACCAGGATTTCCAGCTGTCCGGTATTACCGCCGCCTCTTCCTTTCAGTTCGATCTCAGTTAACAGCGATGTGAGTGCAGAGGCGCCAAGATGACGGCACTGGGGTATGAGCTTATGCGAGATATCTGCTATTTTCCCGGTATCCCCTGTTCTAAGATGTTCCGCCATCTCGTCCATTCCCCTGGCGGTACCGTCAATAAAAGTAATCAGCATCTCTTTGACAAATTGATCATCTCCGCCTGCGAGGCGGAAGAGGTTCCTGAGGTCTGTCTGCCCGGTGAGTGTCACAGCCTCACGCTCAGGAGTTACTGCTGCCTCATGTTCTTTCTCCTTATCAACCAACGTAACCTTAAGGATTGCATCGAGAAGCATTCTCTCCGTGAAGGGCTTACGGAGAAATGCATTCATTCCCGCACTGCGGAAGCTCTGGATGTCATCTTCCTGAATAGCTGCGGTCACGCATATCACCGGCATAGCCGAATCACTTATCTTCAGTTCGTTACGAATAATTTCAGTTGTTTTCACCCCGTCAAGGTGCGGCATGCGCAGGTCCATCAGGATGAGGTCGAACCATTCCCTTTTTAAAATCTCAATCACTTCCCTGCCATCGGATGCTTCGGCAAAACCGACACCCCACCTTGTGAAAATGGACCTGAAGAGCATCCTGTTGTAGATCTCGTCGTCAACAACCAGCACTCTCAGGTTTCTGACCTCCTCAGGCACCAGAACCGGCTGCTCCTCTTCCATCTTTATCATCTCGCTGTCGCCAACCATGAAGGGAATCTTACATGTGATTGTGGTGCCCTGATTCTTTTTGCTGCTGCATTCTATAGTACCATTCTGCAGATCGACCAGTTTACGCACAATTGACAGGCCCAGTCCCGTGCCGCCGTATCTCCTGGTGGTACTCATCTCTTCCTGTGTGAAGTCGTCAAAGATGGTTTCTATCTTATCCGCGTCAATGCCAATGCCGGTATCAGCCACCTCGAGCACCAGGATTATCTCCCCGGACTGCTTCGGCAGGCTCTTTACAGAGAGATGTACAGTGCCGTCACTTGTAAACTTAACCGAGTTGCTGACCAGGTTGATCAATATCTGTTTCAGCCGGTACGGATCACCCAGTAAAACCCTGGGAGTGGCCGGATCAACGGAGAAACTCACAGCGGTGTTGTTTTTCCGTGCCTGGTCATCGAACATGGCACAGACCTCCTCAGCAAGCTCTCTCATAACGAAGTGCACCTGTTCCAGGATCACCTTGCCATCCTCCAGCTTTGAAAAATCGAGGATATCATTGATTATCTTCTCAAGGTGACGAGATGATGACCTTATGATTTTAAGCGTGCGGGCGGTCTTCTCATCCGGCGGCTCACGTAAAAGCTGTTCTGTAAAACCGGATATGGCGGTAACGGGAGTCCGTATTTCATGACTCATATTGGCCATGAACTGTTCTTTTGTCCTCGCCAGGTTTTCTGCCTCATCCTTTGAGCGCTGCAGCGCCACCTGGTACGCATCAGATTTCCGCACATACCTGGCTACTATGAAAACCACAAGAACAGCCAGCAGAATTCCGGATATCAGGAACATTGCAAGCCAGCGGTAAGTCTTGCCGGCAAGGAGGTCGGCCTCGTCCTTGTTTGCCTTCAGTATTTCGGAGACTTCGGATTCCATCTTGGCGGTCAGATCATAGAACTGCTCTTTTATCCTTGTGCTGGTGCTTGCCAGCTGTGATTCCCGCAGCCTCATCTTCTCCCTGACGGCCTGATCCGCCTTCTCAAGGCTGTCAATATCAGTTATCAGGGCCTGTTCATCAATCCGGCTCTTTTCGGACCGGCTGAAGACGCGTTTCAGTATCCCCTTCTCAGACTCCTTATCTGCATCCGCAGTAAGATTAAGTCTGTCAGGCAGTTGCATTAGATATTCGACCACCCGGTTATTCTGGTTCAGGTAGAGAAGCTCATTCCAGATGTAGATATTCTCCTCAATCAGCCTGCTGATTGTATCGGTCTGTCCGAGCAGCACCGGGGAATCACTGCACTCTTCCCTGAGCCTGTTGACCTTGCCGTCGATCTCAGAGATTACTGAGTAATATGGTTCAAGGTCCTTTTCATTGTCCGTTACTGAGTACATCCGGAAGCTGTTCTCAGCTTTCTGGAGATCCATTGAAATCTCACGTATAGTCAGCAGCTTCTGCCCGGGACCGACATCAACGTTGATTGATCCGACTATTGAGGAGAGATTTACCCAGGCCAGGTAACCGGTAGCGGCAAGGAGGCCAACCGCCAGCACCATAAGCAAACCTATCTTGACCTGAACCGAAAATTTTCTCACAGCGCATTTATTAAGGTGCGTTTTGAAGTTCCAAGGTAATATTTTTTCTATTTCGTGTATCTTGCCCTGAAAAGTGAAACTCCCATGAGGAAACACATCCTGCTCACCGCACTGCTCATCCTGCTCAGCGTTTTTAATATCGATGGCCAGTCCGGCCGTTTCAGCTTCGCTCTTGTTACAGACACACATATCGGCGGGACAGGGGCCGACGAAGATCTGATTCGCACCGTAAGTGATATTAATTCGATCGACTCTGTGGCCTTTGTAATTGTCTCCGGCGATGTCACCGAATTCGGGTCAGACGCTGAGCTGAGCAGAGCGAAGGAGATACTTGACGCGCTGAGCAAACCATGGTACATCATCCCCGGTAACCATGACACAAAATGGTCAGAGAGCGGCGCCAACAGTTTCCGTGTCATTTTCGGCGATGAGGCTTTTGCATTCACGCATGGCGATTGGCTCTTCCTGGGCACCAACTCGGGCCCGAACATGAGGATGGGGCCCGGTCAGATCCCGAGGGAAAATATCGTATGGCTCGATTCAGTACTGAATATCCCCTCCAACAGGGCGATGAAGATTGTTTCCGTCAACCACTACCCCCTTGATGAGGGTCTGAACAACTGGTACGAGCTGACAGACAGGCTCAGGAAGCTTGATACGAGGCTCGCCCTCTGCGGGCACGGACACTCGAACAGGGTGATGAACTTTGAGGGGATACCGGCTCTCATGTGCCGGTCGAACCTGAGTGCCGGTCAGGAACAGGGGGGATACAACATCATGACAATAAATGGCGACACGCTTCTGACTGCGGCGGTAAGGCACCCCGGGGCCGGGGACAGTGTGGCGCAAACATTGCCCCCCTGGGCCACAGTGAGGCTTGAAAGGCACAACTTCGGCGCCGACACAACAAAATGGCGAAGGCCTGATTACTCGATGAACAGCAGGTACGGTTCAGTGCGAGAGGTTTGGCGGGTGCAGGAGAAGGCGGATATCGGCGCAGGGGCGACGGTGGCCGGGAGGTTCGCTATTGTAACCAACACAGCAGGAGAGATAAAGGTTCTCTCCCTGAGAAGCGGGCAGGCAAGGTGGACTTTTCAGGCGGGGGCCAAGATCTACAGCACCCCTGCAACAGACGGTAAGAGGGTGATAGCCGTGTCTGCCGACGGCATTGTGAGAGCCTTCGGGCTCAGGAACGGGAAACTGCTCTGGAGCTTTGACGCGAAGCAGCCTGTGGTGGCTTCACCGGTGATAAGCGGCGGAAGTGTGTTTATCGCAGGATCATCTGGCCGGTGCCATGCGCTTGACATGAAGGATGGTTCCCTGCTCTGGAGTAACGGCGAAATAGCAGGGTTTGTCGAGACCACCCCTCTCATCTACAAGGGTATGATAATGTTCGGCACCTGGGACAACCGCTTTTATGCCATTGACAGTGAGACAGGTGTAACAAGGTGGGTATGGAGTAACGGCTATACTAACAGGATGCTCTCCCCTGCTGCCTGTGTGCCTGTAGCGACCGGCAACCGGGTTTTTATTGTGGCGCCCGACAGAAAGATGGCATGTCTCGATGCCATTACCGGGAAACTGATCTGGCACTCCGACCTGGGAGGCATCGCAGTCAGGGAGTCGATAGGGATCACACCGGACAGCACAATGGTTCTTGCTAAAACAATGAATGGTGTTGTAATCGGGGTCAACACGGCCGCCAATCTGCCTGAAGTAATATGGAAGACAGATTTCAATATCGGATACGACATTGCCCCCGGGGTTATAACATGCGCTGACGGTATTATATTCATACCCTCGGACAAAGGAGCAGTACATGCAGTATCACTTTCCGATGGTGCCCTTCTCTGGAGTCACAGGATCTCATCATGCCTGATAAACAATATAGTGCCGCTGAAGGGTGGCGGTGTACTGTGCAACTCGATGGACGGCGTGGTGGTCAGACTGTCCTATTAGGGTCTGATCCGCCAACTGGCGGATGAGAGTCTGAGGGTCTGAGGGTCTGAGGGTCTGAGAGTCTGAGAGTCTGAGGGTCTGAGGGTCTGAGGGGCTGAGGGTCTGAGAGTCTGAGGGGCTGAGGGTCTGAGAGTCTGAGGGGCTGAGAGTCTGAGAGTCTGAGGGTCTGAGAGTCTGAGGGTCTGAGGGTCTGCGGAGCCTCAATCTGAGATTCTGAAAGTCGTAGTGATTTAGCTGTTGAGGCAGGGGCATGTACGGTGCAAAAAAGATTTTGATTTTAGTCCCTGATTTTTTATCTTTAGAGACTATCTGATCGGAGTTTCTAAACTCGAATATTAACTTCTACCTAAACAACAAAACAAATCATGGCAGGATTTATTGATGAATTCCTCAAAAGCTACGGTCCTGAGGTGACCAAACAAATGTCAAGCAACTTCAATGTTGATCAGGGCACCGTGCAGAAGCTTATTCCACAGCTGGCCCCGCTGATCATTGCAGGTCTTAAGAGGCAGAAAGACACCCGCGGCGGAGACGAGAGGGTTGATCACATCCTTAACAAGTACGGAGATGCTTCCGTTCTCAATAACATAAAGGATCTGGTCTCCAACAAGGCTCATGCTGAGCAGGTTGACCCCAACCTCGGCGGTCTTCTCGGCGATGCAGGAGGCCTGCAGGCAGCCCAGGCGCTGGCAAAAAGGATGAACATTGATGCCGGAACCATCATGAAAATGATCCCGGCACTTGCACCGCTCGTTCTCGGCGCCCTGTCAAAGAAGCGCGACACTGGCGGCAAGGGCATTTCAGGTGTCGGAGCTCTCCTTGATGCTGACGGCGACGGAAGCATCCTTGACGACGTGGCAGGATTCCTGCTCAAAGGCGGCTCATCGTCCCAGTCGAGGGGCGGCGGACTGCTCGGATCAATCCTCGGCGGGATCACCCGCCGCAGGTAAGCCGCATCACCATGAGACAGCCGGTATTTTTACTGTCTGTTCTTTTGGTGCTCTGGATCGCCGGTGCTTCTTACTGGTATGTATGTAAGATAAGGTGCGACTGCGAACAGGCAGTCGCACCCACCGTCGAACTTCAGGACACCGGTGACGCAGCAGCGCCTACCCCTGAACAGCTTCTCCTCGCCTCCGTCGATGAGGCAAAAGGCTGGCTGTCACAAACAGGCGCACAGAATTGCCTCTTCCAAAGCTCATCCTCCGACGGAGACATGAGCGGCATAAGCGACGAATACCTGAAAAAGCTTAAGCTGGTCCTCGACAATAACCCTTCGGCAAAGATAGATGTGACGGGGCATGCCGATGCAACCGGCACAGAGGCATACAATATCAGACTGGGGCTCATGAGAGCCGAATCTGTAAAATCATACCTGGTTAACGCAGGGATAAATGCGGAGCAGATTGTGACATCATCGAAGGGTTCATCCGAACCCGCAGCGTCTAACAGCACGCCCGAGGGGAGAGCCGCAAACAGAAGAACTGAAATCAAAGTAATAATCTGAACATCATGGCAGAACGATTCACAGCAGATCTGCTGTTTATTCTGTTTGTGCTGCTGATCGCGGCACTCCTTGGTTATCTTATCGGCTGGTACCTCGAAAGGGGGCGCTGTAAGAAACGGATAGCTGTACTGGATGCTGAAATTGAAAGTCTGAAAGCGAAGATAAAGAGACTTGTAGATGAAAGGACCGGGCTTGAAGCAAAAGTGCGCCAGATGGACGATGGGATTGCCAGCCTGAAGCTCACCATTGACAGACAGGAGAAAGAGTTAGCAGTGCTGAAGACAGAGCTGGAAGAGGCGCTTAAGATAAAAGGGACCCATGGAATTGCTGATTTGCCGGCAGATGCCGCTATGCCTCTGTTTTCACCTGAGAAAATAAAAACTGACGACCTCAAGGTAGTGAATGGCATCGGTCCGAAGATAGCAAAACTGCTGATCAACCGCGGAATAACAACATGGAAGACACTGTCTGAGACCTCTCCCAATTACCTCACTGCAATTCTGCATGAGGACGGGGGTGAACACTTCCGCATACACAATCCGGAAAGCTGGCCGCACCAGGCACTCCTGCTGCATGAAGGCAGGTGGGATGAGTTCCGCGAGCTGCTGGAGAAGCTGGAGGGTTAGAAAACCGGTAAAAAATGCTATATTTGTTATTCCTGGTGTGGAATAGCAGGTATTTACATAACTAATAAAGAAGGAGGTGCTGATGACTTTTAACGAGGATTTCTTTTACCATCCCCGGAAGTACAACAAGATTGAATTATGGAAAGATGTGACGCCGGAGCAGTGGAATGACCCTGCCTGGCAAAGGAAGAACTCAATAAGGTCTGTTGACCAGCTTAAAAAGGTGATCCGGCTTACTGATTACCAGGAAGCAGAGATAAGAAGAACAATCGGAACTCTGAGGCAGGAGGGGAAGGAGCCCCTCCGTATCACTCCCTACTATGCCTCGCTTATGCAGGAAGATCCGTTCAACCCGGTCTTCTTCGGTGAAATATCACAGAAGCGTCTCGATCCCATTTTCTGGCAGAGCGTGCCCACTCCTGCCAACCTGATGTTCCCTGACGCAGGCGTCGAGGGAGCCATGAGCGAAGGATCACGCAGTTACGGCGCGGTCTATCAACGCTACCCGAACAGGGTGGCGCTTTTTGTCGCTGAAAACACAAGCTGCGCATCATACTGTGTTCACTGCCAGCGGGCGAAGTCGCTCGACACTACAGCCGATGTAAGCAGCCGCGAAGTGGACAAGGGTATCTTTTATATCGGCTACAACAGGAATATCAACGAAGTGCTCGTCACCGGAGGTGATGCACTGATGATAAGTTTCAGGCGGCTGAAATACATCCTCGGGGAACTCAGCCGGATACCCCATCTCAGAGTAATACGGATAGCCACCCGGGTTCCGGTGGTGCTGCCCATGCTGATTACCTCTGAGCTCCTTGAGATGATCAGAAAGTCGTCGAACAGGTACAACAGGGGTCCGGAGAAGTACGTCTACTTCATGACCCATATAAATCATTACCAGGAGGTGACGGCTGACCTGGCAGCGGCAGTAAGGAAGATCACCATGCACGGCTTCACAATCAGGAACCAGACCGTGCTGCTGAACCATGTGAATGACCACTACCGGACCCTGGCGGAGACTTTCAGGCGAATGTTCTGGATCGGGGTCCACCCCTACTACCTCCTCCAATGTCACAAGGAGCGTGGCATAGTCCATTTCATCACGCCGATTCAGGTTGGCAAGATCTACATGAAGCACCTGCAGGGGTGGATCAGCGGTATCACAGTGCCTCGCTACGCAGCAAACATTGAGGGCGGAGGAGGCAAGGTTCTGCTGATGCCCTCAGGACATGACACCCTGAACATCGACTCGAATATTGACGACAAGATCTCGGAGAGTTATGCCAGCGTTCTTACCTGGGATAACAAGAAGATGCTGAAATATGAAGCCCTGGGGAGGGCAAAACGGAAAGAGTACGAGGAGGCAGTAGGTGTCATGGACCGGTTCATCGGCCGGAAGGGAGTCTTTCTCCCGAAGATCATCATCGTGGATGAAGAGGGGAACCACCTGGAGACAACCAACCGCACCAAGCTGCCAACCTTTGAGAAAAGCAAGAAGGCTAAGATGCTCGATTATGAGCTTTTTACTTCGGAGATGCCGCTTACAAACCCCGTTGATGCTTTTGACAGGATTGAGGCGGCATTCAACAAGTCGAAGTACAGTAAATAACCGCACTTAAGCCTAATGGCTCTCAGCGTGATCGGGCCACAGGAAGAGAAAGGCCGGTTCAATTGACCGGCCTCCTCATTCTATATCTGCTTCCTGACTACTGCAGCGGCGTAACCACCTCAATCACCTCCGGGAAGTCCATCCCGATCTTTTTCAGGTGCTCGATTGTGGGGATGCCGTTGTTGTTCCATCCGCGGCGCTTGTAGACGGCATCGCGGAGCAGGTCATACTGTTTTTCCCTGTGCACCCTCGTCAGCCTGATCTTCTCCTCCGTGCTCATCCCCTCGGGGTTGACACCTATCTTCTCCTTCAGCTGTTTGTCATATCTCTCCTGGCGTGACAGGTATTCCTCAACGGTGACAGGGCCGCAGGCACGGTACGGCTGGTCATCATCCTTGCGTCTGCCGTAGCCGCGGCGAATGTTGAACACCCTCTGGAAGTTATAAACCCGCTCAGAATCCTCTACCAGCCTGTGCTTGTCAAACGGTCTTCCGGTGACAGACTTATAAATTGTGACGTAGTTGTCAACGTGCTCGGGAACCTTTGCCGGCTCGTCCGTCTGGGCGTTGGTCTCAGGCTCCACGTCGTTCCATGGCAGCTTGCAGAGTCCCACAAGTCCGAACCAGGTGCGGAACATCGGGAAGTAATGAAGTGCTTCGGCCTTGTTCTCGAATGTCGGGATCTGGTTGTTAACCATGTCCATGAAGATCAGCCATGCTTCATCATGCTGTGGTCCCTTGTTTGTCATGGCATAGCCGCCCTGCTGTGCAAGTGACTCCTTCGACATATACTGCGAGTATTCTAGGCCCTTGTTCTCCATGCCGATGTCCTGCATGAACTTCGGGTCACCCCATCCCTTCTCTGCAAAGATCTGCTTCATGCGGCGGATACCCTGCCCGGCAATCTGGCCGAATCCCTCGCCGCGGGCTACCTGGTGAAGCAGCTCAAGTGCCGGTGGAATATTCCCGAACGTGAGCTCGAGACCGCCGGTACGCTCCTTGTTCAGTATGCCGTTCTGGTAGCACTCCTGGATGAATGCAAGGCTGGTGCCCCAGGTTATTGTGCATATACCGTAAGTATCACAGTAGAAGTTGGTTTCTATAATGTATCTCGGATCGAAGAATCCGCCGTTGGAGCCCAGTCCGGCTGCTGTCTCGTATTCCGGACCGTCAACAATGACCTTGTGTCCCTTGTAGGGTCCGGAGGCAAGCACATAGTCATCAACAGCCTTCGAGCATGCCATGTTGCAACCAATCCAGCAACCGTCAGGAATTCCCTGGGTGAAGAACGATTTCCACACTCCGGAATCAATCCTGGGTGAGTCCTTATGTGATCCGAACTTATAATTATGGGTAGGCAGGAGATCATGGTCATCCATTATCTCCATAAGGTGCGCTGTGCCAATCTGGCGCATCTTGCACTGCTTGTCGTCAAGCTCGCGCATTTCGCGGTTGAAGCGGCGTCCGCGTTCCTGTATCGCCTCGAGGTCAACAACGTTGTTAAGGTTACCCTTGACACCGGGGATCTTGCAGACGATGGCCTTGATCTTTTTGTTGCGCAAAACGGTTCCAATGCCGCCGCGACCGGCCTGCTTCATCCTGATCTTCTTGCGTTTGGGATCATAGAAGGTGAAGTTGAGCATGCCTATAAGCGAGTGTTCGGCAGCAGACCCGGTTGAAACGATGCCTATGTTTTTCCTGTCCGCCTCGTCATTGGCAAACATGTCTGTCAGCTGCTCAGCGAGCACGTGGCTGTCGAGCGCCTCGGCGGGTGCCTCGAAGATTTCGACATAATGGTCAACGCCGTTTATAAAGACAATGACGTCGCTGGCAGCCTTACCCTGAATCTCAATGGCATCAAAGCCCGAGAACTTAAGGAACGGGCCAAAGAAGCCGCCGACGTTGCTGTCCATCACCGAGTCAGTCTGAGGCGAGATCGTCACCACAAGCGACTTGCCGGAGCCGGAATACTGTGTTATACCGCCAATGGGGCCTGAAGATATTACTATTTCATTCTCCGGGTCATCCCATTTTGTGTCGGGTTTGGTTGCATCCCACAGGTAGCGGAGGCCATAGCCCTTGCCGCCAATGAATTTTTCCTTCATAACAAGTGGCACGTCCTTCTCTTTTATCTCAGGTGTACCGACGTTGACGTAGAGGGTTTTGTCGGTATAACCCTTGTCGAGGGGAGTCCATTTGTAGTTCCATCTCTTGAGAAGCTTGTGCTTCGCCCTGATTTCGCTGATATCCATAGTTCGTTATTAAATAGTTTTCAGTGTCAAATACAAATATCGTTTGTAAATATCCGTAATCTAATGATAATAGTCAATATGCAGCCGATTACCAGTCGGAAGGAGGGTGAGGGCGTTGGTGAAATTACAATTCTTTATCCTCTACGAGGAAAAATATCTTTCTTAAAATATTGTTCTACAATGCTTTATGCGCTACGCGCAAGAGTTCACCGCTGGGGAGGCGGCATTGTATATCCATGCAACCAATGGGCCCTTCGCCATAGGCGATACAGCATTGTAAATACGCGGCCCACTGGACTTTTCGCCGTAGGCGATACAGCATTGTAAATACGCGGCCCCGGGGACTTTTCGCCTTAGGCGATACAGCATTGTATCTGGAATGCCTCCCCGCTCCTGCCATCACCACTATTGCCTGTTGCCAATTGCCTATTGCCTGAATTATATTTGCCAATCCCGAACAGCATGATAACTTTGCATCAATGGAGATAACGCTGAACAATGAACCTCTTTCAATTGATGCCGGAAGCATCACCGTCGAGAGACTTCTTGAACTGAAGAAATATACATTCAGGCTAAGGATAGTGAAGATCAACGGGCGAATCATTGATCGCGACAGTTACGGGAGGGAGTTAATCAATGACGGGGACACGGTTCAGGTCATATACCTGATGAGCGGAGGATGAAAACAGTTCAAAACAAAAAAGCATAACACATTGAAGGAAGATTTCTGGCAGCGGTTCACACTGGCAGCCCTGCGCGACAGGATGCCGCCATGGATGAAGAACAAATATATTCTCACGGTTCTTGTCTTCCTGGTCTGGATAATCCTTCTTGACCCCAATAACCTTATATCAAGGGTGCGTGAGATAAGAACCCGCAACAGGCTGGAGAATGAGAAGGAGTATTACATGGGCCGCATCGAAGAGGACAGGCGCAAGCTCAATGAGCTCCGTACAAGCAATGAGAACCTCGAAAAGTATGCCCGTGAACAGTACCGTATGAAGAGGCCGGATGAGGATCTCTTCATCATAGTAAGCCCTGACGAGGAGCGCAAGATCAGACGCGAGCGCAAGGTGTCAAAAACACCAAAGCCCGCTCGTAAGCAGGCTTCGGAAAGTTCACGCAGGTAAACTTTATTTCTTCGCCTTTTCAGCGTTGTATTTTGCATTCAGGCCGGCGATGACGTCCGCAGTGACATCAAGCGTGGAGTCACTGAACAGGATGGGGCCGGGGAACTGTTTTGCAAGGATATACTGGAAGCCGCGGTCACCGTTGAATTCAACAAGGTAACTGTTAATGTACTCGAGCACCTGTCTCTGTGCCACGAGACCCTCCTCATTGAGGTTATAAGCCATTTCATCGCGGCGTGCAAGCAGGGTCTGCTGCTGTTGGGTCAGTGTCTGCTCCATCTCTGCTGCGGTAGCCCTGGTGACGAGGCCCTTCTGCACCTTGTTCTGGAAATCCCTTACATCCCGGTCAAATGCCTGAGACTTGGATGCCAGTTCCGCTTCCGAACTTTTGGTTTTCTCTTCCAGTTCAGATGCCTTGTCTGTGGCCATGTCAAAGTTGGCAATGACTGAATCAAGTTCAACGAATGCAATTCCGCCCTGGAGATTCTTTGACCCCGTGCCATCGGTGCCGGCGGGTTTGTTCTTGCCGCAACCGGACATTATGAGTGCTCCTGCAGCAATGAATACTGTTATGATCAGGGTGTTACTGGCAAATGATATTCTTTTCATTTCAGAAATTAGGTTATGGTTCAACAAATTGTTGCACAAACATACACAAATTTTAAATACCAAAAAGAGTAAGGAGTTGAGGGGTCCGGCGAACCGGGAAGCAACCGTCAGAATTCCGGACAGGGGATTGCGTGGATCTTTCCGCCGCGTTTAACCTGGGCGGAAGTGAATGTATAAATCAGGGATATCTCATAAGCTCCTCCCGATGAGGTTATCAGGTTGGATATTGTAAAGTCATAACTAAGGCCAATGTTCAACTGGTCGGTTTTGATGCCAAGCATCCCGATAATTGCGTCTCCGGCCTGCGATGAAACATCCTTCGAAGTGGCGAAGGGTATCCCCCTGTACCATACACCGAATACAAGAGGATTCTTGAAGTAGTAGAATCCCACATCGGACTGGAAGAAGTCGCCCTGGAACATTACGTTAGCGGCAACAGACAGGACTTCGGTCAGCTTTGTGCGAAGCCTGCCGCGGCTGATTATCTGGAACCCGCCGAAGAGATCCAGTTTCATCGGGACAGTGTTGTTGTCGCCCCAGAAGGATGTTTTTGGCCTGAGAAGGTGGTCCAGGGTAAATCCACCCCATATCTTTTCATTGTAAGCCAGACCGGACAGGGTGAAGTCTATGTCCGCCACGTTGTCAAACGGAGGCGGAGTTATCGGGGGCAGTGTTCCGCCGGTTGTAATCTGGCTGTTCCATACAAGCTTTGTAAGATCGAGCCCCAGGTATGTAAACTTGAAGTTAATGCCGGGCCTTATGTGCCAGTCCTCATTGACCTGGATGTCATAAGAGTAGAGGAGCCCTATGTTGGTGGTACTCAGTTCGCCCGAACCGGCAACGTCATACGTTGCAAGTATGCCGACACCCGAATTGAAGTTCGGAACTGCCTTGTCAAATGAGAAGCTGTATGTGTGGAATACTCCGGGAATTGATGGCCACTGGTTGCGCCAGTTCATCGCCAGGCGGTAGTCTTCAGTCGCTCCGGCAAACGAAGGAGCAAGATAAAGCTGGTTGGCGTAGAACTGCGAGAACTGGGGGTCCTGACCCTGCATAATAACTGAAACTGAGAGAAGCAGGCCTAAGAGATATTTAGTTCGTAATGGCAATCCGGATCCGTTTTAGTTACACAAAGTAGCTAATTATACGGCCAAACTTCAGGAAGGTTACATCATAATATATCAACATTTCGCCCATGTGATGGGAGAGATATTAACAAATGGCCTGCAATAAATTATAGATCAATAATTTAAAAGAGTTACATCCCCGGCCATTACAAAAGATTGTCCATTGCGGTATGTTCCTCTCACCTTCCACACATAGACACCCGGAGCGCACAGCTCGCCCTTGTGCCAGCCATCCCATCCCATCCCGATATCATTGCTCTCAAAAACCATCAGGCCTGCCCTGTTGTAAATCTTTAGATTGTATTCGGCGATGCCGGAAGCAACCGGATGAAACACCTGGCTCTCCTCGTCGGTGCGCGTGTTGTAGTAACCACCTGTAGGGCCTCCCCTGTTTGGGACGAAGACGTTGGGGAACCTGATATACATTCCCAGGTCCGTGAAGATATCGCTGACAGTCACCGAGTCGGGGCATCCCTCAGCTGAATAAGCCACAAGACTGACATCGTATGTGCCCATCCGATCGTACATGTGAGAGGGGTCCGGCAGGGTTGAGATGGTGCCATCACCAAAGTTCCAGAGGTATTCAACTGCTCCTTCTGACATATTCACGAACGACAGTTTGCCTCCTTCCTCCGGCGACTCGATGTTGATCACCTCGAAGGCAGCCCGCGGTCTCTCATGAACCTCGATCCGGACTGTAGCCGTGGACGTTCTTCCCCTGCTGTCAATAACTGTCAGCATGACACGGTACCTGCCGGGAATATCATAGATGTAGTCAGTCTCCCTGAGGGGTGACGTACCCCCGTCTCCGAAGCTCCATGACACCTTATTACTTTCTGACGCATTGCATCTGAAGCTGACGCGAAGGGGCATGCAGCCGGAGGTGACCGATGTCTCAATTGAAAGGACCGTCACAGGCGACGGAACTGCAGCCTGGTTTCCGGAATTCAGGGTGCTTACTGTTATTTCGCTCCCGGCAGTACCGGGTGATGTGATAACCGACTCACGCTCATGGCTCTCACCGGCTGTTATTGCAGCGGGTGCAGCCTTGACATCCGCGTTCTGCTGTCCGGTAACTGAAGGGGCATCGGACTCAGTGACTGCGGCTGTTTTCGGCTCCGTTCTGACCTCTTCCGGTGTCACTGCCGCAACTGATCCGTTTCCCGGCTCAGGTTGCGGTATACCGGCCTCTTCCCGGGGGTCTGACAACAGCATCAGTCCTGCCACCATCAGCCCGGCCACCGCCACAGTAAGATAATATACATTGAATCTAAATGGGTTGAACCTGAAGAACTCACGCCTGCCGAGACGGACCATGAAACGGCCTGTCAGGTCGCTGCCCGGAACCATCTCATTCTCTTCCAGCTTATTGCGGAAGAGACTCTCAAGACCATTATCTCTCTCCTCTTCAGTCATCTCCTTTTCAGGTATATTTTCCTTTCATCCTTGCAAGGTCGTCAAGCTTCTTCCTCAGTATCGCCCTCGCCCTGCTGTATTGTGATTTTGAAGTATTCACATCTATTCCCAGCATCTCTGCTATCTCCTGGTGCTTATATCCCTCAATTGTATAAAGGTTAAAGACCATTCTGTAGCCCGGTGACAGCTCGCCCAGGACCCGGTAGAGATCCTCAGCGGTACAGAAATCCTCCTCGAACCCTGCAATTCCCGTTTCTGCGCTCACATACTCCTCAATATCGACCTGGTGCTTGTGCTTCAGGTTTCTGTGATAGTATGTGATAGCCGTGTTTACAGTCACCTTTCTGAGCCATCCCCTGAAAGAACCTGTACCGGAATATTCCCTGAGATTGAAATAAATCTTCAGGAAAGCTTCCTGCAGCATATCCTCGGCCTCAGGCCTGTCAGTGGCGTATCTCATGCAGACGGCCAGCAGGTACGCGGAGTGTTGCTTCCACAGGGCCTGCTGCGCTTTTCTGTTGTGTCTGATACAGCCATCAAGGATATGTTGTTCACTCATCATAAGCTGAGCACATCGGGAAGACAACAGACGCTGTCAAATGGTTGCACGGGGTGATATTTTTTTTCAAAATAAGGTAAAAAATGTATTAAATCATGTAATGCCTCTGATATACGTCATTGAAATATAAAGCCTATCGGGTTTATTTTGGAAATTGAATCATTTTGTGAAAGAAGAACCCATGACCAGAATATTACAGCATCCCATACTTGACATTCCGAAGGAGAAGGAGACGAGTTTTATCTACAGCGGCAGGGAAGTGCACGGCATGAAGGGATTTACAATTGCGGCAGCGCTTCACCAGGCTGGATTTCCGGTGCATACGCACAGTCTCGACAACCGGAACAGGAGCCTTGAGTGCGGTATAGGCAAGTGTGGCGCCTGCGAGATGCTTGTTGACGGTTTTGTGAAACGGATCTGCATCACCCCGGTCGATGGCGTCAGGGAGGTGTCAGAGATACCTGCCGGCTACCAGTCAGCTGTTACTGTCAGGGCTGACGGCATGACGAGGAAGGTATACCGCACTGTTGTGGCCATCGCGGGAGCGGGACCGGCGGGCCTGGCAGCAAGGGAGGTGCTCAACAGGCATAATGTTCCCAACCTTGTAATCGACAGCAATGACCACATCGGAGGTCAGTTCCTGATGCAGACGCACCAGTTCTTCTTCTTCGAGAAGGAACAGCGGTTCGGGGGGATGAGGGGATTTGACATAGCAAAGAACCTTGCAGGAGAATCTCATGACGGCATAATGCTTAACTCGACGATATGGGACATCCTCGAGGGACAGAGAATTGCTGCCAAGAATATGCGTACCGGGGAGATATTCTTCGTGGATGCACAGTACCTGATAGTTGCGACCGGGGCCGTACCGTTCATGCCGGCCTTCGGCAATGACGACCTGCCCGGTGTCTATACCGCCGCAGTGATACAGAAGATGATGAACCAGGAGTTCACTCTCCTTGGAAAGAATATTCTTACCGTGGGTGCCGGTAACATCGGCTACCTCACATCCTACCAGCTTATGCAGGCCGGCGCAAAGGTGAAGGCAATCATCGAGGCGATGCCTTATGAGGGGGGCTTCCCGGTGCAGGCCAACAGGGTAAGGAGGCTGGGCATACCGGTAATCCTTTCTCACATGCTTGTCAGGGCAATTCCCAACAGTACAAATGACGGCATCTGCGGTGCGGTCGTTGCCGAGTGCCGCGACTTCACCCCTGTCCCGGGAACAGAAAAAATAATTGACGGCATCGATGCAATCAACATATGCACAGGCCTGATCCCTGACAATCAGCTCCTTGTCAAGGGTCGTGAGGTGTTCGGCACGAAGGTGTTCTCCGCTGGCGACGCAATGCGCATCGGAGAGGGCACCACGGCAGTGCTTCGCGGCAAGCAGGCCGCAATGGAGATTATCCAGGAGATGGGTGTGCGCAGCAATTACAGCGAATATCTTTCCTTATCAAAAGAATACATTGACTCGCAGCAGCACCCGACAAGGGTCATCGACAACCCGTTGATGCCTGACGAGACAAGGATGAATGCCAGGCCATTCGTCATAATCGATTGTCTTTACAGTTTCGCATGCAACCCATGCCAGTTTGCATGTCCGCACGGGGCGATAACAAAGGCATCACCTGATACGGTGCCGGCAATTGACT
>Ga0209467_1000720_pt1 | contig 38232 bp, 27 predicted proteins | sample Higcelwee11metaG_FD_187175 | JGI IMG/M metagenome (GOLD analysis project Ga0209467, IMG submission 187175) | Freshwater pond sediment microbial communities from the University of Edinburgh, under environmental carbon perturbations - High... | ecosystem: Environmental > Aquatic > Freshwater >... | reverse complement strand
AGATGGTTTCCCATCCTGAAAAGGGCAGTGACATCGTCACCCTCGGAATGGTGGGTGATATTTCCGTAACAGCAGAAGGGATAACAATCGTGCTTGTCCCGGAAAAGTCAAATGACCCCTTCCTCTCCTCGATCAAGAGCAACTGTGTCAGGGCCGTCAAGGAGGTTCTGGGACCTGATGCGGTCATCACATCGATTGAGGTAAAACCAAGGATAGTGGTTGAAAAAATGGCCGCACCCAAAAGGGATGTGCTCCCCGGAGTGAAAAACATCATCGCCGTCTCATCCGGCAAGGGTGGCGTTGGCAAATCAACCGTTGCCGTCAACCTGGCGGTGGCCATGGCACGCAAGGGCTATGCCGTTGGTCTCCTTGATGCAGACATCTTCGGGCCATCGGTGCCGAAAATGTTCAATGCCGAATCCTACCGTCCCGACGTCCGCAAGGAGAGCGGCACCGACCTCATCATCCCCATGACAAAATACGGCGTCAGGCTGCTCTCAATCGGTTTCTTTGTCAAAGGCACTGACGCGGTCATCTGGCGCGGCCCCATGGCAAGCAGTTTTCTCAAGCAACTGATCACGCAGGGCGACTGGGGTGAGCTTGATTACCTCATCTTCGACCTGCCTCCCGGGACAAGCGACATACACCTCACTCTTGTTCAGGAGGTACCCGTCACGGGAGCAATTGTTGTGACCACACCGCAGGAGGTGGCCCTGGCCGATGCCCGCAAAGGGATAGCAATGTTCCGCAGCGAATCCATCAATGTACCGGTACTTGGCCTTGTTGAGAACATGTCGTTCTTCGTGGCTCCCGAACTTCCGGGCAGAAGGTATTATATCTTCGGCAAGGAGGGCGGAAGCAGGCTCGCCGCCGAGACAGGCACGGAACTGCTGGGGCAGATACCCATCGTTGAGAGCATCTGCGACGGCGGCGACTCCGGAACGCCGGCGGCGCTGAATGACACCGAGCCCGGGCTCGCCTTCATGACTCTGGCAGAGACAGTTGTCAGGCAGGTTGAGAAGCGCAACGCTGAGATGGAACCAACCCGCAAAGTGGAGATGAAGTGAGCCTGCTGCCGCCCCGGCCATCTTCATCCATTTTTAGTCCTCCTTTTTCTTAACTTTGAATACTATTGGTGCGCCTGTTCAGTTATAGAGTATAAAGCCACACTATTTGAGATTACGGCATAAAGAATACTTTGCAGCGGTGATCATACTGTTCACCCTGATTCTTGCCGGTTGTTCCGTTGAAAAGAACACCGGCGCCAGCCGTTTCTATAACTCACTTGTAGCTAAATACAATATCTTTTTCAACGGCAACGAAGCCTACAAGTCGGGGGTAGAGAAGGTAAACTCATCTCACCGTGATGATTACAGCACCCTCATCCCAGTGTTTGAATATTCATCCGCCGAATCGGTCAGGGCAGCCTCCTCGGATATGGAACGGGCCGTACAGAAGGCTTCCAAGGTGATCGCCCTGTACTCCATCACTGCCAGACCCGACGAGAAGGGCCGCAGGGGAGACAACTCCCGCAGCGATGAGTTCTACAACAGGCGGGAGTATAACGAGTGGGTCGATGACGCTTATATACTCATGGCCAAGGCTCAGTTCTACCAGAAGAATTTCATGGCTGCCAGGTCATCCTTCGCCTTTGCCGTTAGTATTGCCACTGACCCTGACCTCGTTACCGAGGCAGACATATGGATGGCGCGGATACAGGCCGAAGAGGGAAACAACACAGAGGCATCGCGGCTGCTCCAGGAGATCGAAGAACCGGAGAAGCTGACCAAAGCACTGATGTCAATGTACTACTCTACCCAGGCTGACATTGCCCTCCGGCAGAAACGGTACGGTGATGCAATCCTCCCCCTGACCAAAGCCGTCGACTACACCGGTGACAAGCACACGAAGGTGCGCCTCACCTATCTCCTTGCACAGGTATGCAAAGAGGCAGGAGACAATAATCTCTCCACCCGCTATTTCAGCCAGGTTATAAAGATGAACCCCTCCTATGATCTGGAGTTCAATGCGGGCATCAATCTCGCCGGAGTGACGGACATATCGCATGGCGATGCTGATGATCTTATGAAATCGTTGCGCAGGATGCTTCGCGACTCCAAGAACAAGGACTATCTTGACCAGATCTACTTTGCCCTCGGTGAGCTGGAAAAACGCCTGGGCAACACTGACGAGGCCCTGAAGCTCTGGTCACAGTCGGCTGCCAGCAGCACGGTGAACAGCCGCCAGAAGGCACGTTCATACCTGGCCCTTGGCGGCCACTACCTTGAGCAGCCCGAGTACATGAAAGCATCGCTCTATTATGACAGCGCAACCTACCTGATTGATGACAAGTTCCCCGGTTATGACCTTATCAGCCGCCGTGCCTCGGATCTGGGTGAGTATGCCGGATTCCACAGTGTTGTGGTAGCCGAAGACAGCCTTCGCAAGGTAGCCGGCATGAGCGCCGCAGAACGTGATGCCCTCATCGCCGGCATCATCCGCTCGGTTGAGCAGGAACAGACACAGGCACGGAGCACCGAGGGAAGCGACAGGTACAACATGGGGCAATACTATGAAAACGAACAGCGCTCCCGCGGAGCCATCTCCGCCGAAGGAGGCTGGTACTTCTACAACCAGTCGGCCCTCACCTTCGGCCGTACCGAATTCAGACGGCGCTGGGGCGACAGGAGACTGGAAGATAACTGGCGCAGGGCAAACAAGGCCCGCGCAGCCTTCAGCAACAACTCACCTTCGGAGAACGGGGAGGAGAAGGAGCAGGCCGACAGCGCCGGGGTGGCTCCTGACAGGACCAGGGAGTACTACCTCCGCAACCTCCCGCTGACAGACTCACTGATGAGCCTCTCCGTTTCCAGGAGCGCAGGAGCACTGCTGGGTGAAGGAAAAATTCTTGCTACACGCCTTGCCGACACCCTCGCTGCTGCAAACTCGTTTGAGGAGGCCGCCCGGACAGGCAATGATGACAATATCAGGGCAGAGGCGCTCTATGAGCTCTACCGTCTGCTCCGCATCAGCGACACGCCACGGGCCGAGAGACGCCGGGCTGAGCTGCTGGCCGCCTTCCCGATGTCGGAATACTCGCTTATTCTCTCTGACCCCGACTATGTAAGAAAACACCAGGAGATGGCTGACAGGGCCGTCAGGACCTACAATGACGCATACACCGCCTTCGCTGAGGAGAGATATGCCGATACCCGTACTATCTGCAACGAGGCAATCAGCCTCTTCCCAGGTGATGAGCTTGTTCCCAAATTCATGCTCCTTGATGCCATGGCTGCCGGAGCCCTGTCAGGTGAGATTGCATACAAGGAGAGGCTCGACTCACTTGTTGCCAGGTTCCCGAATACCGCTGAGGGCAGGAGAGCAGCCGAGATAAACGAATTCCTGAGGAAAGAGATACCCGCAATAAAAATTGCCGAGGATACACGTATTGCAGCAGAACTCTATGTTGCCGACACGCTTCAACCCCATTATGCAATTATTATTGCCGGAAACTTTCAGGCAAACATGAACCAGATGGTCTTTGACGTCATCAACTATAACCTCGACAACTATGCCGATAAGAACTACCGTACCGAGGGCACGGGAGTCGACAGGGGTTATATCCTGATAACAACCGGACCCTTTGAAAATGCCCGTGAAGCAGCAGCCTGGCTGAGCGCATTCAACCCCTCTGAGACAGTGCGCGAGGCTGCTACAGCATCCCTGTCCGCTTATATCATCAGTCGTGATAACCTGACTAAGTTCAGGGAAGACAAGGATATAGACAGGTACATCATCTTCTACGGGAGAGAGTATAAAATCACCAGGTGACGTTCAGAGGTGCCAATGAGACAGATAAGAATTTTGTGGGTCGATGACGAAGTGGGAGTGCTCAGGTCGCATATCCTCTACCTTAAGGAGAAGGGGTTCGAGACCGACACATGCCAGGCCGGCAATGACGCCATCAACATGGTCAGGGAAAAAGCCTATGACATCATCTTCCTGGATGAGTACATGCCCGGCCTCAGCGGGATAGAGACCCTCCGCCGCATCAAGGCCATCAGGCCCTCCATCCCTGTTGTGATGATCACCAAGAGCGAGGAGGAGGATATTATGGATGCGGCCATAGGCTCCCAGATAGCCGATTATCTTATCAAGCCCGTCAAGCCGCAGCAGATTCTGCTCTCCCTCAAGCGGATACTGGATATCGGTGATATAGTAACACGCCAGACCACCTCCGTCTTCAGGGAAGAATTCGGGTCAATAACCGATATGATCTCATCAGCCTCCACCTTCGAACAGTGGAGCGAGCTTTACCGCAGGCTCTCCTTCTGGCAGGGAGAGCTGATCAGGTCTTCAGACACCGGTATGAGGGAGGTGCTGCGCATGCAGGATTCAGATGCCAACAGGGCCTTTGGCAAGTACATATCAAACAATTACTTACGGTGGATTTCCACCGAAGCCTCTGACAGGCCGCTGATCTCACCGGCGGTGATGTCAAAAAAGATCTTCCCCCTTATTAAGAAAGAGGCACCGCTCTTCTTCATCGTTGTTGACAACATGCGCCTCGACCAATGGCTGACAATGGCCGGAGACCTGAGCCAGATAATGCGGACCGTCTCCGAGGAGCTATACCTGAGCATCCTGCCCACCACAACGCAGTACTCACGAAATGCCCTCTTCGCCGGGCTCATGCCTGCGGCGATAGATGAGCTGATGCCGGAGTACTGGATCAACGAAAATGATGATGAGGGGAAAAACATCAATGAGGAAAAACTGCTGGGGAAAAACCTGCAGCGTGCCGGCATAACATGTAAATGGAGTTATAACAAGATCAGCTCAGACACCGATGGAAGGACACTGAATGATAAAATCACCCAGCTCCTTGCCAATGACCTGAACGTGGTTGTCTATAATTTTGTTGACATGCTCAGTCATGCCAGAACGGAGATAGGCCTGATCCGAGACATGACAGGTGATGAAGCCTCCTGGCTCTCACTCACTCACTCGTGGTTCGTCCACTCCCCTCTGCTGGAGCTTCTAAGGCTGGTGTCGGCCAGGGGGGCGCGGGTGGTAATCACAACAGACCATGGCTCGGTAAAGGTCCAGAAGCCGGTGCGGGTGGTGGGCGACAGGCAGACATCGGTGAACCTGCGATACAAGACCGGCCGCAACCTTGACTACAATGCCCGTGACCTGTTTGAGATCACCTCTCCCGGGAAGGCGGGACTGCCGATGACAAACATCACCTCGAAGTACATCTTCGCCTGCGGCAATGACTTCCTGGTCTACCCTAACAACTATAACCAGATCGTTTCATACTACCGCGATTCATTCCAGCACGGCGGCATTTCGCTTTACGAGATGATGCTCCCCCTGATTACGCTGGAGCCGGTATAAATAGCTATTTTTGCCGCATGAAGATCGTAGTTACTGACAAAAGCCGGTTGCGCGATGCTGCCAGGCACTTCCTGAGGGAGACGGCTGGCAGACGTATCTTTGCCTTCTACGGGCAGATGGGATCGGGCAAGACAACCTTCATCAGGGCTATCTGCAGTGAGCTGGGCGTGACAGACACCGTCACCAGCCCCACATTCACCCTCATCAATGAATACAAACGTCCGGGCAACCTCCCTGTGTTTCACTTTGATTTTTACAGGATCAGAAAGATCACCGAGGTGCTCGATTTTGGCATTGAGGAGTACTTTGACTCCTCCTCCCCCTGTTTCATGGAGTGGCCTGAGCTCATTGAGCCCCTTTTGCCGCCCGCTACACTCCGGTTATCAATTACAGTCATGGATGACGGCAGCAGGGTCATTGAAACCGTGGAACAACCACCGGTAACCGGATGACGGTAACACAATGACCGGGGCTGACGGTAACACAATGACCTGGGATGACGGCAACACAGTAACCGGATAACAGTAAAATAGTCACCTCGAGGCTGGAACAGCCACCGGTCAGGTGATCCCTCTCATTTTACTCCTCTCTTCTGTTTTCTCTGCGATTAAAATCTTAAATTTGATCTGCTGATATTTATCTTCAGTTGAACCTTTAAAACGAAGCCAGATGAGTGAACCGTCAAGAAGCGCATACATGCCGCGGGAAGAGCTTATTGAGAAAGCTGTCAACAGGCGGCAGATGTCTGTAGGCATGCCGCATGACGTTCATGATGATGAAAAACGCATTGCCCTCACACCCGAGGCAGTGAAGATCCTTACCGAGGCCGGCCACGAGATCTTTATGGAGACCTGCGCCGGTCAGGATGCCGGCTTTTCCGACATGGAATACAGTGACAACGGAGCAGTGGTGGTTGACACCTCCCGGCATATTTATGAGTGTGATATTGTCATAAAGATCGCCCCCTTCACCCAGAAGGAGGCCTCGATGCTCCGGGGCAACCAGATAGTCATCTCCTTCATGAATGCCGCCACCATGGGCGAAGAGACTGTGTCACAGATGATGCGCAAGCGCGTGACAGCGATTGCCAGCGAAAGGATCAAGGACAGTGACGGCATGTTTCCGGTGGTGGAATCAATGAGTGAGATCAGCGGTATCACATCTGTTCTCCTCGCCTCAGAATACCTCAGCACCACCTCGGGAGGCAAGGGGGTGATGCTCGGCGGAGTCACGGGAGTGACACCATCGGAGGTGATAATCATCGGGGCCAACACCGCCGGTGAGTATGCCGCCCGTGCAGCCCTGGGCCTGGGCGCTATAGTCAGGGTGTTCGACACCTCTGTTCACCGTCTGCGTAACTTTCAGAACCTGCTCGGACAGAGACTATATACATCCACCTTCCATCCGCAGGTACTGCAGAAAGCGCTGAAATCGGCTGACGTGCTTATCGGCGCACTCTCAAATGATATTCTCATGCCTTGGTTCTACGTCACAGAGGCGATGGTGCAGGGAATGAAGCGCGGATCGGTAATCGTCGACCTGAGCGTTGACACAGGGGGTTGCGTGGAAACGGCTGAACCGAGGGCGATAAAAGACCCCATCTACGAGAAACACGGTGTCATACACTATTCGGCATGGAACCTCCCCTCGCGTGTCCCCAAGACGGCTTCGATAGCCCTGAGCAACGTCTTCAGGCCGCTGATGCAGGATATAGCCGAAGCCGGTGGCATCACACCCATGCTCAAATTCAACACCGGGCTGCGTGACGGTGTCTATATATACAACGGTATTCTGACCAACGAGGTGCTGGGCCAGAAATTCGGCATACTTTCAAAGGATATCAACCTGCTGCTTGCAGCCTTCTGAATAAGAGGCAGTAGGCAATAGGCAGTAGGCAGTAGTGTTGGCAAAGTTAGGCAGTAAGAATTAAGGTATTGAGGAATTCAATATGCATGGCAATGTTGGTCTCAACAATAAGCTATGGCAACAGGCGGCAGGCTACTGCCAGCTCAGGACAGCCTCCCTGTCCGACTGGCGGATCTGCGCTGCGCGGCCGAGGTACAGCGCCCTGTTATCACTGATATGACCGGCCGGGAAATTAAAGAGCACCGGGTAACCGAATCTACCTGCAACATTCATCACAACCTCCTCAACTGTCTGGTTGAAGACATGCTCCCCCTCCGTAATCTTCTCCATCCCTCCCACAATCAGTGCCGCCAGGTTATTCATCATACCCGTCATCCGCATCCCGGTAAGCATACGGTCAAGATGGTAAAACTTCTCACCTATCTCCTCGATAAACAGTATTGCACCTTCCGTGTCAGGCTGTGCAGGCGTTCCGTTGAGGCTGTAGATGAGGGAAATGTTGCCGCCTATTACCGGACCCGTTGCAGTGAATGAGGCCTCACGTGCCGCTTTCCATGTCACCGGTTCCGGATCCCCCTTCAGCGCCCTGACCATTGTTTCATAGCATCGTGGCGAGCAGTCGGGACTGTTGTAGTTCAGCGGCATCTCTGCATGAAGTGAGACCATACCGCATACGGAGTTAAGCCATAGATGCAGGGAGGTGATGTCACTGTAGCCCACATACCACTTCGGGTGGCTCCTCAGCGAGGTAAAATCGATACGGTCAACTATTCTTGACATGCCGTACCCGCCTCGTGAGCAGAGGACAGCTTTTACCTCCGGGTTGTCGGTAGCCCTCTGGATATCAAGCAGCCGTTCATCGTCGGTTCCGGCAAAGGGACCTCTCCTGGTGAAGACATGTTCGCCCAGCACAACCCTGAAGCCTGACTCCTGAAGCTTTTTTACAGACGGCAGCACAACATCCTGTTCTATATGGCTTGCCGGCGTGATAATTGAAATGAGGTCGCCCTCCTTCAGGTATGGTGGAATAACAAGATCTTTCATGATTGGTCTCTCAGGTTGATAAAACCAAAAGTAGCTATTTTATGAGAGAAATGCCGCCGCCGCTGTGAAGAGACGGTCAAAAGTCCTGTCAACCTCCGTTGACATCTCCCCGGGAAGCACGGGGAACGGGTTTTCATGGGTGAATGAATAGCGCGGAGTCCAGATCTCCAGGTCGGCGCCATGAAGGGTGGCTGACACAGCCTCGGGCGGGATGACGCAGTCGCCGGTAAGCGTGACAGCCCTGAACCTGCCTTCCATATGACTGAAGGGTTTGCCCTGACGGCTCTTCAGCCTCTCGAGTGATGTCATGGAGTAAAACGCATCACCCTCAGGGGTGTCATTCATTATCTTTAAAAGCTTTTCATCTTCCCCGCTCCTGGCGTTAACGGGCCACTCAAGGTAATACGATACCAGTCTCTCAAAGGCTTTGCTGTCCATGATCAGTTTTGAAGTGCCGTTCATCATGCAGAAGGCACTTCCTCCGCAGAAGAGCATTACACGAGTGTCCGCGGGCAGAAGTGAGGGTTTGGTGATCATCATGACCTGCGTTGCCAGAGCCCCTATTGAATAGGCAAAGATATCCACGGGCCCTCCTCCCTTAAGCTGAGGGTGTGTCCCCTCTCTTATCGAGTCTGTCAGCGCGGCCAGATCTTTTACCGTCTGGAAACCTGACAGCATAAAGCGCTGCGGTGAGGCCGACATGCGGGTGCTCAGGGCCACGTTCACGAATGTTGCCATGCGTGTGTCAGGAATAGCCGAGGTGCGGGCAGCAACCAGAGGTACCATCAAATGCCTGTCTATCCAGCTGCGGGGCGAACGGTTCATGTGATAGGCGAAGGGAAAAAGCACAACAGGCCGACCGGTATCGGTAGCCAGCCTCACTCCCCACTGAATATATTTGTTCCAGCTGCGCTCATTGAGGCCGTGAAGCAGGATGATGGCACCCTTGCCGGCACTGTCGCGGGGCGAAAGAATATAATAAAGGAAATCGCGGTTTGCCTGCTCAAGCTCTCCTGACCTGAACAGAGAACGGAAAATGTCACCGACACTCTTCCCGTCAGAGACACTGTAGCTCCCGGCGGAATGAAACACCTCACCCGTAAGCCGCACCCCGGTGCCCGGGATGATACCTTCAGTCATCCCTCCCCTGAAATATGCTGCCATATCTCTCTCTGTAGCGGTGTATCCCATGATGATTTTTCTGCAAACAAAACATATTAGTCAGGTGTCTCAAAATAATAGGTGCTCCCTGCCCTGTCAGGGGCCGTAACCTTTCCCCGGGGGGCCAAAACGGCTCTGCAGGGGTGAAAATCGCATCTAAATTTTCATCCCAAAACCCGACTCAGCTAAAAGTGTTACTTTTGCAAAGGAAAGCCGTGTATGAATATCGACCTTAATAAAAAGCTGCCCGGGTACCTTACTGAAAAGGGGAATATCGTAACCACCATCCTGTTTACGGCAGGGTTTGCTCTGCTGTTTCTTAATATCTATACTCCCTTCGGAGTGACAACATGGTTTGAGGTTTCCAAGCCCACGCTGTTCGTCTATGCCAGCGGGGTGATCCTTGCCGGGATCCTGGTTGTTGCAATCAGCAGGGTAATAATGTACCAGGCCGTACGCCGTGGGTTTGAACCGACACTTTGGCACTATCTTGTATGGGTTGCGGCTGAGATTGTCTCAATGGCTCTCTTCTTCACGCTTTTTGAGATAGTGATACTAGATGATAAGCGTACATTCCCTGAGCTTCTGGGGCGGTCTGTACTGAATACATCACTTACCCTTTTGTTGCCCTATATCATGCTCTGGCTCTATTTCTCATGGCATGACAGCAAGCTCAGGCTCACCGAGATCAGAGAGCAGCCTGATGGCCAGGGACAGAAGCCTATGGTACCCCTCAGGGACGAGAAGGGTGTGCTGCGACTGTCGCTCAAACGCTCTGACATACTATATATTCAGAGCAGCGACAACTACGTCACCGTCTGGTACCAGGCGCAGAACAGAGTGAATAAGTTCATGCTCCGGAATACCCTCAGGACGATGGAGGATGAGCTCAGGCAGGAGGCTGTAATACGCTGCCACCGCTCCTACCTTGTGAACATTGAAAAGGTCAAACTCATTCGCAGGGAGAAAGAGGGGCTGACACTCGAGCTCGAGAGCATCCCGCCGGCCAGCGTCCCTGTGTCGCGTACATTCATGCACGAGGTGCTTACAGCCTTCGGCCACGAGAGCTGATTGCCGGTTCCGCAGTTCTCTAAATTCATTATATTTGCCCGGTTAATCTCAGCAACAGCCTATCACAGATGAAGAAGTACAAGCGCCACCTTATCACATCAGCCCTTCCGTATGCCAACGGACCGATTCATATCGGACACCTGGCCGGAGTATATGTGCCCTCGGACATCTACACCCGTTACCTGAGGATGCGTGGCGAGGATGTTATCTCCATATGCGGTTCCGACGAGCACGGCGTACCCATCACCCTGAAAGCACGGAAGGAGGGCATCACGCCGCAGGAGGTGGTAGACCGCTATCATGAGCTTAATAAAAAAGCCTTCAGCGATTTCGGGATATCATTCGACATCTACTCCCGGACATCCAACAAGATACATTACGAGACAGCCTCACAGTTCTTCCGCAAGCTGTATGACCAGGGCGAATTCATCGAGAAGACCGCAAGCCAGTACTATGATGAGGAGGCCGGATGCTTTCTTGCCGACAGGTACATCACAGGCACCTGTCCGTACTGTGCAAATGAGAATGCCTACGGCGACCAGTGCGAGAAGTGCGGCACCTCACTCAGCCCGACCGATCTCATCAACCCGCGCTCAACCATCAGCGGCAGCGCCCCGGTGAAGCGCGACACGCTCCACTGGTACCTGCCCCTCGACAAGTATGAGCCCTGGATAAAAAAATGGATACTGGAAGATCATACCGAGTGGAAAAGCAATGTGTATGGCCAGTGCAAATCGTGGCTCGATCAGGGACTGCAGCCAAGGGCCGTCAGTCGTGACCTCGACTGGGGCGTGCCTGTTCCCGTAAAGGGCGCAGAAGGCAAGGTGCTGTATGTATGGTTTGATGCGCCCATAGGTTACATCTCCGCAACACGGGAGCTGACTCCCGACTGGGAGAAATACTGGAAAGACCCGGAGACGCGAATGATCCATTTCATCGGAAAGGACAACATCGTGTTCCATTGTATCATCTTCCCTGCCATGCTTAAGGCCGAGGGCAGCTATATCCTTCCTGACAACGTGCCTGCCAACGAGTTCCTGAACCTGGAGTCGGACAAGATATCCACATCACGCAACTGGGCTGTATGGCTGCATGAGTACCTGCTCGATTTCCCGGGCAAGCAGGACTCCCTTCGCTATGCGCTCTGTGCCAGCGCACCGGAGACGAAAGACAACGATTTCACATGGAAGGAGTTCCAGGCGCGAAACAATAACGAGCTTGTTGCCATCCTCGGTAACTTCGTGAACCGTACGCTGGTACTGACAGGTAACTATTACAGGGGTGTGGTGCCCTCCCCGGGGCCGATGACTGACTATGACACCGCAACCATAAGCTCTATCACCTCCTGCAGGGAGAACGTGGAGAGTAACCTCGACACCTTCAAATTCCGCCAGGCCCTGGCCGAAGCCATGAACCTGGCACGGCTTGGCAATAAATACCTCGCTGATACCGAACCGTGGAAGGTTGTCAAAACCGACCCCGACAGGGTAAAGACAATCATGTACGTCTCATTGCAGATAACGGCCAATCTCGCCATTCTGCTGGAGCCGTTCCTCCCCTTCTCAATGGATAAGCTGAGAGGCTGGCTGGGTATAGCCGGCCTCAGCTGGGATGCTGCCGGAAGGTCAGACCTTCTTCCTCCCGGGCACACGGTCTCATCCGGTGAACTGATGTTCAGCAAGGTGGAGGATGCAGAGATCGAGAGACAGGTACAGAAGCTTCTTGACACTAAAAGGGCCAATGAGGCGGCAGGCGCTACTGTGATACCTCAGAAGGAGGATGTCAGCTTCGAGGAGTTCAACAGGATGGATATACGCACTGCCACAATCCTTGAGGCAGAGAAGGTACCCAAGACAACCAAGCTAATCAGGCTTAAGGTTGACACGGGAATTGATGTGCGAACAATCGTCTCAGGCATAGCCGAACACTTCACCGCGGAGGAGCTGCCGGGTAAAAACATCTCCGTCATTGTCAACCTGGCGCCGCGAACCATCAAGGGCATCGAGTCCAGGGGGATGGTCCTGCTGGCTGAGGATGAGAGCGGTAAACTTGTGTTTGTGGTGCCGGAGAAGAAGGTAAAAAACGGAAGTCCCGTCAAATAAGTCGAAAGTCTGTAAAGTCCGTAAAGCCGAAAGTCAGGAAAGTCCTTAAAGTCTGTAAAGTTTAAATTCCAAAGGTCTCAAGTCTAAAGGTCCTGTCGGAGCGAAGCGGATATCCCGACCGAAGAGTCTGGACGGTCTAACAGTCTAATTCTTAATTCTTAACTCTTAATTCTTAATTTCACTACTGCCTACTGCCTACTCCCTGACTTGTAGACCCACGAACCCGGGAACCTGGACAATATCTTCCCAAGGCCAATTTTAGCCTCATCGAGGGTGGCGAATGATTCAGCACTGACACGCAGGAATCCGTCGGGACCGCCTGCTACCTCCGGATCATAGCCCAGCTTGCGTAGTTTGTCAACCATCACAAGGGCATTATCCTCACCCTGGAAACTTCCTATAATAATCATGTACCTGTAATCCTCCACGACCACTGCCCTTGACGGACGTATGGGCTGCTGAACGGTTGCCGCAGTAGCGGGCGGGGCAGATTGCGTTGCTGGCTCTGCGCCGGATGGGACAGGCTTTGTTGTTGTCTCAGGCCTTGACTGGGCAGCCCGGGTAGCAGGCTCTGTGACAGCCTGGACAGGCTTTGTTGCTGTCTCCGGGCCGGACGGGGTGGTTTGTGCCGGTTGTTCCCTGATAACCGGCCTGGTCACCGGTGGCTCTTCGCGCGTGGCACGGGCCGGTGGCAATGTACCTTCGTCAACGGCCGGTGCAGCCACCGGCGGCTCTTCATTCACACTCTCCTCTGGAATGACAGCAGTCTTACCTGCATCAATCTGTTCACGGTTGAATTCAAGCTCTGCCCTGGCAAGAGGATTAAGGGTTGATTCCTCAAGGTTTCCCTTGAAGAGATGGTCATTGAAGGGCACAAGTGCAAGCGCCACAAGCACCGGTATAATGACTGCAGCCCTCGTCAGCAGTCCTCTCACTGAAGGCTGGCTCACTGCCGGCTCATGCCGCTTCTCCAGTACCTTTTTCCTGACATCAAACCCTTCCACCGGCTGCCGGTGATAGGCGCTGAGGCCGTATGATGAGAGAAGGTAATTGACAGTTGTGTCAGGTTCAAAGACTATCAATCCCTCATAATTGAGCGAGAATGTACCGAGATGATCTATTGGTACCGGGTTGCCGGCCATAATCCTCCGTCTGAGGGCGTCCGCCCACTCGAGAACTATATCGCGTGCCTCACCGTAACCCATACCAAGGGATGCTGAGATATGGCCTATCAGAAGCCCGTCATTTCCCGTCAGATGACGGTTGAAAGTTATCTTTCTAGAGGGTGGAATGAACAGACCTTCCCTGCGGTCTGCACGTGCCGGGAAGTAGTTCCCGATAAACGCACCAAACCCCGGAATAATGACACAATCGTGCCTGAAAAGCAATTCCCTTATGTATCCGCTGATATCCTTCGGCATGTGTAAGCAATAATGAACAAAGATAAAAAGAAAGCTGATTTCGGAACAGAAAAAAGGGTTAAATAAAATCACTTATCTTCGCCTTAAAGAGACGAAGATGTCCATGAAGAAGATAGAGATGGTTGACCTCCGGTCACAGTATGAGAGGCTTAAGGCAGATATTGACAGTGCAGTTTCGGGGGTCATCAGCTCAACTGCCTTCATCAAGGGCCCTGATGTGCGCCTTTTCGAGGAGGAGCTTCAACGGTACCTGGGTATACGCAATGTAATTGCCTGCGCCAACGGCACGGACGCACTGCAGATAGCCATGATGGCACTCGGCCTCAGAGCCGGAGATGAGGTGATAACAACCAACTTCACCTTCATTGCAACCGTTGAGGTCATAGAGCTGCTTGGGCTGAAGGTGATTCTCGTTGATCCTGATCCGGGTACATTCAACATCAGCATTGAGGCTATTGAGAAGGCGATCACTCCGCGCACGAAGGCAATTGTTCCGGTGCATCTGTTCGGGCAGTGTGCCGATATGGAGCCGCTCATGGAGCTGGCAGGCAGGCACGGCATACACGTCATCGAAGACGTAGCCCAGGCCACGGGAACAGAATACCGGTTCATTGACGGCACGGTGAAGAAAGCAGGCGCAATGGGCACAATAGGCTGCACTTCATTCTTCCCTTCGAAAAACCTCGGGTGTTACGGCGACGGTGGCGCTCTCTTCACTGACAATGATGAGCTGGCAGCACTCATCCGCAGCATCACCAACCATGGCATGAAGGTCAGGTATTATCATGACACTGTAGGGGTCAACTCACGCCTTGACACAATCCAGGCTGCCATCCTGCGGGTCAAGCTGCGCCATCTTGACGACTTCAATGAGGCGCGGCAGAAGGCGGCAGCCCATTATGACAGGGAACTGTCCGGCCTGCGGGGCATAACTGTGCCTGTCAGGGCAGCCAACTCGACACATATATTTCACCAGTACACCCTCCGGATCGACGGCGGTGAGAGAAACAGCCTGCGCGAGTGCCTTGAGAACGAAGGGATACCTTCAATGATATACTATCCTGTACCCCTTCATATGCAGAAGGCCTATGCCCACCTCGGGTACAGGGCTGACGACTTCCCTGTCACCGCCCGGCTAACAGGAGAGGTGCTGTCGCTCCCGATGCATACGGAACTTGACGACGAACAGCTGTCGTATATCACCGGGTGCATCAGGTCAAAATTCAACTGAAAACCACAATGGAAAAAGAATACTTTGCACACGAAACGGCCGTGATCGACCAGGGGTGCACTATAGGCAAAGGAACAAAAATATGGCACTTCAGCCATATAATGAAAGATGCCGTCATAGGCTCAGGCTGCAACATAGGCCAGAACGTCGTTGTCTCACCGGGTGTCATCCTGGGAAATAATGTCAAGGTGCAGAACAATGTCTCCATATATACCGGAGTTATATGTGAAGATGATGTTTTCCTCGGCCCTTCAATGGTATTCACAAACATAACCAACCCCCGCAGCGCTGTCATCAGGCGCGATCAGTACGCCGCAACTGTTGTCAGGCGCGGTGCCTCAATAGGTGCCAACGCTACAATCGTATGCGGCAATGAGATAGGCGAATACTCTCTCATTGGTGCCGGGACGGTAATTACCCGAAATGTCAAACCCTTTGCACTTGTGGTGGGTAACCCCGGCCGGCAGACCGGATGGGTATCCGAATACGGCCACAAGCTCTCCTTCAACAGCGACGGCACGGCTCTGTGCCCGGAAAGCGGCCAGAGGTACCGGCTCGAGGGGGAGACGGTGACGAAAATTATTTAGTATCTTTATGGCTTCATAACATCATCTGATGGATAATACACCTAAAAATTTCGGACTCATAGGTGTTGCCGGCTATATTGCCGAGCGGCACCTTAAAGCCATAAAAGAGACAGGAAACCTCCTCCTGGCAAGCCTCGACAGGTTCGACAGCGTGGGCAAAATTGACAACTACTTTCCCGAGAGCGATTTCTTTGTTGAGTTCGAGAGATTCGACAGGCATATCGACAAGCTCAAGAGAGGCGGAGTACAGCTGGATTATGTCAGCATTTGTTCACCCAATTACCTGCACGACTCTCACATCAGGTTTGCACTCAGGCATCAGGCCGATGCAATCTGCGAGAAGCCCGTGGTGCTTAACCCCTGGAACATCGAAGCACTCCAGGAGATAGAGAAGGAGACGGGCCACAGAATCTATAATATCCTGCAACTAAGATACCACCCGGTGATCATGGAACTGCGCAACCGTATCGCAGCCGGTCATTCGGACAAAAAGCACGACATAGACCTCACATACGTAACAAGCCGCGGACACTGGTACGATATATCATGGAAGGGCGACATCAATAAGTCGGGAGGCATCGCCACCAACATCGGCGTCCACTTCTTTGACATGCTGGGATGGATCTTCGGCCCCGTTGTGTCAAACAGGGTATACCTGCTCGAGAATCACAGGGCCTCCGGCTTCCTTGAACTGGAAAAGGCACGGGTAAGATGGTTCCTGAGCATCGACACCAACGACCTCCCGGCACAGGCAAAGGAAAAGGGCAAAAGAACATACAGGAACATAACCGTTGACGGAGAGGAGCTTGAATTCTCGGAAGGATTCACTGATCTTCATACCGTGACCTACCAGGAGATAATGAAAGGGAACGGCTATGGCCTTGAGGATGCGCGACAGAGCATCGAAACAGTCTACCAGATTCGCAACTCGGCACTTTCAGTTTTAACAGGAGAATATCACCCACAAATCAAAAAATAATATGTACAATCGACTTCTAAACAAGGAGACAAAACTCTCCCTTATCGGCCTCGGATATGTCGGCCTTCCTATAGCACTTGAATTCGCACGCAAGATAAAGGTCGTGGGCTTTGACATCAGGCCTGACCGCGTGGACCTGATGAAGAAGGGTATCGACCCTAGCAATGAACTTGAACGCGAAGCATTTAACGGCACTGATATTAAATATACCTCTGATCCTGAAGATCTTAAGGAAGCATCATTCCATATAATTGCAGTCCCGACACCCGTTACCAAACATAACCTGCCCGACCTCACCCCGGTGCTCAAGGCCTCGGAGACGGTAGGCAGGATCCTGAAGAAAGGCGATTATGTTGTCTATGAATCGACTGTATATCCCGGTTGCACCGAAGAAGACTGCGTTCCTGTACTCGAGAGATATTCCGGCCTGAAATGCCCCGCAGATTTCAAGGTGGGTTTCTCACCGGAGCGAATCAACCCCGGAGACAGGAACCACACCCTGACCAAGATCGTCAAGGTCACCAGCGGCTGCGATGCCGAATCGGCAGAGAACATAGCAAAAACCTACGAACTGATCATCAGCGCAGGAGTACACCGGGCTTCATCAATAAAGGTTGCCGAGGCTGCCAAGATCATTGAAAACACGCAGCGCGACATCAACATCGCGTTCATGAATGAGCTCTCCATCATCTTCAACCGGATGGGCATCAACACCTACGAGGTGCTTGAGGCTGCCGGCACAAAGTGGAACTTCCTCAAATTCTATCCCGGCCTGGTTGGGGGCCACTGTATTGGTGTTGACCCCTATTACCTCTCATACAAGGCCAAGGCCATGGGCTATCATCCCCAGATGATCGACTCCGGCAGGTTCACCAATGACAGCATGGGAGCCTATGCAGGCAAGGAAACAGTCAAGAAACTTATAGCCGCCCACAAAAGCCCCGACAAGTCAAGGGTGCTGGTAATGGGAATGACCTTCAAGGAGGATGTCACTGACATCAGGAACTCAAAGGTGATTGACGTTGTCACCGAGCTGCGCGACTTCGGCGTAGAGGTTGATGTGATCGATCCGGGCGCCTCTCACGAGGAGGTGAAACATGAGTACGGCATTGACCTGAAGAAAAACCCGGAAGGTAAATATGACGCAATCATCGTGGCAGTTTCCCATAAGGAATACACGGGCCTTGATGAAAAATTCTTCCTTGACCTCCTCAATGAGAGAGGCATACTCGTCGACCTTAAAGGTCTCTACAGGAACAAGATGAAGTGGCTGACATACTGGAGTCTGTAATGCATAAAAAGGTAATAGTCACCGGCGGGACCGGGTACATAGGATCGCACACTGCCGTAGAACTGATAACTGAAGGATTTGATGTTGTTATCATCGATAACCTCAGCAATTCAGACATCAGCGTGCTTGACGGAATACATGCCATCACCGGTATAACCCCGAAATTTTACAATGCCGATACCTGTGACAGCTCCAGGCTCAGCGAGATATTCAGGGCTGAGGGAAGGGTGGATGCAATCATTCACTTTGCCGCCTACAAGGCTGTGGGCGAATCAGTCAGAAAACCCCTCGACTATTACCATAACAATCTGACCTCCCTCATTAACCTCCTTGACATGATGGAGCGTCATAACACACCGGTGATTGTCTTCTCATCTTCATGCACTGTTTACGGCCAGCCAGAGGTGCTGCCCGTAACGGAGGCTTCACCGGTTAAGGAGGCCGCCTCACCATATGGTTATACTAAACAGGCAGGAGAGATTATCATCCGTGACACAATGGCATCAAGACCTTATCATAAGGCCGTGTCACTCAGGTACTTCAACCCCATTGGAGCCCACCCAACCGCACATATCGGCGAGCTGCCGCGAGGCGTGCCGGAGAATCTCGTGCCCTACATAACCCAGACCGCCATCGGACTCCGTGATGAGCTGAAGGTCTTCGGAACCGATTATGACACACCTGACGGGTCATGCATCCGCGATTACCTCCATGTGGTCGACCTTGCAAAAGCTCACGTGGTGGCACTGAAGAGACTCCTTGACGGGGAGAATAGAACCAACTACGAGGTCTTTAATCTCGGCACCGGGACAGGCGTCTCTGTACTGGAGGCCATCGCTGCCTTCGAGAGGGCCACAGGGGTTAAGCTGAAATATACACTGACAGGCCGGAGGGCAGGAGACATTGAAAAGATCTGGGCCGACCCCTCGCTGGCCAACAGGGAGCTTCAATGGAAAACGGAAATATCCCTTGACGATGCAATGGAGACAGCGTGGAGATGGGAAAATAAAATAAAAAAACAGACATCATGAAGAGGATCATACTCATAACCGGAGGAGCAGGTTTTATCGGGTCACATGTCGTGAGACGGCTGGTCAGCAAATATCCTGACTACACAATCGTTAACGCAGACAAACTGACCTATGCAGGCAACCTGGGCAACCTTGCCGGCCTCGAAAAGGCTCCCAACTACCAGTTCCGCAAGGTCGACATAGTTGACAAAGATGCGGTCAATGCCCTCTTCAGGGAGTTCGGGTTTGACGGGGTGATACACCTCGCCGCCGAATCACATGTAGACAGGTCAATCACCTCTCCCGATGAGTTCATCTATACAAATATTATCGGCACAGTCAACCTGCTGACGGCATTCCGCAATACTGACACCGGCCGCGATGTACGAAGACTCTTTTACCACATCTCAACCGACGAGGTATACGGCTCACTTGAACACGGCGGTCTCTTCACCGAGCAGACGTCATACGACCCGCGCAGTCCCTACTCAGCCTCGAAGGCAAGCTCTGACCACATGGTGAGAGCTTTCGGAAACACATACGGCCTGCCCTGGGTAATCTCCAACTGCTCTAATAACTACGGCCCCAACCAGTTCCCCGAGAAACTCATACCTCTGACAATCAATAATATAAAGACGGGCAAACCTATCCCCGTTTACGGTAAGGGTGAGAATATAAGGGACTGGCTCTATGTAGAGGATCATGCTTCGGCAATCGAACTCATCTTCCACGAGGGAAAGCCGGGTGAGACTTATAATGTGGGCGGAGACAACGAGTGGAAAAATATTGACCTCGTTCGGCTTATGTGCCGCATCATGGATGGAAAACTGGGGAAAGCCGCCGGCAGCTCGGAGAAGCTGATAACCTACGTCACTGACCGTGCAGGTCACGACCTCAGGTATGCCATTGACAGCAGCAAGCTGCAGAAGGAGCTCGGCTGGAGGCCGTCAGTCACCTTTGAACAGGGGCTGGCCCTGACCGTCGACTGGTACCTGGCAAATGAGAGGTGGCTTGAAACGATCATCTCCGGCGCCTACGCGAAGTATTACGAGGAGATGTACGGGCAGAGGTAGAATTGGCGATTACCAATTGTCGATTGTCGATTTAATCAAAAATCGCAAATCGCAAATCGCAAATCCTTTAGATCGTCAGACCTTCAGACGTTTGATCAACTCGTCACCAAGTTCCGTTTTGGTCTTAATATGATCAAGGATGGCCAGGACGACGCCATTCTTTTCGAAGTCGCCCCTCACCTGCTCGAAATCGCGCTTCTTGACCTCATCATCACCGTCAATGCCGAAGCCGGTCATTGACGAGAGTGTGAACTCCTTGCGGGCATCCTCATAGAGCATCCTGTCGAGATCGACCACGCTCTTCTTCCACTTTTCGACGATATCTATGATATCCGCAGCCGTCAGCTTATCATTCAGCTTGCCGGTCTCCCGCGGCAGCCGTTCGTAGATCCATGTCCACTCCAGGTCATAATAATGCTTGTGGATCTGCTCAAAGCTCTTATTGATGGCATCGGCATTCTTCATCTCCTTATTCTCGATGGAGGCAAGCAACTCATCTATCGACCTGATTGGCGCAATGAGTCCCGCCATGTCAATCCAGTCGCCGGCGCCCTTGTCAGATTCCGGTTTCATCCTTTTCCTGATGTCGGCATCCGAGTGGAACTCCATCCCTTCAAGTCTTTTGATCACGGAGTTACCGATGAATTTGTCAATACCCATCTGGTACAGGGTGATGCCACGTTCGGCAGCCGTGCTCTTCATCCTCATCCTGTCAAAGGAGAGGAGAGGTTGACCGGGGTTATCACTGAGCAGTTTATGCAGCAGTTCTCTGCCGTTTATCATCTTCCCGACGGTGAACGGACTGAGAAGATTGTAGTTGATCTGGTCAAGCTTCTTCGGGTCCTTGCGCATGTCGCGCTTCGGCCACTTCTGGGCATCACGGATTGTTCCCACGCTCCTCAGGTTTATTCCCGGGATAAGCTGTGACTCATAGTTCACCTCAGTCAGGTATGAGAACGGAAACTGTGTTGTATCAACGTTATGGTAGTGCCTCCCGACGACCAGTGTAAACGGTCCGATGCGAGAAGGCCACAGCATGTAAGAGTCAGAGGTGGTCTTTGATCCCCGCTCCATGATTCCCTGGTGGATCGGGCCCAGCTTGTACATGTGGTTGCTCTGGTTTGATCCGCTGCCGGCGTTCATGAATGAGAAGATGCCGGCGATGAGCAGGGTTGATTTGTGGTGGGTCACGGTATAGGGGCCTGCAAAGATGGAGCAGGCTTCGCCGTGATAACCTCCGCAGTTGGAGAAGAAGAGTGAATTCTCTGCCGAATACTGCTTTGAGAGGGTGCATCCCTGTCCGATAAAGCATTTGTCAATCACGGCAGCGTCATTCACCTTTGATCCGGAGCATATTATAAAGTGATCCATGATCACGTCATTGCCTATATAGACCGGGTCCTTATATGAGCTGTTCACCGATCCTTCAGCCAGCCTTGACACGTCTTCGATCACCGCGCCGTTTCCTATCTTCACGTTTTTGATGGTTCCGCACCCGGCGATATATGACCCGGAGCCTATCTCCCCACGGTCCGACTTCACGCTTTCGGCATACTCATCAATAAGTTTCTCAATCACCCCGATGACAGCAGGCCTGTGCCTGTAGAGGGTGATGATGTAGGCCATGTGTGATGACAGGCGGTCCCATATCGGTACCTCCCTGCCGCCGGTCTCGTTGAGGACCGCCACGCGTGTGCCGTTGCCGAATGATGTGCGGCCCTCGGTGGAGATATGACCGCAGTTTCTTATCACTACACCTTCACCGATGTCATAATTGGCGATGAAGCCTGTGATGTCGGTGATTGTGACATTGTCGGCTATAGTGCAATTGTGTATATGAGCGTTCCTTATGCCGTGCTGCAGGGGAAGGCCGCATCTCTCCCGCGCCACACCGTTGAAGAAGCCCAGCCTGACTATACCTGAGAAGGTAACGTTTTGGATCCTCTCTGCATTGAACGGGTCTTTGACAAATACACTCTCCCAGGAATTGCTCCTGCAGCCCGCTGCCTCAAGACCGCGGATCTCTCCTATACTCAGACTTCTGTAACCGTCAGCCATATTACCCAGCTTTATATTATTCCACAGTGACTGATTTTGCCAGGTTTCGCGGCTGATCAACATCGCATCCGCGAAGAACGGCAATATGATAAGAAAGAAGCTGCAGCGGAATCACTGCCAGCACCGGAGCAAAAACTGAAATGGTATCAGGCACCTCCATCACATGATCAGCCATTGCACTTATAACCTGGTCTCCCTCCGTGACTACGGCTATCACCTGGCCTTTCCTTGCCTTGACCTCCTGTATGTTACTGACTATCTTGTCATAGGAGTTTTCTTTTGTGGCCACAACAATCACCGGCATATGCTCGTCTATCAGGGCTATGGGGCCGTGTTTCATCTCAGCTGCCGGGTAGCCTTCGGCGTGTATGTATGAGATCTCCTTGAGTTTCAGCGCCCCTTCCATTGCCACCGGGTACAGCAGTCCTCTTCCCAGGTAAAGGGCGTTTGTAGAGTCCTTGTAGATCTTTGCCAGGGCAAGTGCCTGGTCATTCACCTTCAGTGCCTCTTCAACCTTGCCGGGGAGCGATACCAGTTCGCCTATCAGCCCGCGGTAGCGTGATTCGTCAAGAAGGCCCTTGCGGTAACCTATCTCGAAGGCTATCATGGCCAGTGCCACCACCTGCGTGGTGAATGCCTTTGTAGATGCCACCCCAATCTCGGGACCGGCGTGTGTGAAGACACCTGCATTGGTCTCACGGGATATGGATGATCCCACAACGTTGCATATGCCCAGCACCATGGCGCCCCGTTCCTTTGCCATGCGTATGGCCGCCAGTGTGTCGGCGGTCTCGCCGCTCTGGCTGATTGCAAGGACTACGTCGCCCTTCTTGATCACAGGGTCGCGATACCGGAACTCTGACGCATATTCAACCTCCACGGGTATGCGACAGTACTCCTCAATGATGTATTCGCCCACCAGACCTGCATGCCATGATGTGCCGCATGCTACAATCAGTATCCTGTCTGCCGAAGTCATTGTGTCAAACACATTGTGCAGGCCTCCCAGCATCAACCCCGCCTGGTTGGGAAGAATCCTTCCCCTGAAGGTATCATGAATGGCCCTGGGCTGTTCAAAGATCTCCTTGAGCATGAAATGAGGATAACCCTCCTTGTCTATCTCTCCGATCTTCAGGTCAACCTCTTTCACCTCGGGCTCCACCCTCTTGTTCCTGATGGCCTTGAGCACCATCTCATCCTTCCGTATGACCGCTAGGTCATCGTCATTGAGGTAAATGACACGCTGGGTATGTTCAACTATGGGTGTTGCATCTGATGCGATGAAGTTCTCGCCGTCGCCTACGCCGATCACCAGTGGTGAACCGAGGCGTGCGGCGAAGAGCTTGCCCGGCTCGTCGCGACAGTAAACGGCAATGCCGTAGGTGCCTTCCACCTTGTTCAGCGCCATTATGATAGCCTGTTCTGCTGACAGATCGCCCTCAAGATAGAGATGCTCCATGAGGTTGGCAAGCACCTCGGTGTCAGTCTGGCTCGTGAATTTCACATCACGACTCTCAAGATGCTTTTTTATGCGGGCGTAGTTCTCAATGATGCCGTTATGCACCACAATGAAATGTCCCCTGCAGGATACCTGCGGATGTGCGTTTATCTCGTTGGGCTCCCCATGGGTTGCCCACCGTGTATGACCCATGGCTATGGACCCGTCAAAATCCTTGCCTGCAACCATCTCCTCAAGATCGCGGACCCTGCCGGCACACTTGAAGATCTCCGTCCTCTCACCGTTGCTTATGGCAATACCCGCAGAGTCATAGCCCCTGTATTCAAGCCTCTTGAGTCCGTTAATGACTATGTCTCGGGCAGGGCGGGATCCTATATATCCTACAATTCCACACATAAATGACTTTTAAGTGTTAGCTGATAAATATTAACTGCTAGCTAATCAATATATTGTGTATGCAAACTCAAATCGGAAGGCAGGGTCATTACCGTTAGCCCCGAAGATTACATTTTGCACGGCTGATAGAGGAAAAAAGAGCTCAACTGAAGTTGTTTCAATCTCCCCGTCAAGGTATTGCTGGACGAAGGATGTTATGTTGAACTGGTAGCTGTCTTTTTCGGTGTAGTATGTCCCGTCCATGAAGCTTACGTCATGAATCAGGTCAGGGATTGCCTGCTCCTCTCCATCGCTGTTGCGGTACCTGACATAGATCTGGCGGGGCATGTTCTTCTCGAGATAGGCCTCGCCGTCGATGTGTACCGGGGCCACTATCCTGGCCTTATTGACCGCTATTCTGTCAATAGCCCTGAAGGCCTCGAGTGACGGCAGGTCAAGCCTGACATATACACCGTGGTACGTCTGCAGGTAGGCTGAAGTGTCAGCCACAAGATCATTGACATGCAGAATCTGTTTCGCGGGGTCTGCCGTAGTGCGGTCATGAGTGAACCTGTTATAGTTCACAGCCCTGCTGGTTGCCACAAAGGAGTAGTTGTACTTTACATCGGCTGTGTCATGATAGAATACTGTTATGCCAAGCGGGTCATCAGGGGCTGTCAGCTCCATGAGGACAGGGTTGGTTGGACTGTAGATGCCGAAGTAGAGTCCCTTGAAGAAGGTCTTGTAAAAGTTTGACGCAGGGCGAAGCTGCGTGGTGTCACGAAGGAGGTGTTCGCCAACCCAGTTGTGCAGCCTGATTGAATAGGTGGAGTCAGCCTTCAGCACGGGCATCTGGTATTCTCCGAGAAATTTGATTGTATCAGGATCCTGGGCAGAATAAAAGTCAGTGGTATCGGTGATCAGTGTGCCGGTCTCATACAGACGCAGATAGTGCATGGCTGCCGTGTCGCCCGAGATTCTTGATGGCAGGAAGGTCAGAAATACCGAATCGATCTGAAATATCTTGGTTGGCCAGGCGCTCATAAGCCTGAGCTGTGTAACGAAATCACAGTATGTGCTTCCGAAATACTCATCATAGATACCGCCTGCTATCATCCGGGTGCTGTCTGACGACAGTGAGAAATCATCATACATGGTGTATGCCCTGATTGATATTGTGTCGGTTGATTTGATCGCAATGAAATCTTCATCAGGCAGGAGGCCGATGCCTATATTCATAGGATCCTGATCACATGAGGCCACGGTAATGGCCAGCAGGAAGTAGAGAGGAAGTATGGATTTAAGCAATCCGGTCCGGAGACCGCTATGGTTCCTATTTCTTTTTTTCAAGTAGAAGCTTGTCATAAAATTCGTTGTATGCATCAATATAATTCTCCTCACCCTGGTATTCCAGGAGGGGCTTGTCCATGCCGGCAACCTGTTTCTTTACCTTCTCGTCAATATTGTCGCTTCCGAAGATAACTCCGTCAGAGTTCTCGGAGGCCATTTGCGTCAGGCTCTGGAAGTCAACGCCGTTCTTTATCGCCTTAAGCGAAGCACTGTCAATACCGTCAGCCATAAGTTTATCAGCCAGGGCAGATTTCAACGGCTTTTTAAAACCGTTATTGTAGACGGAATATACCGATTTGACCTTGCTGAACACCGGGTCGTCAGCATAGATCTTCCGCAGGTACAGTGGCACGAGTGAGGCAAGCCATCCGTGGCAGTGCACAATGTCAGGGCTCCACCTCAGTTTCCTCACGGTCTCTATGACGCCCCGGGCAAAGAAGATAGCCCTCTCGTCGTTATCCTCGTACTCAATGCCTGATGCGTCAGCCACAGTGTGCTTACGCTGGAAGTAATCATCATTGTCAATGAAATAGACCTGCATGCGGGCCGACTGGATGGAAGCTACCTTGATGATGAGCGGATGATCGGTGTCATCAATGATCAGGTTCATTCCCGAAAGGCGGATGACTTCGTGAAGCTGGTTCCTTCTCTCATTGATAGAACCATAACGGGGCATGAAAGTGCGGATCTCCTTCCCCCTTTCCTGTATGCCCTGCGGCAGATCACGGCTGATCTTTGAAAGCTTTGTCTCAGCAAGATAAGGCATGATCTCCTGTGAAACAAACAAAACCCTTCTGCTCTCCATTAAAACCTCCCCGGTATACCTTAATTAAATCAAAGTGCAAAGATAATAAAAAAAATACAATTAATTTCCAAGCATAAATGCAACGGGTTACCCGTAAAATGGTGTTATTTTGTATTGCCGGGCCGGTACCACTCCGGTGCCTGGCCCTGCCAGTCACATATAATTCAGAGCAATGAAGGTACTGACAACTGTCAAAGAGGTAAGGGAGCATTACAGGGTATGCGTGTTGAGGCATCCCGGTCTTGTTCCCACCATGGGCGCGCTGCATGAAGGACATATCTCCCTGGTGGAGACGGCGGTAAAGAGCTGCCGGATGGTTGCCGTCTCCATCTTCGTCAACCCCACCCAGTTCAACGATCCGAATGACCTCCTGAAGTACCCGAGAACCCTTGAGGCTGACCTGGAGATGCTCTCCGCCGTCATGAGGGATAACGATTTTGTCTTTGCCCCGGCAGTGGAGGAGATATACCCGGAGCCCGATACACGTCTCTTCGATTTCGGGGAGATCGAACGGGTAATGGAGGGAACCTTCCGGCCCGGCCACTTCAACGGGGTGGCACAGGTGGTGTCGCGGCTCTTTGATATTATCAGGCCCTCCACCGCCTTCTTCGGACAGAAAGACTATCAGCAGCTCACGATAATAAGGGAGCTGGCACGCCGTGACTTCCCATCGACAGAGATAATAGCCTGTCCGATAGTCAGGGAGGCCGACGGTCTGGCCATGAGCAGCAGGAACAGACGCCTGCTTCCCCGCCACCGCGAGAGAGCCGGGGAGATCTACCGGACCCTTATCGCTGCAGCAGCCATGACCCCTGATTATGAAATTGCAGAGATAAAGGAGTTCGTCGCCGACAGGATAAACATGATCCCCGACTTCAGACTTGAATACTTCGATATCGTTGAGGATGTGACTCTTATTCCGGTCAGATCAGCCATTGAAATGTCTCCTGATAAAACATACTACGGCTGCATAGCCCTCTATGCCGGCAATGTCAGGCTTATTGACAATATCGAGATGAAGTTGCGCTGACGAAAAGGATATTTATCTTTGCACATTAAAATGGATTCATTCCAGCAGAACAATGATGATAGAGGTACTTAAATCGAAAATACACAATGTCACCGTCACCGGTGCAGACCTTAACTACGTGGGAAGCGTCACAATTGACGAAGACCTTATGGATGCAGCCAACCTTGTTGAACATGAGAAGGTGCAGGTGCTTAACAGGAACAACGGCGACAGGCTGGAGACATATGTCATCAAGGGCCGGAGAGGCTCGGGCGAGATCTGTCTGAACGGGCCGGCAGCCAGACGTGTCGCAATCGGTGATGTGGTGATAATCATGTCATTTGCAATGGTCGATTTCGCCGAGGCGCGGACATTCACTCCGCATATCATATTACCCGATACAGCCACTAACAAACTTATCTGAAATTGAAAAAGGGGCTGAAGCAAACTTTTCAGGCCGTACTGTTCCTTGCCCTGGCCGTGCTGCTCCTGTGGCTCTCATTCAGGGGCATCGACTTCAGGGATCTCGGTGATGTGTTGCGCAAAGCACACTACGGGTGGCTGGTGCCTGCCATAATCGTCTCCCTCCTTAGCTTCCTGATCAGGGCCCGCCGATGGACGCTACTCATAGAACCCCTGGGATATAAGGCAGGAGTGGTTAACGCATACCATGCGGTCTTAACAGGGTATTTCGCCAACATGATCTTCCCGAGGCTGGGTGAGGTAGCCAAGTGTGCCGCCCTCGGCAAGAAGGAGAAGATTCCTTTTGACAGGCTCGTGGGAACCATGCTTGCAGAGCGAACAGTAGACATACTTACTGTCCTGGTGATTCTCGGTCTCACACTGGTCGTTGGCAGTTCCCTCACCGGAAGCTTTCTCTCCGAGAATGTAATCACCCCGGCAGAAGAGAAGCTTTCATCATCCCTTGGCTCACTCACGGCCATAACCCTGTTCATCATCGCCCTGGCCATACTTGTCATAGTGATCTATTTCAGGCTCAGGCCAAGGCTATCGGTTAAACCCCTGTTCTCAAGGGCTTACGCCTTCACAGACGGCATTCTTGACGGAGTGAAGTCCATCGCCAGGCTGAAAAGAAGGTGGGAGTTCATACTGCTTACATTTCTGTTATGGGTCTGCTATCTCCTGATGTCATACTTTCCGCTTTTGTGTCTTGACGCAACCTCGGACCTGGGTATGGGAGCCGCCATGTTCATACTGGTGATCGGCAGCTTCGGGATGGCAGTGCCGGTACAGAGCGGAATGGGAGCATATCACTGGATCGTGTCACGCGGCCTTCTTGTGGCCTACGCCATACCCCTCGAGGAGGGATTGGCCTATGCCACCCTCTCCCATGAATCACAGTTCATTCTGATAGCCCTGTTCGGTGCAATCTCGATATATGCGCTTCTGGGGAAAAAAGGCGGAAAGGTTTTATCCTCTGCCGTTGCTGAAAAAGAGGCGTGATAGAGTTCTTTTGGTAAATTTGCCTGTTGGATAATCCTTTTCCCCATGGCAAAGAACAAGACTGTATATGTGTGTCAGAACTGCGGCGCCGAGTCACCCAAATGGATTGGCCATTGTCCTGCTTGCAGGGAGTGGAACACCTATCGTGAGGAGCTTGTCACTCATTCGTCATCCACGGGGATAACTAAAGATGCCCCCCGGAGGAAGCCTGAGCTTCTCTCGGGGATAGAGGTGAATGAGAATGACCGTATCTCTACCGGGATAGGTGAGGCAGACCGCATCCTGGGAGGAGGGATGGTCAAGGGATCGCTGATACTCATGGGCGGAGAACCCGGCATAGGCAAGTCTACCCTCGCTCTGCAGATAGCTCTGGCCAGCGAAGGAAGAAAGGTGTTATATGTCTCAGGGGAGGAGAGCGAAGGCCAGGTCAAACTCAGGGCTAAGCGTCTCGAGGGATCCAATGACAACTGCTTCATATACAATGAGACCGAGCTTGAGAACGTCATTGCACAGGCAGGAGCCATGAATCCCGGCCTTGTGATAATAGATTCAATACAGACACTCAGCTCCTCGGTGCTGGAGTCTTCTGCAGGGTCAGTGTCACAGGTCAGGGAGTGCGCGGCCATGATGCTCCGCTATGCAAAGGAATCAGGCGTGCCGGTGATACTCATTGGACACATAACCAAGGACGGCACGCTTGCCGGGCCCAAGGTGCTTGAACATATCGTTGACGTGGTCCTCCAGTTCGAGGGCGACGGCAATTATGTCTTCCGTATCCTCCGCCCTGTCAAGAACCGCTTCGGGTCGACAGCTGAGATAGGCATCTTCGAGATGGCCTCCAACGGCCTTCGCGAGGTGACAGACCCGTCAGAGCTCTTCATCCGCCGCGACCGTGACCCTGCCAGCGGCGTGACAATTGCAGCCACTGTTGACGGCCTGAGGCCCTTCATGATCGAGACACAGGCACTGGTGAGCAGCGCCGTCTACGGCACTCCGCAGCGCAGCTCAACCGGGTTTGACACTCGCAGGCTGAACATGCTGCTCGCAGTGCTGGAAAAGAGGGCCGGTTTCAAGCTTGGAGTGAAGGATGTCTTTCTCAACATCGCCGGCGGACTGAAAGTGAGTGACCCGGCCATTGACCTTGCAGTGGTGAGCGCGGTGATGTCATCAAATCTTGACGCACCGGTAGACCAGCATACGACCTTCGCCGGAGAGGTGGGGCTTTCAGGGGAGATACGGCCGGTGGCAAGACTCGAACAGCGTATCATGGAAGCCTCAAGGATGGGGTTTGAACAGATAGTGGTCTCGGGATATCACAGGAGCATCAGGGAACAGCCCGGAATAAAGATATCAAAGGTTTATAAGATTGAGGGTCTGGTCAGGCTGCTATTCTCGTGAGAAAGCAATCAGCTTCAAAACCTTCTGACCTTTACAGGCAGTAGGCAGTAGGCAATAGGCAGTAGTGAAGTCTTCAGTCCCCAATCCTCAGTCTTCAGTCCTGACTGTGGACTGCTGACTGCCGATTGCCGACTGAGAAGAGACCTTCAGATTGAGACCCGCAGGGGCGAACCGAACCGCCGACTGGCGGTGAGTTCGCCGAAGGCAAACCCCGCATCCGCCAGCTGGCGGATCGTGACTTTTCTAGTACTCACGCAGCCTGTCAGGGCTGTTCTGCTGCTGTTTCTTTATGTTTTCACAGTCAAGCTGAACATTGAAGTTGGCAGGAGCCTCGAACTGCGCCGCACCCAGATGAATAAAGGCACTGTCGGCAAGAAGCTTCTGCATGAACAGGCCGAAGACAGGCAGGGCCATATTTGATCCCTGCCCCAGGGAGAGATCCTCAAAGTGAATAGCCTGATCCTCCCACCCGGTCCACACACCTGCAACAAGGTCAGGCAACACACCCATATACCACCCGTTGGAGTGGTTCTGCGTTGTGCCCGTCTTGCCTCCCATCTGGTTGGTAAGTCTGTAGGCACCGCGGAGCCTCAGACCCGTACCGGTGTTAACAACCCCCTGAAGCAGTGTTGACATAAGGTAAGCATCGTCTTCACTTATCACCTCGTCAATGAACGGGGTGAGGTTTGAGATCACATTGCCGTTGCGGTCTTCGATACGCGTAACATACAGCGGCCGCGTATAGACCCCCTTGTTTGTAAAGGTGCCATAGGCCCCCACCATCTCCTCGAGAGAGAGGTCGGAGGTGCCGAGGAATATCGAATATACCGGGTCAATAAAACTCCTTATGCCCATCCGGTGCATCAGATCAACAACCGCCTGCGGCGAGAACTGCTTCATCAGCCACGCAGAGATATAATTCTCTGACTGTGCGAGCCCCCACTTGAGGGTCACCATCCTGCCGTGGTACTCCTCGGGACCTGAGCTCCTGGGGATCCATTGCGCCGAGTCACCCGGAAGGTCAAACGAACGTGCTATATTCTCCACCTCAAAGCAAGGCGAATAGCCATCCTGCATCGCCAGGGTGTAAAGGAACGGCTTAATGGTAGAACCCACCTGTTTCTTCTGCTGGGTAACGGCATCATACTTGAAATACCTGAAGTCGGGGCCACCCACGTAGGCCTTGACATGCCCGGTGTGCGGATCCATTGCCATGAATGACGACCTGACAAAGAACTTGTAATACCTTATTGAATCAAGCGGCGTCATCAGCGTATCTCTTTCTCCTTCCCATGAAAACAGCTTCATCGGAATGGGAGTATTGAAGGCAAGGGTGATTGAATCCTCAGGTATACCGGCACGCCTCATGCTCTGGTACCTGTCGCTCTGCCTCACCGACCTGTCCATTATCTGTTTGACCTGGTCAGAGTTGAGATCATTTGAATATGGCGGGTTCCTGTATGTCTTCGCCTTCCTGTTGAAGACAGGCTGCAGGTTTTTGGTCAGATGCTCTACAAGGGCCTCCTCGGCATAAACCTGCATCTTTGAGTTCAGTGTGGTGTAGATCCTCAGCCCGTCACGGTAGAGGTTATAGAATGATCCGTCAGGCTTGGTGTTCTTGTAGCACCAGCCGTAGAGAGGGTCATTCTGCCAGCGCCAGAGTGCATCATTATACTGGTCCTCTGACCAGAAGTTCTTTCTCTCCGGCTCCTTGCTGTTCATCGTAGCCCGGATATACTCCCTGAAGTAGGTCGCCGGACCGGTGTTGTGACTGTCCTCACGCAGGTCAAGAACCAGTGGCAGCGCCTTTACCGAGTCAGCCACCTCGCGTGTCAGATATCCGTAGCGCTCCATCTGTGAGATCACCACGTTGCGCCTTTTAACGGCGCCCTCCTGGTTCCGAAGCGGGTTGTACGCCACGGAATTCTTGAGCATGCCTACAAGCATGGCCGACTGCTCTATGTTCAGTGAGTCAGGGGTGGTGTTGAAGTAGATGCGCGCTGCCGAATTGATGCCCACGGCATTATATATAAAGTCGAACACATTGAGATACATTGTGATGATCTCTTCCTTGGTGTAGCTCTTCTCAAGCTTCACGGCCGTCTGCCACTCCTTGAACTTGGTGATTGTCAGCTTTATGGCTCGTACTATGGCAGGGTCATTGGAGAGATCCCTGGGGAGGAAAAGATTCTTGGCCAGCTGCTGTGTGATTGTACTGCCGCCGCCTGTCTCCTGTCCTAAAAGGATAGTCTTGACAAGCACCCTGGCCAGACCCCTGAAGTCAATACCCGAGTGCCTGTAGAACCGGATGTCCTCCGTGGCTATAAGCGCATCTACAACGTATGGAGAAATATCTTCATACTCCGCCCATGTACGGTTCTGGCTCTGCAGATAAAACTTGCCCAGAAGGACATTATCCTCCGAATATATCTCTGCCGCAAGGTTGCTGGCAGGGTTTTCAACCTCCTCGAAGGAGGGAACTGGACCAAGTTTGTTGGCTGATATCAGAATGAACAGTGTGAGCAGGAAAACCGCTGGCAAAGACATTATTACCCAGAACCATATTAAGTTTTTCCGGAACTTTTTATCCTTCATGATACCCTCATAATATGGGCGCTAATTTAATGATTTATACAGAATCTTGTCCAATAATTTTGAAGTTAGTTCCGTTAATCGCTTACTTTGCCCTGTTTTTAAAAAATCTCGGATGACAGATAATCTGGTTATAGTTGAATCACCTGCAAAAGCAAAAACGATAGAGAAATTCCTCGGGAAGGACTTCACAGTAGTATCAAGCTTCGGTCATATCCGTGACCTGGCGAAGAACAACCTCGGGGTGGAAGTTGAGAAAGGCTTCAACCCCGTCTACGAGGTACCCGAAGACAAGAAGAAGGTAGTGAACGAGCTTCGCAAGCTGGCTTCGCAGGCAAAGACAGTATGGATAGCCTCTGATGAGGACCGTGAGGGTGAGGCTATAGCATGGCACCTTATATCAGTCCTGGGGCTTGACCCCTCCTCAACAAAACGCATCGTTTTCCATGAGATAACCAAGGAGGCCATAAACAGCGCCGTTGAATCGCCGCGCCAGGTAGACATGAATCTTGTCAATGCCCAGCAGGCACGCAGGATCCTAGACAGGCTGGTGGGTTTCGAGATCTCACCCGTGCTCTGGAAAAAGGTGCAGCCCTCCCTCTCTGCAGGCAGGGTTCAGTCGGTGGCAGTGCGCCTGCTCGTCGACCGTGAGAGGGAGATCATCAGTTTTGTCTCTGACTCCGCCTTCAGGGTCACAGGTTCATTCAGCGGACAGAACAGTGAGGGTTCGGAAGTTCTTCTCAAGGCCGAGTGTCCTAAAAAATTCGGCACAGAGCCTGAAGCTAAAAATTTCCTCGAGAAGTGCGGCGGATCAACCTTCACTGTTGAGAATGTTGTTATAAAACCGGGCACGCGCTCACCCGCTCCTCCTTTCACAACCTCCACCCTGCAGCAGGAAGCCTACCGCAAGCTCGGCTTTTCGGTGGCTCAGACAATGTCCGTTGCACAGAAGCTGTATGAGGCCGGGAAGATTACCTATATGAGGACTGACTCCACCAACCTCTCAACACTGGCACTTAACACCGCCCGTGAGGTCATCACCGCGGATTATGGAGCCCGGTATTCGAAGACAAGGCAGTTCAAGACCCATTCCAAGGGGGCGCAGGAGGCACATGAAGCCATCAGGCCCACCTACTTCGACCGGAAGGATACTGCAGGAAGCATGAATGAGAAAAAGCTTTATGAGCTTATCTGGCGCAGGGCGATTGCATCACAGATGGCAGATGCCATGATGGAGAAGACCACAATCACGATCGGCATGTCAGCCTCACCAAACAACTTTACAGCTGTCGGCGAGGTGATTCTCTTCGACGGGTTCCTGACTGTCTATACCGAATCATCTGACAATAATGCCGGTGATGATGAAAAATCGATCCTCCCGCGCGTTGACAACGGTATGGCGCTCACTGCCGGAACCATCTCCGCCCTGCAGCGCTTTACCTCACCCCCGCCGAGATATACAGAGGCCAGCCTGGTTAAGAAGCTCGAGGAGCTGGGTATAGGCAGACCCTCAACCTACGCACCCATCATCTCCACAATACAGTCGCGGGGCTATGTTGTACGCGAAGACAGACCGGGTGAAAAGCGGACCCTTGCACAGCTTACCCTGTTAAAAGGTAAGATCACACGAACTGAGAAGATTGAGATTGCCGGGAAGGAGAAATCGAAACTCTTCCCCAAAGACATCGGAATGATAGTCACCGATTTCCTCATTGCAAACTTCCCTGACATACTCGATTACAACTTCACCGCCGGCGTCGAGAAGGAGTTTGATGAGATAGCTGCCGGTGAGCTGGAATGGGACAATATGATTGCCGGTTTTTACAGTCCGTTCCATAAGACCGTTGATGATTCCCTCTCAACCAGGGCCCGCATGACCGGCTCCCGTCAGCTGGGTACTGATCCGGCCACCGGCCTGCCTGTATCGGTCCGCATGAGCAGGTTCGGACCCGTGGTACAGCTTGGTGAAGCCACACCTGACAGCAAGCCCCGGTTTGCCAACCTCAGGCGCGACCAGCTGCTTGAGACTATCACTATCGATGAGGCGCTGGCTCTCTTTGCACTGCCAAGGATCGTCGGAACCTTTGAGGATAGCGAGATGACAGTCGGCCTCGGTAAGTTCGGACCATACGTAAAACACGATGGCAAATTCTACTCCCTTAAAAAGGGTGAGGATGACCCTTATACGATCACAACCGAGAGGGCCATGGAGCTGATCAGGGAGAAGAGAGAGGGCGACAAGCTGAAACTGATCAATGAGTTCGGCGATATCAGGGTGCTGAACGGCAGATACGGCCCCTATATCGTGCATGACAAGAATAACTACCGTATCCCTAAAGGTACCGATCCCCAAAAGCTTACCAGGGAAGAGTGCCTGGCGATAATTGAAAAAGGCGGTAAGCCGAAAAGCCCCAGGGGTGGAAAGAAGAAGTGACCTTATATAATATGATCGACCTCAACCAGTATTTTGATCCTGTCTGCCTTGACAGGCCGGAGGCGGAGCCGCTGAAAGGATCCGCGGCCTTCTCGCACAACGTGGCGGTCAATACCGGCAATGAGCTCATTGATGACCTCAGCAGCTTCGCGGTAGCCCTCATCGGCGTGCCTGATGACCGCTCGTCGGCCAACACGGGAGCATCACATGCTCCTGACGCCATCCGCAAGAGTCTCTACTCCTTCTCACGTCTGCAGGGTAAGATGAAGATCACCGATCTGGGCAACCTCAGGCCGGGAGCCTCATTTGAAGATACACTTGCCGGACTGCGTGATGTGCTCATTCAACTGCTGGCGCAGGATATCGTACCGGTTGTAATCGGCGGCACCAGCGCACTGATGCCGGCCATAGACCGTTGCCTCTCATCGGCCAAAGAGGACTGGTCACTTGTGTCGGTTGACTCACGGCTTGATTTTACGGCGGAGAAAAGATCATGGGACTCGCTGAACTGGATGAATGACATAATCTATCGCAGCGGCAGTCGACTTTCACACCTGTCTGCAATAGGACATCAGACCTACCTCACCGATCAGCAGGTTGTCAACAGGTTCAACAGGAGACACTATGACATGATGCGCATCGGAGAGGTGCGCGCGGCGGTGCATGAGACCGAACCCCTCTTCCGTGACGCCACAGCCGCGGTGTTCGACATAGGCGCCGTTCGCCAGTCTGATGCACCGGGCACATTCCTCCCTTCCGCCAACGGGTTCTACGGTGAGGAGATCTGTCTCCTGGCCCGTTACGCCGGACTGTCTGACAACCTGAAGATATTCTCAGTCATGGAGGTTAACCCTGTGTCTGACAACCGTTCACAGACATCACACCTTGCCGCACAGCTGATATGGTTCTTCCTTGAGGGTTTCTCACAGAAGCAGTATGAGATATCATACCTGGGTGACCAGCTGAACAACCGGTTCACCCGATACCATGTGACTCTCAGTGACCTGGAGGGTGCCGCCATCTTCATCAAGAGCATGATCACCGAGCGGTGGTGGATTGAAATCCGTGACGCCGGCGGACGCCCGCATTACCTAGCCTGCTCCTATGAAGACTACCTGGCGGCCAACCGTGACCAGGTCCCCGGACGCTGGACCAGAGCCATGCTCAGGTACGGCCACTAAAATGTGCCTCAATTTGGCACCTTGCATATTTTTTATTTATTTTACTCGTTATATCTAAGGGCTCACAGGCCCTTCTTGAACATGAAGAAAGTCAGGACAGTCATCTTCGCATTAATCATCCCGGTTAGCGTGGTTCTTGGGCAACAGGACCCCGTGATGAGTTATTACATGTTCAACACCCAGACATACAACCCGGCCTATTCTGGCATGACCGGCATGGTAACAGCCACAGCCCTTACAAGGCAACAGTGGGTAGGATTCCCCGGAGCACCCTCAACCATGCTCTTCAACGTAAACACCCCCTTCAGCCTCTTCGGCCTGAGGAGCGGTGCAGGGCTGCTGGTAGAGGCCGACAAGTATGGCTTCAGCAATGATATCGAATTAAGTCTCTCTTATTCATACCTCTTCTCTCTCGGAAGCGGAACCCTGGGTGCCGGCATCAGCGCAGGGATTCTTAACAAAACACTCGCACCAGAATGGTTCATCCCCTCCGGAACAAGCCATACACCTCCTTCAGGTGATCCGCTTATCCCGGAGAATGATGAATCTTACCTTGCACCTGACATCTCTGCCGGCATTTATTACCAGGGACTGAATTATTACGCCGGGATCTCAGTGACCCACCTTAACCAGCCAAAAATAAAGTACTCGGAAACAGCTACTTATGTCAGCAGACAGTACTACCTGACCGCTGGCTACTACTTCCAGCTGCCTAATCCTTCACTGGAGCTGATTCCCTCGGTTTTTATTGTCAATGACGGTGCCGCAACACAATATTTAGCGACTGGCATGGTTAGATACAATAAAAAGATATGGGGTGGCGTTTCTTACAGGATAAGTGACGCAATAACAGGTTTTGCAGGAGTAGAATTGTATAACGGTCTAAAGATTGGATATGGATATGACTTCCCGATATCGGAGATCAGAAAAGGAACCAGCGGCTCTCATGAATTCGTTGTCTCATACAGTTTTGACCTTGGCCTGGGAAGAAGCGTCACTAAATATAAAAGCATTCGTTTCCTATGAGAGACAGGAACAAATTAACCTTACTATTGCATTCTTAAATTTATGAGTATATGAAACCCTCATGTCATACTTACGTTAACAGAATTGAGAATCCCTACATGAGGGTTCCATGTGACCTAAAAAAATTAAAAGTTTCACACATGAAAAAGGTAACCCTTTTAGCTCTTACATTAATCCTGATTTTGGGCAGCTGTGCCTCCTATGACACAGGCGAGTTGACAGGCGTTCAGGGAAGGAAGAAATTCTATGAGCCGGAGCCGTTTGAGATGGCGTTTATACCTGCAGGTTCCTATCTGATGGGACCAAGTGACCAGGATCCCCTGCGTGCTATGAACAGCCTCTCCAAGACAGTAACGGTAGAAGCTTTCTGGATGGACCAGACAGAGATCACCAATAACAAATACCGTCAGTTTACCTACTGGGTGCGTGACTCTATCCTGAGAACAAGACTGGGAGAGGAAGGCATTGAGGGCTACGAGTTCTTCAGAACAGACGAGGAGGGCAATGTCCTTGAACCTAACGTCCTGAACTGGGAAGAGGAGATTGACTGGGAAGATGAGAACGTTCTGCCCGTTCTTGAAACAATGTATTATCCCCCTGAAGAGAGGTTTAATGCAAACAAGCAGTGGGACACCCGTCTTCTCAATTACTCATACTTCTGGGTTGACTACAAGCAGGCAGCCAAGGCAAAATACAATTACAAGGAGCAGAAATACGAAGGACAGGTCACTGACCTGGAAGGAAACACCACCGATGTGGTCAACCGCTCATCGTTCATCATGCATCATAATGTAAATATTTATCCTGATACCCTGGCATGGATCAGGGACTTCACCTACTCATTC
>Ga0209467_1000718_pt1 | contig 38289 bp, 38 predicted proteins | sample Higcelwee11metaG_FD_187175 | JGI IMG/M metagenome (GOLD analysis project Ga0209467, IMG submission 187175) | Freshwater pond sediment microbial communities from the University of Edinburgh, under environmental carbon perturbations - High... | ecosystem: Environmental > Aquatic > Freshwater >... | reverse complement strand
CTACTCGAACATGCCGGTGCTTCACGACCTGCACATCGACCGCTTCATACCGGCTTCACAGGGGGATTACAGCGGCTATTACGACACCAACTCGCTCAGCCGTTTCAATCTGGACTGATAATTATTAGTCTTGTTGCGAATCTGAAAATCCGGGTGTTTGCCCCGCCTCAGGCGGGGCAAACGCATCGTTTTTATTGAGTTCTGCAACAAGTCTATTTTATTCGACGTACCCCGCCTCACGAAGGCTCAGGAATCCCGTCTCACAGACAATAAGATGATCGATGAGGCGTATCCCGAGTATCGATCCGGCCTGAGAGATCCGCTTAGTAATATCGATATCCTGCCGCGAGGGATCAAGCAGTCCCGAGGGGTGATTATGCACCACGATGATCCCCGTCGCATTCTCGCGGACAGCCACAGAAAAAATTTCGCGCGGATGCACGATTGTCTCGCAGATCGTCCCGATGGAAATCAGCTTCTTGCAGATGATCTCATTTCTTGTATTCAGCACGAAAAGCATGAAGACTTCGCGCCCCATGCCGCTGGTCACCATCTGCGCCTCTTTCCAGACATCTTCGGGCGAGCCGATTGCCCTGCCCCTCTCTATTTCGGGGAAAATTCTCCTTCCCATTTCAAGCGCGGCAAAGAGCCTCGCCGTTTTTGTCGGTCCCATTCCCTTCTGCCGCAGAATATCCTGGCGGCCCGTGCGATAAATACCGTACAGCCCGTTATACTGATAATAGAGGCGTGAAGAGAGCTCGAACACATCGCGGTTTTCTGTTCCCGTTCCGATGATCATCGCAATAAGTTCAATATCAGAGAAATTACGGATATCGGCCCCCCTTGCAAATTTCTGAAGGGGATACACTTCTTCGGCATCACGCACATTTCCCATTTCAATCTCCTGATAAAGTCATTGGCAGATCCGCCGTAAAAGCGGGATATCAGATATTCGCTGCACAAGCATTAATCAAGCTAAACATCCGATTAGTACTATTATACAAATTAATCATTGCTCTAGTACCAGAGCGGAAAATGCCGCAGCGGTTCATACAGGTAAGACGTTTTTGAAAAAGGTTTTGCGGAATTTTCGCGGTATTTTTTTAAACTTTAGCGATTTTCTTAAAAAAAATCTTTTTTACTTGACGGGGGATTAATTTTCATATATATGATCTTCTATTAATTCAGCAAACAGTTCAGAACCCGTTCTAAAAAACTCTAATATTCCTGTAAGCTGTGCTGTTTTTTCGTCATCAAGGAACATCCGGATGCAATGTCGTGGTTCCGGCATCAGATAGCAATACTACACTATTAATAAAAGGGCACATCAGCCCGCGCATCGAGGGGAGACCGTAACTACGTTACAAGGCTCCCCTTACTTGATTAATGGTCAAAAGCCAATTCAGCAGTTGTAACAAAATTTACTGTCATGCGATAAGCACTGCAAGCGGAAGTCTCCATGCAGTTCTAGCAACTAAAAAGAAAGGGTAACGCCGATGCATCTCTCCCAGCCAGTAATAACACACACAAATGATTTTACCGCACAGTATCAGCGCATGCCGTTTACAGCCGCAGCCCGGACTGAAAATATACCGCCGTTTTTCGCAGGCGAGCTCGCAATGGAACTTATCAATGCGGCAAGAATGGCTCATCCCGAAGTGATGCAGGACGGCTCAACTGATCCCCGGTTTTTTTCGGCATTCTACCACGAGCACAAACACTTTTTTTTATCACACGACATCCACAGCACCGATCTGGCTCTTATTTTCTCAAAACAGATGATGATTCTATTGAAACGCAGCGGAATACTCTGCGAGAAAGAGGGTTTTGTGTGCTGCTCACGCTCTCCTGTTGTTCATACACTCCGCCACAATCTCTTTTTCTCATTCTGGAGCGGCTGCGACTGGCAGGATCTTTTCCCCTCTGTTCCAGAGTACGCAAGGCTTCTTCACTCACACCGTCTTCTTCTGATCGAGGAGATACTCATCGCTGACAGTGCCGTTTCAATCGACGCGCTGGCAGAAGAGTTTCTTTTTGAATCCCGTTGCGCCTGCAACGACCCGCTTCTGTTTGTCTCCTATCTTGATTTTACCATGCTCACCTGGCTCGCACACTTCGGATTCATTCGCTATACGCAGGGCTCCTCGTACGACAAAGTCATGATCAGTGTCACCGACGCCGGCCGCAGCGCATTTCGCAATCTTCTTCAGAGCGCAGCCAGAGACTCGATGGAAATAAACTGAACGAGGGCTATTATTCAGCCGCAGCCATCTCCTTTACGCGGGCGCCTATAAGCGCCACCAGGTCGTGAATTTGTCTGTTCCAGTTTCCCGCATTGAGGCGCATGTAATTATTAAATTTTGAATTCATAGAAAACATCGAGCCGGGTGCGAGAATGATATTGTGTTCGAGCATCTCATGATAAAGCCGCAGCGAATCGACCTTCTGCGGCATTTCAACCCACAGAACAAACCCGCCCTGCGGTTCCGAAACGCGCGTCCCTTCGGGGAAATGCTCAAGCACTGCACCGCGCATTTCTTTCATATAACGTTCAAGCTGCCCCCGCAGTTTCTTCAGATGCCGCTCATGACTGCCGTCAGCAAGATAACGCGCGATGGCCATCTGCGCAAGGGCAGGTGTACCGAGATTCACAAGATTCTTCAATTCTTCAATATCACGGTAGTATTTTCCCGGCACTATCCAACCGACACGCATGCCCGGGGCAATGGTTTTTGAAAACGACGAGCAGAAAAGTACATTTCCCGTCCTGTCAAACGACTTGCATGCGATTGGTGACTTCGCGGAATAATGTATCTCGGAGTAGACCTCATCCTCTATGAGAGGAATTTCCCGCGACTCGAGAATGCGGACCAATCTTTCTTTTTTCGTATCGCTCATAAGAATACCGGTGGGATTCTGAAAAGAGGGAATGGAGATGACCGCCTTTACCGGATAGGTATCAAGTACGAATTCAAGCGTCTCCAGATGCATGCCCTCCGGTGCCAGAGGAACCTCGACCACCTGAAGGTTCAGCCGTTCACAAAGAAGCAGCAGATTAAAATAGCAGGGACTTTCAACCACAACCGTATCACCGGGTGCGCATATTGACGAAAGGGCGAGGAAAATCGCCTCCGAGCAGCCGGAAGTAATAATGATATCGTTAGGCGCAACCGAAAGTCCCGAACGCACAAGATAAAGGGCGATCTGCTCGCGCAGCTGACGAAGTCCCGGAACCATACAGTAATCAAGAGCCTCGTTGTTGTGCTGCCGCAGAGCCTCCTGAAAGTATCTGTACAACTTACCCGAAGGCCATAACGAGTTCGCCACAAGCGCCACGCCAAGTTCAGTACTGGGACCGCATCCCCCTTTCTCTTTGAATGCGCTGTAGATGCGGCAAAGGCTCACCTCTCGCGGATTCAAATCGGGCTCGTGGGGAGTATCGATCCGTTTCTGCGCCTGATGGCGCACGTAGTACCCCGATTGCGGAACAGCCTCTATATAATTTTTATTCTCGAGATACCAGTACGACTCTTTCACGGTGTTGATGCTGACACCCAGATCACGGCTCATATCCCTTATCGAAGGAATACGGTCGCCCGGCGCAAGAATGCCCCGCTCAATAAGCAGAGCGACCTTCTCCGCGATATCCTCGTACAATTTTCCACGGCGAATCTCTTCCATAAAATTGCTCCGTTAATCCGCATCCGGTTTACCGCAAAACGCCGCTCCGCAACAGCGTCGACCTCGCCACCCGATTGCATCTGTTTGTAAAAATTGCACGCAAAGCCGGCAACCGCAAATCATATAGAAATAGTCACACTTTTTCAAAACAGAAGGGGCACAGTAGGCACCAATCTGCTCACTGTACGCTTAAAAGCGCCCCAACTGGTACTTACGAATTCTCCGGTATTATGACTAGTATAATCACAGGTCACAGATTCGGGAATCTCCGTTTTTTATGACCGTGATAAACGCTTTTCGCCTAAGCCGCCGCTCTTCGACGGTAGGCTATCAGGCTCTGCCCGGCAAGACAAAAAAGAGGGGGATGCGGCTGGCGAAAATCTTGCGGCACATTATGCCGCCCGGAGGATACGCATGCAGGAGATACACTGCAGGAAAGGTGAAATCATACGACTTGAAGAGGGATCAACCGTTCATTGTACCGAGGGTATATTATGGATTACATGGAAGGGGTCCGGAGACACTCTTCTCAGAGGCGGAGAGAGTGTCTCGATACCGCAGCACACGCAGGCCATCGGGGAGTCGCTCGCACAGGATTCTTCAATAATCAAAATCCGCAGGACAAAACCCGGCGAAGAGATCAAAACGGGTCGTTTTCCCGCGGTACTGAGCAGGGCTTGAGCCCTGCATCTTTTTCCCCATAGTTTTTTAAAACTGTCACAGGTTATTTCCCCGCCGTTTTTTGTAGCTTCCCGCTGCGGTTACCGATATATTGCATACGTTTTCCGGTCTGATTTCCGCTTATTGCGTCCTCAAAAAATGATAAAGTTTACGCGGATGTTCAGAAGGCACACCACAATAGTATTGACAAATGTTGGAAAAATTTTCTGATAAGTGAAGCAATTTTACTCTGTTCAAAGACAGATCCCTGCGAAATTCCTCAACTCTTATCATACGGCTGGAGATATACAGATGGATTCTGTAAAAACCGAAAAGATCATAAACGTTGCCCGATTTCTCATTGGAATTTTTATTCTCATATCAGGGATTTCCTCACTGCGCAGCGGATCTGCTCCGTCGGTCGCCTATTCGATAATGATCGGAGCCGGTGTAGAGTTCGGCATCGTACTTCTGAATCTCTTCTTTATTTCGCGTAAAAAAATTCCCCCCTCTTTACCCTTTGTTTCTGCGACACTTGATATAGCAAACGCGATTGTGGTAAAAGCGATGTTCTCTTTTGACCCGGTTAACGGATGGGGACTTGCGGTTAAAGAACCGGCCACATTTATCATGCTGATTGTCTACACCATCGTATATGCACTGCATTTTAAACGCAGTCTCAATATTTACCTCGGTTTTATCACTATTACCGGATATCTGACTCTGCTTGTTCTTGGTATGACGATAGGCGATCTGCAGTTTGTGAAAGAATCTTCGCTGATTTTTACCCCCAAGGGAATGCGCGCCCCGACAGAGGTGGCAAAAATTCTTTTCATGCTGGGTAACTCAGTCGCCTTATATCTTATGTCAAAATACACGACGCAGTTTATAGAAGAGATTAAAAACTCAGAAAAAAAGATGGATCTGGAGCTGAACAATACAAACAGGCTGCTTGCCGAACTGCAGAATATATCCGCGCATCTCTCTTACTCGACAAAAGAGATGTCATCTACCACTATCACACTTGCCGATAACGCACAGCGTCAGTCCGATCTTGAGACTGCTATAGCCGAAGGCAGCTACAGGAATGCGGAGATTATCAACATGATCTCGGAGAATGCGAAGAAGCAGTCGCAGACATTTGAGCTTCTCTCAGAGGGAGTCGCAGAGCTGTCCGTATCGATAGATGAACTCGGTGACGAGACCGGACGTGCAATCGGCATGACCGAAGCAATCAGAGATCACATCTCTGAAAGTGAAGCTTCGCTTGATAAATCGATCAAAATAATGGGGTCGGTTGAAAAGGTGTCGGGTCAGATGACGGAAATTATGCGTCAGATCAACGACATCTCCGACCAGGTCAACCTGCTCTCTCTCAACGCGGCGATCGAGTCGGCGCGCGCAGGCGATGCGGGACGGGGTTTCGCGGTGGTCGCAGATGAGATCTCAAAGCTGGCAGAAAATACAAGCTTGAATATCAAGGAGATCGGGAACCTCATCCGCAACAACAGCGAAGGGATCAAGCAGGGTGTCGAAAGCATCCATTATACCAGCTCAATGATCGCACAGATCATCGACGACACTAAAGTCATCCAGCTTCTCATCAAGAAGATAGCGGATTACATGACGGTGCAGAAAATCTACAACACCCGGGTCACTCGGGAATCAGCCAATATGAAAGAAATTTCAGAAAAAATAAATGAATCGCTCAATTCGTACCGTTCCGCATCCAAACAGGTCAGCTCATCGTTAGAATCTCTCTCGACAATGGGTGAGGAAAACTCAAGCGCATCCGAAGAACTTGCAGCCTCCGCCGAGGAGATAGCAGGCGCAGCTGAATCGATGCAGAAGCTCGCACGCAACTTCAGAGATTAGAGGGTTTACACTACAAGCCCGGGGCCGAGGGCTTTCTCGAAAGACGGCTCTCAGCAATAATCAGGCCTACTCGCTTTCACTTTCAGAATCTTCTTCGCCGCCTAGAGCCTGCCCGTTTTTATAAAAACCCGAAGAGTCGCGCGCATCGCAGGCAGCCTCGTCTGAGATAATATCGAAGGTAATGTGATCAGCCCCGGGAATCCGCGTCTTTTTATAGAATACACCTGAAAGATCTTTTGAATAAAACTCGTCAAGCTGTTGATATTTTACGGGAACAGCCGCCGACTTTTCGTTTCCGTAATAGACTGACTTCGTATCAACGGCAGATACCGAATAGGTCTCTGCCAGTTTCACCGTTCTGATCGATGCGGGATGAGCCCCCTCGACAACCAGGGCACCGAAATAAACCCTGCTTTTGTCTTTAGCGTAGGGCCGTGTCAGAACGACAAAGCTCGCAGGATCAGCACCCTCTATTTCGCTGCCCTTGTAAAAAACACGTGAAGCGTCCGCAGTATAATAGTGTCCCCCGACCATCCTGAATGAGGCGGTATCGATGCCCGATATCTTATACCATAAAGGCTGATTCTCTCCCGTTTTCTTTTCCAGATCTTCAAAACATATGTCCACAAGATACCCAGTCAAATCGTCACGGTAGAGGCGGGACATTTTGTCAGAAGAATAGACCGAGACAAAACTTTCCGGCTTAGCCCCCCTGATATGGGTAAGCCCGCCCTCTTTTATAACGTACACTCGATCCCTGTCTCCGGCGGTATATTCGTCAAAGAGCCTGAAAGCGGCGATATCATCAGGCTGCTCACAACGCGCTCCTGCAAAAAAAAGAGCGCTGCGATCCTTGGCGTAACCATACGCCAGCACATTCAAAGAAGAGGCGTCGGCCCCTTCGACAGGAGTGCCTTTGTAATAGACATTCATATTGTCCCGCGCATATCCGTCGCCCGCATCTCTGAAACCGGAAAGGTTTGATGATGCGATCGCAGCGTCACGGTAGAAAGCCTGCTTCTTGTCTTTGGCGTAAAGATCAGCCTTTTCGCAATCCTGATCTTTCACACCGGTGGTCAGCACGGTGAAAGATTCAACATCCGCCCCCTCAAGCTGTGTGCGAACGGCGCGCTCCTGGTCGTCGAAATAGGCAAACTCTACCGCGCCGCGATACTCACGGTAGCACGAGCCCAGCCGGGTCGAATGGCGAAGGTACAGCACCGCGCTCATCCAGAAGGCCTGAAGCGAAAATGAGAACAATAGAAACAGAGGAGCAATTTTTCTGATCACCGCAAAAACTCACCTGAAAGAATAAGATTACTCATTTAACAGCCGCCGGGAAAAACAGCGGCATCAGAGAATTTTCTGATAATAGACCGTATCTATATACCGGTCGAATTTAAAACCCGCGTCGACGATATGACCGCACTTTTTATACCCGCACCGCTCAAAAAGCGCGGTGCTGGCAGTGTTCTCAGCGCTGATGCAGGCCAGCAGAGTATGAAGCCTTCGCGACAGCGCGAGATTTTCTAGAAAGCTGACCGCCTCACGGCCGATCCCCTTTCCGCAAAATTGCGGGTCAAGATATATGGTCAACTCTGCCGTCTGTGAATAGGCCTCACGCCTGTTAAAAGGAGCCAGCCGACAGTACCCTGCGTAGACGTCATCTGAGAGAACGGCCCAGGTTACGTAAAGGCTTTTTTCCGCCTTTAAAACCGTTTCAAGCTCCTGCGGGGTGATCTGCGAAATTTGAAAAGTCGCGGTGGTGTTGAGTATGTAGTAGTTGTAGGTGGCAAGAAAATCAGCACAAAACCGCTCATAATCGTGCACAAAGGTAATTGCAGATCTCATAGAATGCGTTCAGCAGAGCCTCCACGGATTATGTCTTATAACGCGCGCACTTAAAATCATCAAGCTTTTTTTTACGGGGGGATTTCCGGAGCAAGAGCCTGCACACCGGAGAGTTATCGAGCTGCGCAGCAAAGTTTTTCGATAATCAGTACCGTGTCATTCTGCACAAAGGGATTCGATCATTTCGATCACCGCTGATTATCTGTATATAAGGACAAAAAAACAGAGAGCCGAAATATTCCGAAATGGCAATATTTCGCTCTCTGTCTTCTATGCAGCCGAAGCCTTATGAAAACGGCCCGGATAAATTTTATGCTGTTTACAAACTCTTGCTTACAAGATGATCACTCAAGGATGTTACTCTTCAATAACGATAGTATAGATATTGATATTGGGTGTCTCTTCTTTGGATTTATCGACAACGTCGTCGAGCGAATGGTCGGTCTTATCATCGTCGGTAAGCGGACCCGCGTCGCCGATGAGAAGAATCATACGCTTGCCGGTCGACTGCCATACGAGACGATCCATCGTTTCGTAGAGCCCGTCATAGACTGATTCTTCCCAGTCACCGCCGCCGGTGGTCTCTATACCCTCAATTTCGCTGCGAATATCGTCATAATTGGTGGTCAATTCGGTTGTTGAATACCACTCATCTCCGTCAGAGTTCTTATCGCCGTAGGTGGCAAGGGCGACCCGAGTCCCTGTCGGGAGCACCTCAAGTATGGCAGTCAAATTCTCTTTTACCGAGTCAATATCATCTTCCATGCTGCCGGTTTTGTCGATAAGAAATACCACATCATCTCCGGCCTTCGATTGTGCACTCAGAAGCTCTTTGATCTTCGTGGGCAGATCCGCGGCATCCTTCGCGTTGATTCGCCCGCCGCCTGTCTTATTCGCTATATCATCAAACGACTCCTCAACGTCCTCAAGCGATCCTGCGAGATCACCTATCACGTCGCCGGCCTCTTTCAGCGCGTCGCCCGCGTCATCCAGAAAGTCTTCACATCCCGCAAAAGCCGTCAGCATGAGCATAACAAATACTGCAGAAAATAACCGCTTCATAACTCTTCTCCTCTTTTATTGATATTATTAGGGGGCGGTCAGAAAATCTGTTTTGCCAATATTATAAGAACAAAACAGAACCGCACCGAATAAGTGATCGCATTTTCCATGCCGTCAAGAACGAAAACTACCCCAATTAAGTTAAAACAACACGACAAAGAAAGAACTGCCTAACCCTATATAACAAGCTCAAACCCGCAAAATGATAGTAAATATTTTTTTGCAACCCCAATTACACTACAGAGCGGCGCCGAAGACGGAGCAGGCATTTGAGTCTCGAAATCGTGTTGCACAATCAAACAATGTGTCGCCTTTCTGCAACTATGCCGCGAATTCACTCTGACGAGAGCGGTTCAAAACGCCGGTCATCGAGATAGAAGTAGTAATCACTATCACGATTCTCATAGTTATAGTCTGCCGGGTAGGTATTCTCAAGAAAAAGTTGAGATTTCTCGCAAATCCAGACAAGTCCCGCTATCTGCGAATCGTAGACCTGCACACCGCTGTGATCACGGCAGAAGAGTTCGCGCAGGGTGGAATTATAGATCGCGACCGAGGCCTCATCTTTCGCGCGCACGATATCGAGAAATGAGTCATCGATCTCAACGCTGCTCTGCGCGCCGGCGATCACCTCACAGCGCAGAATCTTTGTGCCGGGCAGATCGACAGCTATTTCACCCGCAGCAATCTTATTTGGAACGCCCGGCCGCAGCGAGACGATTTGTATCAAATCGGGATCCTCCTGTGCCGCTGCGCCGGCGGCAGACTGCTCAAAGATATTCTCTGAAGTTTCCCGCTCGAAAACAAGCGCAAGGGCGACATTGTCAAAGTTCTCCAGTGAGAGGGGTCTGTTTTCGCGTACCGTAAAATGATACTCACGCACACCGGATGCGACCATGCGTACGGCGCCGAATCTTTTTTCGGGAAAGGCCCATTGCGCGCCGTCGCAGCGCATTTCCCCCCGTCCCTCCATTCTGAGCACCCAGCCGGGCGAATGATACAGCGCAATGCTTCCGCAAAAATCGTCGCCGCAAATGATTTTTCCGCCGGAGGATGAACTGATGACGAGATGAGAGTCGCCTTCGAGCACTATCGAGCACCCCGTAAGATCCGACTGCCCGATCCGCAGCGTTCCCCCCGCGACACGTATAGACGCACCTTCAAGCGCGGATCCGATCACCGCAGCCTCACCCGCCGCACAATCAATCGCGTAATAATCGCCCGTGCGAAAATGAACGGTGCTGTGTACGATTTCAATCTTCTGTTCCGGCGAGGCGGCCAGCGTCTCACTCACGAGGATTGACTGGTGAACGATCCTTGCGGGAGCCGCAGCGCTCTGCCAGCGGGGTGCGCGGAGTGGAGGATCACTTTCAACGGCGCGGGGATCTTTTGCCAAAACGGCTATTGATATAGAGAGTGCCGCGACGAGAAAAAACAGCAGCTGTAGAGCAATCCATCTGCACATTCGAATATTAAGCTTCCCCGCCTTCTTCCTGAAATGAACCGGTGTGCTGAATCCGCGAAAGGATTCCGCGGTGCTTCAGGGCCAGGAGGGCTATATCATCGATCGGTGCAGTGCCCTCTGCGAATGCCTCTGAAAACGACACAATACCTTCAATGATAAGCCCCGCGTTCTTTTCGTAAAGGAGGGAAAGATATTGTTTGATCCGCTCTTCGCCCATTGGATCACCGGCAGGAGAGCGTATCTCAAATATTCCATCAGTGAACATCAGCAGGGTGTCATTCTCCGCAAAGTCATGAACTTCTGTCTCATATTGGGCGTCAGATACTACACCGATCAGGGGCCCTTTCGATTTCAAATCAAAAATCCGCCCCTCGTGTATAAGATACTGCGCCGGATGCCCGGCTGAAGCGAACATCACCGTGTTGCGGACAAAATCCACATCGATAATCGCGCAGGTGAAGAGCATCTCCGCTCTGAAATGCCTTCTGGTAAAAATTTTGTTGAGATGCAGCATAATCTCATGGGGATCCGCATGCCACTCCTTTATTCTGTCATACTCATTTTTGATCAGCATGGTCACAAGAGCGGCCTGCACCCCGTGTCCGTTTGCGTCCGCGATGAAGAGGCGGCAGCGGTTTTCATGCGGAGTAAACACATCAAAAATGTCACCCCCCACATCGATCATCGGGCGGGTATACGCGGCGAAAACCGAGCTATCAAATCGATTCACATCATGTGAGAGAAGCGACGACTGCACCCTCGCGGCCATCTCCAGATCCTTTGAGATTCCGGAGAGCATCTCCTGTAATGAGGTATGCTGCTTTTCGAGAAGAAGCTTGTTGCAGATCTTTTCGTACGAGACCTTTTCAAGTGATCCGACAAAGAGGTAGAAGCCGATGGCGAGGGCTATGGTGGTGACGACGATGGGGGGAACATTATCGCGCAAAAAAAGGTTACCGGAAAGAACACCCGTAATGACGACAAAAATTGATGTCAGTATGCCGATTATCAGCGAATGAAGCCGGTGTCCGCTGAAGCCGGCTCCGGTTATCATGGCAGCGATAAAGAAGAGATCCTTTAACAGATTTTCATCAAAACGCTCGTTCCCCGATACCAAATAATAAATGTTTGTCCCGTAGATATTCACAAGAAAGATATAAAGGATTACGATTATCGCAAGGCTCCTTTGGCGGGGGAACAAAATAGCGGACACAATAAGAGGGATTGCGATTACCGCGCATACGAGATCGTAAATCGCCACAAAGGCGTAACCTGCGGCGTACGACAAAAACATATCAAGGATGCACGCAAGAGTCATCGCAGCTGATCCATAGAAGAAAATAAAATTGAGGCTGCTGCGGTACTCCTGCTGATGCATCATTATCTGATATGAATCCGGCCTTGCTGCCGCTGCATCTCTCATGGTTCTTCCTTTTATATTATGGTCACCTCGACGGCAGCGCCGCCAATAGCCGAGCAGCAAGCGCCAGTGCTCGTCCAGGTACAAGGGAACATCAAAAGTTAATTTCTCGAGGTTCCCTTATATCAGCCTTTGCTGGTAAAATTCAAAGAACAGCTCATCATTTTTCAATGCAATTTCAAGTACTATACTCGGCTGAAGGAAATATTTGTACCCTCTCATCCCGGTTTTTACAGAAATCCCCCCCCTCTTTCTTTTGCCTGCAGCGCTCAGGCTGCAATAGATGAAGCGCCGCCTGAGAATGAGCCGGGAATTGAAAACTTTGTTGACAATATATAACATGCGTTATATATTGTCTGTTATATTAAGGCACAAAGAGGGAGAAATGCCGCCATCAATCCAATTCACAAAAGAAACCGTGTTAAGCGAGGCGTTTCTAATTCTCCGCAGCGAGGGACTAGAAGCAGTCTCTGCAAGAAATATCGCGAAGAGTCTCGGCTCATCGACACAGCCCGTCTACAGCGCCTATGCCTCAATGGAAGAACTGCGAAAAGAACTCTTTGCAAAAGCAAAAGAATACGCGACCGCCTTTCTGATTGCGGACGCCGGAGAGAGCGAGCCCTTTCTCAGCATCGGGATGCAGTACCTCAGATTCGCCCGTGACGAACGTGAACTGTTCAAACTTATTTTCTTATCAAATATTGAAGATGTGGATGTCACCGACCCCTTCTCGCCCCCCGCGCTGATCGAACACATGCGGCTGGACAACCATCTTTCAGCCTTTGACGACACTACCCTTAAGCGGCTGCTGAGCAACATGTGTATCTACACCCACGGGCTGGCCGCCCTCGCTTTCAGAGGCAAAACGATTCCCGGCGAGGCGGTGCTTCGTGAACGACTCTATCAGATGGGGGGAATACTGATAATGCACGAGCTTGACAACGTCAGGGGCGATTCAGAAAAGCGAATAAATAAAACCTGCACCAAGACCCGGGTATCGCATACCCGAAAAGGAGATAAATAATGAGGATCACTATTTTGAACGGAAGCCCCAAGGGGGACATGAGCGTGACCCTGCAGTACGCAAAGTACCTGCAGAAGGTTTTTCCCCAGCACACGTACACGGTATTCAATGTCGCACAACGCATAAAAAGCATTGAGAAGGACGGAGAAGAATTTGAGAAAATCATCGGATCCGTCCGCGAATCGGACGGCGTACTGTGGGCGTTTCCCCTGTATTTCATGCTGGTGCACGGAAATTACAAACGGTTTATCGAACTCGTGTTTGAACGCGGTGCCGCATCCGCCTTTGCCGGAAAGTATGCCGCGTCAATTTCAACTTCGATAAAATTTTACGACAATACCGCAAATGATTATATACACGCCATCAGCGAAGACCTGGATATGCAGTTTACCGGATTCTATTCGGCGGCGATGAATGACCTGCATAAACCGTCCATGCAGCGGACAATTCGTACTTTCGCTGAACGCTTTTTTTATGCGATTGAAACGAAAGAGCAGATTGCAAAGAAATATGATAAACAGCCGGATCACACGTACAGCTACACTGCGGTAAAGGGCGCCCGTTCACTCGACGCCGGATCAAAGAAAATTGTAATAGTGGCGGACGAAGTCGCCGAAGGAAGCAATCTCGCAGGAATGATCGAAACCTTCAGATCCCAATTCAGACAGGATATCCCGCTTGTCGATCTTTCAAAAGTCGACATCAAGGGGGGATGCCTCGGCTGCATTCACTGCGGCTACGACAACACCTGTGTATGGAAGGGCAAGGACGGATACATCGACATGTATAACGGCCTGAAAAGCGCTGACATCATTATTTTCGCCGGAGCTATACATGACCGGTATCTATCTTCAAAGTGGAAGACCTTCTTTGACCGCTCATTTTTTAATACTCACCAGCCCTCTCTTGACGGAAAACAGTGGGGTTTTCTGATATCGGGCCCGTTTCGGCACAACGCCACCCTGCAGACCATTCTGCAGGCCTGGACTGAGTTTCAGCAGTCGGGATTCGCGGGCGTCGTCACTGACGAACAGAGCGACCCTGCGCAGACCGGCACAATGATTGAGAGTTTCGCTAAACAGGCGCTGTGGGCGGCTGATCACCGCTACATAAACACAGAGACTTTTCTTCGCGTCGGCGGCATTAAGATTTTCCGTGACGAGGTTTTCGCCAATATGCGCGTAGTCTTTAGGGCGGATCACCTGTATTACAAAAAACACGGGATCTATGATTTTCCTCAGAAGAAAACCGGCATGAGGGTTCTTAATTTTCTGCTGATGCTGCTGCTGAAGATTCCGCCGGTAAGAAAACGGGTCTTTACCAGAGAACTGGTACCCGGAATGGTCAGCGGATTCAAAAATATTCTTGAGAGTGCAAGGCCGTAACAAGACGGGGTTTCAGATGCCGGTCCCGGCGGGTATGCACAGAAAGATTTCCATTGTTTTCAGTCAGAGCAAAAAAAACCCCCGCGAAGTTCGCGGGGGTTTTTTTCTCTTTTCGTAAAGCGTAGCGGAAAGCCCTGAAATATTCGGCGAAAGTCTTTGTCAGCCCAGTAACTACATTACTGCGCGCTCAGCGTAAAAGCTGCAGCACCGTCTGTGTTTTCTGGTTGGCCTGAGCCAACATCGAAGTACCACTTTGCACAAGAATCTGGTCTTTTGTGAGGTCAACCATTGTTTCAGCCATGTCGGCGTCACGGATGCGCGATTCAGAAGCCTGAATGTTCTCATACGCATTCATGAGACCTTTTGAAGCTGTTTCAAGTCTGTTATAGTATGCACCGAGGTCGGCACGCTGTTTTGAAACCTTGTGCAGTGCGTCGTCGATGATACCGATTGTACGGTTCGCCTTATCCGCAGTTGACAGATTCGCAAGAAACTCACCGGTTCTTTCCTTGAGGTTGAGACCCTCAGAAGTCATAGTACCGATATAAACCCTCTCTCTCTGATGCATGTTGGCACCGATGTGGAACCACATAGAGGCTTTGGGATTTGTTCTTGAGAAGTCACCAAGCAGAAGTTTAAACTTGTTAAACTCGGCCTGAGATGCAATACGGTCAACTTCGTCAATAAGTGCTGAAACCTCAACCTGGATCAGCTGACGGTCTTCATTTGTGTAAATACCGTTAGCAGATTGTACAGCAAGCACGCGAATTCGCTGAAGAATGGAGGCAGTCTGATCTAAGTACCCTTCTGAAGTTTGAACAAGAGACATGCCGTCTTCTGAATTTCGCTCTGCCTGACGCAAACCCTGAATCTGTGTACGCATCTTTTCAGATACGGCAAGACCTGATGCATCGTCACCGGAGCGGTTGATACGCATACCGGATGCGAGCTTCTCTGTGGATTTGTTAACGTCCCAGTGTTTGAATTTAAGCACTTTGTTGGCGTTAATGGCGCTCATGTTGTGATTAACTATCATATTCTACACTCCTTTGTAGTTAAAAAACCCGATCTCCCTATCGGGCGTGTACAATGCCGCCGCTAGGCGCTTTACGTTAAAAGAGTTTTCAAAGAACTGTCGCCTGACGGCAATTATTCCGGAGATCAAACAACCGACACCGGAGCTTTATTTCATGCGCACGCATGAAATAAAAGATTGCCGCCATTTCCAAGGGATAAGGAGACCTTATCCCTTGGAAATGCCCGGAAAACTCCCATTTTCCGGGAAAGTGCCCCCCTACTGAAGAAGGCGCAAAACACCCTGAGGCAGCTGATTTGCCTGAGCCAGCATCGCAGTACCACTCTGCACAAGAACCTGGTCCTTCGTCAAAGCCACCATATATTCCGCAAGATCAGCGTCGCGAATACGCGATTCAGATGCCTGCAGATTCTCATACGCCTGCATAATACCCTTGCTGGCGCCTTCGAGCCTGTTGTAGTAGGCGCCCATATCGGCGCGCTGTTTTGAAATAACTCTAATGGCCTCGTCGATAATGCCGATACTCCTATTAGAGGAATCCTGCGTCGAAAGCGTCATTATTTTGCCGACTTCCGACTTGAGCTTGAGAGCCGTAGCCGTCATCGTCTGTATGTAGACGCGTTCGCGCTGGTGCATATTGGCACCGATATGAAACCACATCGAAGCTGCCGGGTTGAAGCGCGAGAAATCCCCCGTCAGCAGATTCATCTTGTTGAATTCGGCCTGTGAAGCGATACGGTCGACCTCGTCAACAAGCTCAGATACCTCGACCTGAATAAGCTGCCGGTCGTCGAGGGTGTATATTCCGTTTGCAGACTGCACCGCGAGCACACGAACTCTCTGAAGAATTTCGGTTACCTGCTGCAGATAGCCTTCTGTCGTCTGAATGAATGACATGCCGTCTTCGGCATTGCGCTCGGCCTGACGAAGCCCCGAAATCTGCGAGCGCATCTTTTCAGATACTGCAAGACCCGATGCGTCATCACCCGCTTTGTTTATGCGAAGTCCCGAGCTGAGAGCCTCCATGCTTCGATTGACATCCCAGTGTTTGAACTTCAGCGCCCTTGAGGCATTGATTGCGGTGAGATTATGATTAATAATCATCGCACATCCTCCATGATTGTGGACCGGTTCATCCGTGATCCGGCTTTGAAACGTTGTGTGACATTTAATGAGAACCAGACTCTGTGACTGAATCGCTGTTTTATTCTCTGTTCCCTTAACAAATGTCGGAGGCGGGTATACCAAACTGGAAGGCTGAATTTAGGCAATTTGCGGCATATTACGATGATTTTCAGGGTTTTTTGTTAAATATGAAGCTGTTTGGACATAATTTCATAAAAATAAAAAATAATTCTCCCTAATCATATATTCGGAAGGTTTTGCGATTTGCTGAATTAAAAGGCAGTTTTTTCTCATTCCGGGAGCTTACCGCTCCTCTTAAACAGCATTCTTAAGCGTAAAATAGTCTTGACCGTCCACTCGACAGCCTTTATACTACTAAAGAGTCAAACATAGACCTCGATAATGCCGCTCCAGAGGTTTCCGAAAACGGTCGTGATTTCCAATTTTTTCGCACTTCAAAAAAAACATATCCGGAGTCTGTCTTGCAACTGAACCCCCAGCCCGAACTTTACCACGAGATATTCGGTTCGATTCTTGACCGCAGAGAGATGGCCCCCTATCTTCTGCGCAACTGCAGCGGCTACAACTCGGCGATTATCCGCGCAACGCGCATGATGGAAAACCGCGGTTTTGATGTGATCGCCGATGAGCTCTGCCCCGGTGAGGGGGAGCGCGCCCTCAACTACGTGCACCAGACCCTTAAATATTACAGGGGGTGGCTTCTCCCTTTTGTAAAAAAACAGCTGCAGCTGCTCGAATCACTCGATTCGGCAAACAGGTCTTTTTATCAGAGCACCCTTGCCTCGCTCATTCACATCGATAACACCCTGAACGACGCGGCTCTTGTTGAACTTATTTCGGAGGATGCGCGGCATCTGTTTCTGCTCGCCTCGTCGGCACGCTACAACAATCTTTTCGACGGATACAAGGGCTCACGCCTTTCGGTCCCGCTGAACTGGCAGCGCGCCGGTTGTTCAATATTAAAAATGTGCCATCTGATAAAGTCCATCGAGGAGGACAGTCAGGACATACATGATTATACACGGCTCGGTTTATTCTTTGAATCAAACGGACAATCCCTTGAAGATCTCTTCAATTTTCGCTGGGAACGTCCTCCTCTTATACCCGCTGAAGAGCCCGCGCGGCGGGCGTTCGCGAAACTGGCGACATTCTTTTTCAGGATAAAAGAGACGATGTCGTTCGACCACCGGCAGAATTGCTACATTTTCAACAGCGGCGACGGGGTCCGGGTTCCCATCCTCGAGGTGAAGGCCCGTCTGAAAAGTCCCGAGAGCATGTTCACAAAACTCGGCAAGGATGTCGAAGGCGAGGTTTTCAACATTCGCGATGTCCTGGCGATTACCTTTCTTCTGCAGAGCCGCGAAGATACGCTCACCCTTTTTCACGCCCTGCAGAAGCGCGGCGTCATTCTGCAGGAGAACACGGTCTCACACTCGATAACGCAGACTCTCTTTGATACTCCGGCGGATATGCATGAGGCGGTTCAAAGGCTGATGATCAATCTGTCGAAGAGTGCCGGCGGAAGTGAGGAACGTATCAGCGAAGAATACATCTCTGAAAACGCCAATCAGTTTTATAATTCTCTCACAATAAATGCTGCGAGCAACAGCTTCTCTTCAGGAGTCCACCGGAAATTTCAATGCAAAATCAACTTTTCCCTGCCGATACACCGGGACCGCGCGACCAATGAGATTCTGGTGCCCGGAACGCACTCCTACGCCGAGAGGATGGAAAGAACTATCCTGACGCAGCAGCATACGCTTCCCGTAGAAATCCGCATCGCCGACAGTGAAGGCTGGGAGGCATCGGAACGGCGCGGTGACGCACACCATGACGCATACAAGTGCAGGCAGCTTATCGCATTGATGAACAGGCTCTTTGCACCGCTGTTCAATTTTCCTGTTGAGAATTTTGAAGGATTACGGGAGGATCAGAGGAGGCTCTTTTTTTAGGCCGGTTTGACAGAGCCGAGCGACAATAGAGCTCAGCCCGGCCCGTACAGCGTCTCTATTGCGCGACAGCTGAAAAAATCATTTCCCCCCGCCCCATAACCATACTTTGATTTTCACCCCTGATGAAAGTACATTGTTGTCCGGGGGAAAATATGAAATTGAGAGTCAAAATCTTTATCACTTTTGCCGTCGCGTTGATTTTATGCATTTTAACCGCCATATTCGGCCTCACGTACGTTCTTGACAGTCTGTCTACAAAGATGATGAAAAAGCAGGCAGAAAATCTTACCGGTTTGCTTCTGCATCGAATCGATAAATCGCTCAGCACCTCCGATTTAAGCTCATCAGGCTCATTAATACACGATGATTTTCTGATAGCCAAACATGTCGCGGACGAGAGCAACGGATTCAGATTAAAAAAAATACTGCTCATTGACAGGAACTTGGATGTTCGTGTCGGATATCCTGAAGCGGAGATCGGGAACAGTTACGCGGAGCACGGGGATATCCGCGAAGCATTTGCGACAAAACGAAGCGACACTGTCGTAGAAACCTATCCCGGAACCGACGGGAGTGCCTATAAAGACATAGACGTGGTCGCCTATCTTGACGCGGGCGACGATGGTCCTTTGGTGCTCGAAGTAAAACTCGATTTTGCGGAGAGCATTGTCCTTCTGGAAAAACAGTATACCGCGATTGAATCGGGAGCAATAGCCATCTCACTTTTTCTTTTGACCGCACTGCTCGGATCTCTGCTGATAATGATGGGCCGCACGGTAATCAGGCCGGTTTTGCGGGTCACCGGCGCGATGGAATCCGTCGGCAGAGGAGACCTCGACATTCACCTTGAAGAAAATGCGAATGATGAGTTCGGTCTGCTTGCCCGAAGATTCAACGAAATGGTCACGGGCCTGAAAGAAAAATTCCACCTTTACCGCTACGTCTCTCAGAGCACTATCGACGCGGTCAGAGAATCACTGGATGATCAGGAGGGACACAAGCCGAGAAAAACCACAGCCACTCTCTTTTTTTCCGATATCAGAGGTTTTACCACCTACTCGGAAACCCGCACTCCCGAAACGGTCTTCGAAAATCTCAACAAGGTTCTCTCTGTCCAGAGCGAAATCATCCGCAAATACAACGGTGATGTCGACAAGTTTGTCGGCGATGAAGTGATGGCGCTTTTCCCCAGCGCAGATGAAGCTGTTTCTGCAGCCGTAGAAATTCAGCGTGAAATTGAAGATCATAACGAAGAGTTTGACGGACTTCACATCGGTATCGGAATTCACGCGGGTGCGGTAATACAGGGGGATGTCGGCTCGGCGCAGATGAGGGACTTCACCGTCATCGGAGATAATGTCAACATAGCGGCCCGACTCGAGTCCTTAGCCGGCAAGGGGGAAGTTCTGATTTCACGGGAGATTGCGCTTTCTGAGGATATCCGGAATAAATACCGGTTAAAGAGCAAAGGTTCTCTTAAACTGAAGGGAAGAGACACTCTGATCAGCACCTACATTATCGCCGGTCTCAGAGACTGAGATGAGGAGATGCTCAGAACCACGGCCCGGCGGATGCTGAACGATCCCGGCTGCGAAGTGCTCACCGCTTCCGACGGGCCGGAGGAAATGAAAATGCACTGGGCTAACAAAAATGACCTCGCCCCCTTTATGCACATTTTTACTGTTTTTTACGGCTCAGAGTTGAAATGATGAGAAGATACCCTTACCATTAAACTGCCGGGTGTCATTAAGAACGGGGAACAACAGAAGTTGATTTTTTGAGAGTTGGAAACTGCAGAGATTTGTCCCTCACGCATACAGCCGGATATTTTTGTATTCAAATTGAATCTATCTCTTATTGCGCGATTCTGGAAAATATTTCACACTATTTGGAGGCGGATCATGGCGGAAAAAGTTATTGTGAGCGAATGGTCTCTTCGGGGAGAATTTGACAATGAAACGATTGCGGGCTGGGCCAGAGAGATCCGCAGCTATGAAGAGATCCCGAAGGCTTTCACCGAGGTGATTGCCGATTCAAAGCCCTTTCCCTACACGGTATATGTTCCCGAAGAGAGGGGATTCTTCGGTGTAAAGAGCCCGGTTTCCGTTCTGCAGCTTCTTGATAAATCGCTTGTTTCTGTCACGAAGCAGAACAATGCCGCGGTAAAAAAAGTCATCAATTTTGATGATATTCTTTATGTTGAGAGCGGCAACTCTCTTTTGCGAAGCTGGGCCGATTTCATCTCATTGAACACCTCAATCAATCTCACCTTCAATCAGGCCAACTTCAAAGTGATCAAACCGATAATCGATTCGATCAGAAAATCTTACAGATCCGCAACGGCCGATTCCGAGAAAAAGGACAATTTCGCCTCGTTTGAATATCTGCTGCACAAGAACCACAAGATGATGAATTACGGCGCCCTCTCGGTTTTTCCCGAGGATACCATCTGCGCGAGAATCTACCAGCAGTCCGAGATTCAGGCGGCGATAATCCTGTTCAACAGAAAATTCTATCAGAAAAAGACGAAGCCGTTTATCATCATTTTCACCAAAGACGAAGTCATACGTTTCTGCGATCATCTTGACGAGAAATCTGAAAACCTTTCGACTATCGGCGGGATCTATACTTTTTTTCCCAGAAGCAAGATCACCAATATTTCGGGGATCAAAAACGAGATGAAAAATTACTACGACCTTAACATCCAGCTGACCCCCTCGTATACGATCACGAGCCGCTTCTATCTGAACAACATCGAACTGAGTGCGTTTCTCTCAGAGATCAAGAGCACGACGATTTGAGCGGGTAACTACGAACAGCCCGGCAGCCTCCTTCGGGCGGCCGGGCTGTTGTCTGCAACGATTAGAGATCTTCGCAGAAAGAATCACTCCGTTTCTGTTTATTACAACGGTGGTGAATCGGAATTTTGTGAACAACTCGGAGATGGAAGGGGTCAATTCTATTATACGCATCTATTTTCTGTTCGGGATGAATCAGAATAAAAACCTACAAAATTGATAGAAACCACTATGAGTGCTATTATTTTTTAGTTCTCATCATTTCTAAATACTTTTCAGTATTTTCGGCAAGTTTTTTTGCCTGACTCACATAGAGTTCATTTTCCAAAACTTCTCCTTTATTATATCCGAATGCAGTTATTCCGTTTAATTCACCCGGCACACATAAGGTTCCGCACGATAAATACCAATTATAAATACTACTGATTGCTATCGCCTGTCCCGCTCCCCGGCCAACAGCGATTGCTGCACCAAGTTTTCCTTCGAGGGGGCGGCTTGTTTTAACTGCATAATGCCGATCCATGAGAGCCATGATATGAGAACAAACGTTTCTTGAATAAACCGGAGTGGCGATTATCAAAGCATCACACCAAACAAATTCATCATACAAAATCGTCATATCATCCTTCTGGATGCATTGTTCGCCGTTATGTGTACAATGTTCACAGCCAAGACATCCCTGGATATTGATATCGCTCATTTTAATCCAACGGATCTCGTTTTCAGAAGAAAACCCGTTAATTGTTAACTGAATCAGTGATTCGGAATTACCCATTCTTCTTTTCGAACCGCTGATGCATAATATTTTATTCATTTATATCCTCCCGGAAGAAAAACAAGAGCAATTCACAATTTGTTTAGAACGCTCTTGAATATTCAGTGTTACCTGCATCTCATTTTTAAATAAAAGAGCCCAACCTTACAATCGATGACAACTAATACAAATCAATTTTCAAAATGATAGCAAATAAATGACCAGACAAAATTACACACCATCCCCGACTTAATGTGTTTTGATACTAAAGGGGAACTTTGGTAATTAACTTTTAGTGTTTCCTTGTGGCGGCGTGACGCTCATTTTGTGGTCGAGAAGCGTGCAATAATCTGCAGTACCTAATTATTCCTGATTTATAATACTGATTTTCAGCGGCGACCTTAATTCGACTCGCCCATTAAGCCGCAGAAAACCGGCTTCCCCCCCGCCGCTTCGCCGGAAAAATAAACCTTGAAGAAAATCTATATGCGCACTTTATTGGCCCCATCGGGAACGCACTTCTGTCGCGTCCCTATAACCACCGCACACGGAGAATGAGATGTCAGAAGGATCACAGAGCAAAATATTACTGAAGCTTCCCATCGGCAAAAAAGTGGGCATCGCCTTTTCGGGGGGCCTCGACACTTCGGCCGCCATCGCATGGATGAAGGACAAGGGATCTTTCCCTTACGCATATACCGCTGATCTCGCCCAGCCGGACGAGAAGGATTACGAGGACATCTCGCGCCGCGCGCGCGAATACGGCGCCGAAAAGGCGACGCTCGTCGACTGCCGCGAACTGCTGGTAAACGAGGGACTCGCGGCGATCCAGTGCGGAGCCTTTCACATAACGACCGCCGGCAAATCGTATTTCAACACCACCCCGCTGGGGCGCGCGGTCACCGGCACCCGTCTCGTGCAGGCGATGGAGGATGACGGCGTCAACATCTGGGGCGACGGCTCTACCTACAAGGGCAACGACATCGAGCGCTTCTACCGCTACGGTCTTCTCGCCAACCCCTCGCTGCAGATATACAAGCCATGGCTCGACCAGGATTTCGTTCACGAACTCGGCGGGCGCAAAGAGATGAGCGATTGGCTCGTCGCCCGCGGTTACGCCTATCGCGCCAGCGCCGAGAAGGCCTACTCGACCGACTCGAATATTCTGGGCGCGACCCATGAGGCGAAGGATCTCGAATTCTTAAGCAACGGCCTTCGCATCGTCGAGCCGATCATGTGCGTGAAGTTCTGGGACGCATCTGTCGCGATCGCCCCCGAAGAGGTCACCGTCGAATTTGAAGAGGGGCGCCCGGTAAGCATCAACGGCGTCTCATTCAAGAGCAACACCGAGCTTATGCTCGAAGCCAACCGAATCGGCGGACGCCACGGCCTGGGCGTCTCTGACCAGATAGAAAACCGCATCATCGAAGCCAAAAGCCGCGGCATCTACGAGGCACCGGGAATGGCGCTGCTGCACCTGGCCTACGAACGCCTCCTCAGCGGCATACACAACGAGGGCACCATCGACAACTACCGCACCCTCGGCAGACGCCTCGGCCGGCTTCTCTACGAGGGCCGCTGGTTTGACCCGCAGTCGCTGATGCTGCGCGACACGCTGATCAAATGGGTGGGCCGGGCGATCACCGGCAAGGTGCGCATCGAGCTTCGGCGGGGGGATGACTATACGATTCTCGACACTGAAAGCGCGAATCTCACCTATCACCCCGAGCGTCTCTCGATGGAGCGCGTCGAAGGCGAGGCCTTTTCGCCCGTCGACCGCATCGGACAGCTGCACATGCGAAATCTCGACATCATCGATTCGCGCGACAAGCTCGGCATCTACTCCTCATCGGGAGTTCTTCCGGGGGGCGGAATGCGCGCACTTCTCGAAGAGCACGAGCACGACTCGGGCGAGAAGAAGTGACGAAATCTGTTCGATGAATCTGGCACTTTTCGACTTTGACGGAACCATCACAAGCCGTGACTCGTTCACGGCTTTTATTAAGTTTTCTTCAAGCAGGGCGAGGTTTGTCTTTGGTTGTATCCTGATTCTGCCGATCTTTCTGGGCTACAGGATCGGCTTAATCTCATCCCCCGTGACGCGCAAAATCGCGGCATGGCTGAGTTTCAAGGGCCGCAGCTTCGAAGATCTCGACCGGAAGGCCCTTGAATACGCAAAAGAGGTGATACCCGGTTTTGTGCGCCCCGAAGCGCTTGCGCGTATCGACTGGCACAAATCGCGCGGCGACCGCATCGTCGTCGTCAGCGCTTCGCTGGATATCTATCTTCGCCACTGGTGCCGCGCGCAGCAGATCGAACTTCTCTGCTCGCAGCTCGAAGAGAAAAACGGCCGCATCACAGGCAGGCTCGTGCCCGACGACTGCAGCGGCACGGAAAAAGTCAGGCGCATCCTCGAAACATACATCCTATCTGATTACAAAACCATCTACGCTTATGGCGACACCCCCGAAGACAGACAAATGCTCGATCTTGCGCATGTGAAATACTACCGGGGGAAAGAGATTTCTGATCCGAAGTAAAATCTCATATCTGTTCAACAATTATAACCCTAATGCATTTTTATGCGTTCGTATTCTGAAAAGAGCTTCGCGTCAATCCCTGACTATACTGTCACCTCGACATCATATTTCCCGATAAACATCTCTTTCGATACGCCGACGCGCGAAGGACGGCACATCCGCAGAAACGTGTTATGCACCAGTCTTCATGAGAACAGATCTGCAGTGAATAGATCTGTAATTTTTCAATATGGGGATTCAATCAAATGAACTTCTATTATAAAATTATTACTAAAATAATTGACTAAATGAAAATAAGCTATATGTGGTTTACATACGAAATGGAGGAGCGATGAGAAAACTGAGTAAATTTTGAATATTGTTCATAATAGTACTAATTCTGCTGACCGCAGTGGCATGCAGCGCAGGGGGCAAGAGCAAGGCAGACAGCGATCCAGTAACGGATCCGACAGAAGAAACACCGGGAACTAATCCCGATGATCCGGACACAAATCCTGATGATCCGACTACGCCGCCTGAAACACCACCGACTACGCCGCCAACTACACCCCCCGAAACACCACCGGCTACGCCGCCTGAGACGCCGCCGACCACACCTCCGACTACGCCGAACGTCTCTGTCACCGGCGTCAGCCTTGACAAGACTACGCTAGTGCTTGAAGTGGATGATTTCGAGCAACTGACAGCGACTGTAGCGCCCGCAGATGCGACGACGAAGACCGTCACCTGGTCAAGTAATGACAGTACTATCGCAGAGGTGAGCAATAGCGGACTTGTGACAGCTAAAAAGGCAGGAAGTACGGTTGTCAAAGTGACGACTGCTGATGGATCTAAGGTGGGAGAGTGTACAGTAACGGTAAGTGGAGAAAGTATAAAAGGCAATACCTACGCCTACACCCTTCCTGGCGGCACGGAGTTCAAGGCTATGTTGACGCCATATATAGATCTTACAGGTACACCGAAATTCCCGACTGGTGATGATTCCGGATCAGCTAATGTACCGGCTCGCTTCATCATGGGCGAAACCGAAGTGACTTACGAGTTGTGGTACGAGGTGTACCACTGGGCAACAACTGATGCGGGAAGCGGTAAGCGAGCCGATGGCGGCGATTTGTACACATTTGCCCATAAAGGTCGCGAAGGAAATGACGGCACAGATGGCGCGGCACCGACGGCAGCAAAACAGGAACCGGTGTCAAATTTGAACTGGCGAGACACAATGGTATGGTGCAACGCTCTTACCGAGTATTATAACGCGAATAACGGCAGCACAACAGACCTCGCGGTCGTTTATTGCTCTAACGCAGGCTACACAACGCCGATACGAAGTTCTGCAGATGGCAGTTACGGATCGAAAGTAAATTCTGCAGCGGGCAGTTTTGACAATCCCTATGTTAATAACAGTGCTAAAGGCTTTCGTCTGCCGATGAGTGACGAGTGGGAATATGCAGCACGTTATATCGGTACGTCTGAGCCTTCGCACACGAATTGGGTGTTGAAAGACGGTGTGTATTACACGAAGGGAAACAGCGCGAGCGGTGATACGCAGGCATATAATGCGGCAACGCCGACAGTCGGCAATTACGCGGTGTACGCCGTTGAAAGTACTGCCGTGGTAAAAAGCAAGGGTGAGAGCGGCAAAAATGCCCTCGGTCTCTACGACATGAGCGGTAATGTGTCCGAGCAGTGCTTCGACTGGCATCCGTCTTGTAGCGGTTCGTACCGCGCGAAGCGGGGAGGCAGTAAATTTGACGATGCGGGCCGCATGCAGGTGGGCTTCGTGGAAAAATTCACCCCGTATGGCGGGTACGACAACTTCGGCTTCCGTTTCTGCAGGAACCAGTAGCCTTTTTGGTTTTACTTTATAAGAAATTCCGGGGCTTCGGCCCCGGTCTCTTGCGACTCCCGGTTATTAACCACTTATATGTTACTTCACATAAGTATATTTATGTCTTATTTTATTTGTATTTTTTTCTTGGGGTATCCGTTATAACTGAACTTCCTATTGAATATTTCAACAATATCCAATAGGTCAAAAGCCTTATCTTGATTCCTGCTGATTTTCCGTCATTCATCTTATCCTAAATTGACAAGAAGTTCGGAGAGAACCTGTGCTTGCTGATTTGTCAAATCTGCCAATAGAATCATGATTTTCTCTAAATGATAAATAGGGGAGTCCCCTCCCCCACATTTTCTTCATTTTTGAATCTTATGAGAAAGCATATATCCACGCAGAACCTTGTTTATTGCGGTCTGATATCGTGAACTCTGTTTCTGGAAGAAAGAAACAACATCCGAGTCAAGGCGTATATTAACGGTAATTTTCGGAGGTACTACGTGATCTTCCAGATAATCATCCGGAGTAATAGTTTCAAACATTGCTGACTGTTCCTTTGTAACCTCCGGAATATCAGTGAAATCTATATCTTTATCCTTTATTTTTGAAAGTCTTTCTCCTCTATTCATTGAAAATCCTCCTTTCTTGTCCACTTGCCGGTCTGGCAGATATTATCCTGATCACATCTTCCCGGTAGGTTATCACAACAGTCAGAATAACATCAAAACCATCAATACTTGTTGAACCAATACAAATATATCGCTCTTCGCCTTCCGATGGCGATATAACTCGACGATAAATACCAGAAAAAATATCTTTTGCTGTTCACTTTTCTGAAGTGTCTTTCTCAGATAGACGGCCGGAATCGATTAATCTGGCCAGATACTCCCCTCTTGTAGATGCGGAAACGGTTTTTTCTTATTGATCACTTCATGTTTCACCCTCAATAAGAAATAGAGCATAATACCGAATGTCGCAACAGCGGCTCATACCCGCCAGAATAGGAGTTTTCGGATTGCCATAGTATTGCGAACTCTTCGCGGGTCACATATTCCGCATCACACTCTTTTCGCAGGATACTGCAGCCGTAAATTCACTTGTGCCATACGTGCACACCCGCAAATCGGCGCGGTGCACCGGCCTGTGGGACATTTTGAGGAGAGATCATCATTTTGTGACGGCAGAGTACAAACCGTAAATTTCTCTTTACACTTCACACCGCGAAAACTATCTCTTTCAGTGCAAAAGTCACTCGGCATCAGCCGCGTGAAGCCACTCGGCCGCTGCTGCAGTCAGCAGTCAGCCCGGCGCATCGGTTTTTAAAGATGGTCGCTGCTCAGAAGGAATCTCCGGAAAAATTTTGTTCAGAACTTGTGTTATATATTTTTGAATCAGCTGCGAATTTTTATGCAGGTATCGGTAATGAAAAAAACCATTATATTAGCTTTTCTGTTCCTGCTTGTGCTTATTGTTTTGATTAAAGGCGCAAGATTCCTGGTAACCGGTTCAGGCAAAAACGCTCCCGGTTCCGTTATAAGAAGCAATCTCGTTTTTGACAATATCGCGTACAAAAAAACGGGCGAAGTTGTGGTAATTCCGAAAAACAGACAAGTTACAATCAATGCAGCCGATGACAGCTTCTGGAGTTCAATCGTCTCAGAATCTGCGGGTGAGCAATGGCGCGGTGTTTTTATAAAAGACCGGAAGGTTACTCTTGGTTCTTTCTGTATGGCGCAGTATCCGGTAACACAGGAGCTGTTTACAAAAATAATGGGTTTTAATCCGAGTTACTTTAAAAAAGAGAACTTACACGTAAAATACACCTATATCGGCAAAGGCGAGAATCCGGATTTGCGGCCCGCGGAAACAGTTTCATGGTTTGATGCGGTTGTTTTCTGTAATCTACTTACAATTCGTACGATGAACCGTTCCGATTGTGTGTACTATGCAGATACAGGCTGTTCAAAAATCTACACGATTGAGGATGCGCAAAAAAGAATCATTCCGGTTTTCAATAAAAGCAAAAAGGGTTATCGTTTGCCGACAGAAGCGGAATGGGAATTCGCCGCGCGCGGCGGAAACACCGGAAGCGGCGACTGGCGTTTTGCTTTTTCAGGCACTGAGTCTGAAAACAATCAAGTCGTGTATGATACGAACAGGTATTCATTTACGGATTCTAATTTAGAGCATCATGGCTGGTACAGAGGAAATTCGGACGGTGTAACGCACGAAGTGGGAACAAAGTTACCAAATGCCCTGAACCTTTATGATATGTCGGGCGGTGTATGGGAGTGGCTGTACGATTGGTACGATAACACCGTGTATCCGGAGAAAGTAAAAAACCCGAGCGGCGCACCGGATGGAACCGACAGAGTTCTGCGCGGCGGTTCAATTTTTGAAGATGCTTATATGTGTTGTGTCACAAGGCGTTTTCACAATGCACATCCGTATATTCCGCACTATTTTTTCGGATTCAGATACTGCAGAAGTTTATAAAACGCGGAATCAAGTTTGAAGCAGGGGGGCACGAATGAACGAAGAAAAAAAAGCTTTTTCAACTATCGACGAATACATTGCACTTCAGAGCGCTGAAATCCGCCCTCAACTTGAGGCCCTTCGCACGGCCATCCGCGAGGGTGCGCCCGAAGCGATCGAGAGGATCAGCTATCAGATGCCGACCTTCTACCTTAACGGCAATCTTGTGCACTTCGCCGCGTATAATAGTCACATCGGTTTTTATCCCGCCCCCGAGGGGATCGAGCATTTCGAAAAAGATCTGTCGCCCTATAAGACCTCGAAAGGCGCCGTGCAGTTTCCCCTCGACAGGCCGCTGCCGCTTGAGCTGGTGAAGAAAATCGTGAGATATCGCCGCGAGAGTAATCTGATGAAACAGGCAAAAAAATAAGGTTCATATTATAGACTTGTTGCGAATCTGAAAATCCGGGTGTTTGCCCCGCCTTAGGCGGGGCAAACGCATCGTTTTTATTGAGTTCTGCAACAAGTCTTATATAAACCAATTATGTTAATTCACAATTCTCAAAAACCCAATGAGGAACGAGGTATAGTCAATTCGGATGGTGGTTGTTAGTAACATCCTTCGTCACGCAATTACACTAACACGCCGATAATCATCGCCGCCGCCACAATCAGTGGCGCCGGTATTTTTTTACTGAAAAGGAGCGCGCACGTCGCACCGCTTACCGCCAGTGTATCAGGCGAAAATCCGTTCTTCACCAGCAGCACCATTGTGGATGCGGCAATCAGTCCTGCGGCGGATGATGTGATCCCCTTGATCGACAGACGGATCGCGTTGATTTTCTTTACCTGCTGCCAGACGGGATAGACAAAATATATCAGCAAAATTCCCGGTAAAAATACGGCTACTCCGCTTATTAATGCCCCTGCCAGCTGATAAGCCGTATTCACCCCGCGGGCGGCCATGCCGCCGGCATAGGCGCAGAAACTGAACATGGGTCCCGGCAGCCCCTGCACAAGGCCGAAACCGGTCAAAAATTCACGCGTGCTCATATACGAGTGAATTTCTGTCAGATCGCTGAACATCAGCGGGATCACCACCTGACCTCCCCCGATGACGAGATAGCCGTAACGGTAAAAGCTTTCAAACAGGTGCAGAAGTCTGCTCTGTGTGAGCGCCGCGATAAGTGCAGAAACGGCGGCGATAAGCGCGAAAACGATCAGATAGCGCCAGGGCGGATTTATATTCACACTATTAAATTTTTTATCCTCACGCGAAAGAAGATAAGTGCAGAATCCCCCCAGAATCAGAACAGCGGGATAAATCCACGCGGCGTGATAAAAATAGGTGATCAGCGCCGATGATAAGAGGATAATCACCGCAAGCGGCGTTGTCGCCGTTTTGCGTCCGATACGCAGGGAAGCGCTTGCCATAAACCCGACAGCCATCGGACCGATGTACCGCAGCACGTCGGATTTTATACCGCCGGCGCCGATAAGGGTGTATAAAAATGAGAGGGCCATCATGACAAAGATCGCCGGCAGGGCCCAGACTAAAAATGTCAGCAGAGCCAGAAGCGGGCCGCCGGTCTTATACCCGATCGCGATGATGGTCTGTGTGCTGCTCGGCCCCGGCAGTATACCGGTGAGCGCGATCAGTTCAGCCAGCTCCTCTTCTGTGAGATATTTCTTCTTGCTTACAAGCTGATCGCCAAAAACACCGAAATGCGCCTCCGGCCCGCCGTAGGCACCCAGTGAGCAGATTAAGACGTCGGTTAAAAATGCGAGCCGGCTCTTTTTATTCTCATCCGGACACGATTTATTTTTCTTCATCGGCCGATCCTTTGCACGGTAATTATCGCTATTCTGCTGAGGTATCTGCTGAATAATTCTCAAAGGCCCTGGTCATGCGCCATCACCTCAAAATATCACATTGCACTGATTTTTAAGACTAACAACAGCTCTCATGAAAAAGCAAATGCTATTCATTCATTCCGCCAATCCATTGGTACGCATCCTCATAAGACCAGAAGAATTTCACACGGTCGTTTTCCAGCATATCTTTCTCGGTCCGAACCGTCGCGTTATCATCACCGACAATCGCGACGTTTCGGACACTTGCTGCAAGCAAGGGAGCGGTTTTGAAACCGAGCGACCAGATACGCCGCGCGTTCAGCGTGTCAAAGTGATAGGTACGCATGTCCAGAATCAGATCGAACAATCCGCAAATTTTCACACTATCAATTATTTTGCTGTATCCTGACTCGGTACCCGAGGCGGATTCGCTCTCCGAAATATCGCCGCTTATCCTGTGAAGGATTAGATGGGGGGATGTGCTGAGGATGTGAGTTTCGATCATCTGTTATTTTCCGGTATGTAATTTTTTTGGAATACCCCATGACAATTATCCGGAGTTCCCTTATCCAAATGCATTCTTATATAGCTTGCCAGACTTTCAAAAGCTTTTTTCGCTTCAGGAACTATCGTAAAAAAGCCCTGAAAGACGTGCCACATCCCCTCGTACACTTCAAGGGTCACATCGACACCGGCATTTTTTGCGTTGTGCGCCAGGAGCATCGAATCGCTCAGAAGAACTTCATCGCCGCCTATCTGGATAAACATTTCGGGAAATCCTGTAAGATCCTGCGTAACGGGCGGTTCGACTACAGATGTTCCAAGATAGAGTTCACCGTACTTCATGATTATTTCTTTTGAATTCAGCGGATCAGAGATTTTTCGAGTCGTATAAGATTCGCCGTCATATTCTTTCAGATCCCCTCCCATGAGAGATAACAGGAATACCGCCCCGGGCATAGGCAGCGCGAGTGCTTTGATTTTCAGGAGCGTCATAAGCGCCAGCCCGGCTCCCGCAGAATCGCCGCCGACGATAATATCATCAGCACGATACCCCTGCCGCAATAACCACTTATACGATGAGAGACAATCCTGATTCGCCGCCGGATATCTGTACTCCGGCGCAAGCCGGTAATCCAGGGCCAGCACTCTGACACCGCAGCTCTTCGAGAGGGCTAATGCAAATTGGCGGTGGTTGTTACCCAGGCCGAGGCAGAACCCCCCGGAATGAAAATAAAGGATTACTCTCTTTCCACCCTTACCTTCATCCGCATGCCCGAGCCACTCGGCGCCGACTCCGTCAAGATCAATCCGCTCAATTTCTGATTTCCTTGAAATCTTGATCCTGCCGCCCATTTTTTCGGCAAACAATCTGATCTGCGCAACCGAATGAAGCGACGGGTCAAACATTTTACGCATCATATTCCGAACGAGCAGTGATTTGACAAGGCGTCCACGTAACGATTTCATTTTACACACCCTGTCCGCCGTCATTGCAAACGTAAAGCTCAGCCGTCTTCACCTGCGGATGCCGGTACCGCAAACGCTCTTTTGTATAGCTTTCGATATTGATTGCCTGCCTGGGGCAGAGATGGTAACACGCAAGACAATTCGCACAGTGTTCCCCCCATGATGGAGTGCTCTTGAGTGAAATATTTTGTTCAGGACAGACTTTTACGCAGGTCGCGCATCCGTTGCACAAAGCTGTATCAACATTGAATTTATTCTGCAGACGGTAGCCTTTCATGAAATTGCGCATCATCGCGCTTTTCAGCGCTGGTAACGGCCGGTCAGCAATTGCCGCAATCTTCGCGCGGTGCAATACCGCGCCGGCAATTTCATCGCAGGCGGCTTCGAGCGCATTAAGACGGCGCGCGCGCTCCTCTTCGCCCTGTGTAAAGTCAGCGATGATGACAGAGTTGCCCGGCATCAGAATATTGAATGCGCCGTCAAGTGCGGCGCCCTTCTTTCGCAGAATTTTTTCGATTACCTTGTGTGCGCCGCCCGGCTCTCCGTTATGCGTTACCACGGTAAAGAGGTAGGAGCCCTTTTTTATAGAGAGATTCTTCACGAATTCGCTGACGGCCTGCGGCGGGCGGTGAAGGTAGACGGGAAAGACGATGCCGATCGTGTCGGCCTGACCGCTTGCCGCTGCGGCGCGGGGGAGAATTCTTTCGACAGTTGCACCGCCGATTTTTGCGGCAATTGTTTTCGCGGCATGGAGAGAATTTCCGGTGCCGGTAAAGTAGAAGATTTTTGTTGTCATGCTGCCTCCTGTAGTGTGAGGCGACTCTACACCCTGTAGCATACTACAATGTCAATAGCTGCCGCTGACTTTTTTCAGTTTTTTTTCTTTTTTATCGATTTTCATGTTTCGTTTCACCGCTCTCATCCGCTCGCATTCGCCTTCGTCGATGTGGTCGTAGATCCGCTGCAGCCGCAGATTGATCTTCTCGAGCTCGCTGATTTTCTCACAGATAAAGGCCATTTTTTCGGCAACACCCGCTTTCAGCCCAGCTTCCGTGCCCTTTCCGCTTTTGAGCATGACAAGAAACTCTCTGATCTCGGCGAGCGAGAAGCCGCAGTTTTTCATCTCGGCGACAAGTTCGAGTGTAGCGATTTCTTCCACACTGTAGAGGCGGTAGCCGTTCGCGCCGCGCTGCGGCTCTTCGAGTATGCCGATCTTTTCATAATAGCGCAGCGTTTCGAAATTGATGCCGAGCCTCTGTGCGGCGGCCCGCCGTGTGAACATTCCGTTTTCTTCGCCCATTTTCTTCACCGGGAGTTAAATTTGCAGCAATATTGAGCTGATACAGCAACGATATCCGTTTCTGAAGAGATTGGCAAGCACTGTTTTTATTTTGACAGATTGCGCATCCGCCTGCTTCTGTACGCAATTCGATTTTGACGGAGTCATCCACATGAAGCGGCACACGAAAGGAATCATTCTTCTTGCTATCACAATAGCGCTGTTCAGCACCTTCGAGGTGAGCTGCAAACTTGTCGGCACACGGCTGCATCCGCTGCAGATCAGTTTTTTCAGATTTCTTACGGGGGGACTTTTCCTGCTTCCGTTTGCACTGCTTCGAATGAAGAAAAAAGATTTCAATGCGAATCGTTTATTCTGGGGCGATATGCTGCTTCTGGGCTTCGTTAATATTGTCATCAGTATGGGTTTGATCCAGTACGGGCTGCTCTACATAAACGCATCGATGAGCGCGGTGATCTTTTCGAGTAATCCCCTCTTTGTGGCGATCTTCGCCGCCGCGCTGCTCGGCGAGATGATCACCCCGCGCAAGATCGCAGCGGGTCTTGCCGCGCTTGCGGGTGTCGCGCTTCTCTCTTCTGAAAATCTGAAAGCCTTCTCTGTTGATTCACTACGGGGAATCACGCTCGTACTCGCCGCCGCGATCGTCTTTGCCCTCTATACCGTGCTCGGCAAACGCACGACCCTCAGGGGAACCGACAGTCTCATCATGACCGCGTTTTCATTTCTGACTGGAAGCCTCCTGCTTTTACCCATCATGCTTTTTATGCACATCCCCCTGGTCACCACAGACATTACACTGATTCCGCACATTCTCTACCTCGGGATATTCGTCAGCGGCCTTGCATACATGTGCTATTTTTACGGCCTCGAAAACATGCATACGGGTTCGGGCACCCTCGTCTATTTTATAAAACCGGTGCTCGCGTCACTTATCGCAGTACTGCTGCTCGGCGAACGTCTCACCGCCAACTTTTATGCGGGGACATGCGTGATCTTCGCGGCGCTTCTGTGGGGAAATTATGAGACGATCAGGGGTTTGTTCGCAAAAAGTAATGGAGAAAATTGTTAACTGATCATCTTACATAACCTCAAAAAAACATGAAAACAACCTGACGAAGTTATTGAAAAGACTAAAGATAAATAAGTCATTCTTTTCCGCTTGCATTTTAGACGTTTGGAACCGCAAATAGCACACAGTTCAGATAAAAAAATTCCGGTTCGACAACACAAATGATCACTTCTATCAAAATAGACGGCTTCAAGTCAATACCTTCGCTAGAATTCAATCCAACCAAAATCAATTGCCTGATTGGCGCGAATGGTACAGGAAAAAGTAATATTCTCGAAGCCATCGGAGTCGTTGGTGCAGCAGCTAACGGTATAGTTGACGATGAATCGCTGCTTCGTCGGGGGGTACGGCCAGGGTTACCCCGTTTATATAAGACTTCGTTTTCATCAGAAAAAACTCCCTCTCATATAGGAATGACTATTAGCGGTTCCGAAAACGAGCGGTTTCGTGTCTCTCTATTAAACCCTTTGGGCAATCCAAATCCGGCGTGGTCGTTTAAAACCGAATCGCTTTTTGACGGCAAAAACGATATAGTATCTGATGGAGTCAGGAACAAAACAAATCTGAATCCGCAAAAGGGGCTCTCAGCCCTTAGTCTCGTTAATTTATTACCTGATAATGCAGCAGCTTTGCTGATGAAGCGACTGCAGAATTTTTCAATTTATTCCCCAAACACTCCAACACTCCGCGGAATGGTTCCCGATCCCCAATCAAGGGTGCCAGTGGGTTTATCAGGGGGACAGTTAGCGGAAGGTGTTGCCGAATTAAAAAAGCAGCTTGATGGGCAGCCGGATATTTTTGAAGAAATTATCGAACTGATTGATTGGATTTCTGATGTTGACACCACAACTCAAGGGGTATCATTATTATCTCCATCCGCGGCAAGATCAAAAAATCTCATCAAATTTACGGACAGATTCATGCAATCAAATCGTAACGTACTTACCGCATACGATGCCAGCGAAGGTGCTCTCTATATTCTGTTTTCTGCCATTTTATCTCTCTCCCTGAAATCCCCGAAGTTTTTTGCGATCGATAATCTCGATCAGGCATTGAATCCCCGATTGGTTACCCGACTAACGCAAAAAATATGCAGATGGGTTAAACTGGATCCAGAAAAACAATTGTTCTTCACTTCGCACAATCCGGCAATACTTGATGGTCTGAATATTGAAGACCCGGATATAGGTTTATTTGCCGTGGATCGGACAAACAAGGGCCACACTGCGGTTAAACGTATCGAATTAAGGCCGGAACTTTTAAAATTAAATGAAGAATACCCCCTGTCGCGCTTGTGGCTAATGGGAAGCCTTGGGGCTGTCCCGAATGTCTGAGCCAATTAGAATTGCGCTTGTGGCTGAAGGGCCGCTTGATCGTATTATAATTGAAGCGGCTCTAAATGCTTTTTCACCTGATTACACTTTGACCTGCCTGCAACCGGAACATACCCGCCCTGTTTTTGGGAACGGTTGGGGAGGCGTGTTGAAATGGTGCCATTCAATCAGCAAAATAAAAACGGATACTTTTGATAAATCTCCGATTCTATCGTGTTTTGACATACTGATAATACATATCGACGGTGATGTTCATTCGTTTAAGTACAGTGATTGTGGTGAATCAATTGATCAATTGGCAGAATCTTCAGGCTGGTACCCTCTGCCATGCGGTGATATTAATAAAAGTCCGCAGGATAACTGTGAAAATGTCATATTGGCAGTTAAAAGCTGGCTGGGTATTAAAAGTGTCGGATCAAAAACCGTGTTTTGTGTTCCAGCCATGTCGACAGGTACATGGCTGGCAGTTGCAGTTTTTCCTGAATCACATTCAGTTTTTTCTGATGGAATTGAGAATGTTATTGGATTAGAAATCCGGCTTGAATGTCTCCCCCTGCGTGAGAGAATAAAAAAATCCCAAAGAGAATATTCGGTAAAAAGCCATACTATTACAAGTAATTGGAACACCGTTATATCCCTCTGTTCCCGCGCAGCAATATTCCAATCAACATTCAGATCAACATTGAAATGCACTGATCAATCTTAGTAAAATGAATATCACCCCCCTTGTGAGATGATTATTCTGTCTTTACATATAGACTTTATTAAAGTTACATTTTTCGAGGCACCCGATCATGATTCCGTCAAGCTATTGGAACCCCCTTCAGAAAGAACTTGCGACGCTGATAAGCGGCAAGCGCGCGAAAGAGGCGATCGATCTGTGCATTTCGCTGCACGCGCAGCTGCACGAATCGACAAAGGAAAAATCAGAAACCTTCGAAGACCGCCTCTGGCAAGATCTCGACTATGAGATCTGCCGTATCGTGACAAAAAAGAACACTTCGATTATCTGGAACATCTGGCACATAACGCGCATCGAAGATCTGATCGCCGGCATTGTTATCGGTCAGGGCTCGCAAGTTTACAATAAAGAGTGGGCGAAGCGCCTGGGCACAAAGGTGACCGACACCGGCAATGCGATGAGCCACGACGAGGTTGCGAAACTAAGCGCGCAGATCGACATCGACGCTCTGCGCGCCTACCGCAGAGAGGTCGCGAAGACGACGCAGAAGATTCTGCGCGCGCTCAAAGATGAGGATCTTTCGCGAAAAGTGACCGCGTCTCAGATGCAGAGGATTCTCCAGGAGGGAGGAGTTCTTGAAGAACCCGGCTCGAAGTGGCTGCTCGATTTCTGGGGCAGAAAAAAGATCAGCGGCCTTCTGACAATGCCCCTGACCCGCCACCAGGTCGTGCACCTCAACGATTCGTTCGCGATAAAGAAGCGGGGCCGCTGACGTCAGCCAGGCGCATGCCGGTGCACAGTGCGCTGATCAGCAGCTTCACACTGTCGGACATGTACCCGGTGCTGCTCTACCTGGTTTTGTCCGCATGAAACAATCCGGGATATCGGGCTACTTTATGAAGAGAGCTTTCGCTGATTTTTTTGTAACCAAGAGATTCCCAAGACGCTTTTATCATATCCCTGTTGGCAGAGTAAGTGTAGCTCGCAAAATGATTATTTGTCACAACCTCAGGCATCTTAGAAAACGACAGAAGAAGATCCTCTTTGCGGGTGTCCGCAAAAAGATTTCGGCAGTCGATTTTTACAATATACGGATGCGTTTTGCCGGTTATATAGACCATCATGTTGCGCTGGTCAAAAACTATGCTGTATTTAGTATATGAGCCTTGCGAAACATCACTTAACAGGGAAAAGCAATCATCGACTTCGTATTCCGGATTGCTTACTACCTTTTTGTATATTGCATTAAACCTGTATAGCGACGAATTTCCCAGTTTGTTACGCCCTTCCGAGTAATCGATCGAATAACTGTAACGGCTGTTCGTTAACGCCTTTATGCGGGTTTGCGCGGGATCAGTAAACAGAAGTCTGCCGTTCAAATATTCAATGATTACGCTTTTTCCCGATTTATCCGAGACCATAAAGTGTATTTTGGTAAAATTATCCGCTGCCGGCCGTATCCGGATATCTTTTATAGCGGGATAAATCTGATCACTGCTGTCCCATAGAAATAGGGTAGAAAAGAAAAATGCTATTAATTCCCGGGCCTTTGTTTAGATTGGAGTTGCTAGAAACCAATAAACGAAAGGGTTCCGGAGAATTAATAGCATGAATACTAC
>Ga0209467_1000717_pt1 | contig 38375 bp, 33 predicted proteins | sample Higcelwee11metaG_FD_187175 | JGI IMG/M metagenome (GOLD analysis project Ga0209467, IMG submission 187175) | Freshwater pond sediment microbial communities from the University of Edinburgh, under environmental carbon perturbations - High... | ecosystem: Environmental > Aquatic > Freshwater >... | reverse complement strand
TCCATTTTAACCTTATATTTTAACTGGTTAGAAAATATTTCGTAACCTGCCAAAATAATGAATAAAATGATATTGTCAATATGATTGTATATATAAAATCAAATTTTTAACCCTTTATTGGCATTAATATAAGACAGTTAATAGAATAACGGCGAAAGACAATATTCTGGATTTGATAAAAAAATATATTTTTGTATACAGTTGTACACGAGACAATACGAAATACTGATGTTGTTTAATCTTCTGATAAATTTTTAATATTGATTTTTTTCTGAAGCAATCATGCCAGTCTTATCATAACTATTTGGATATATAAATTTTTCTAATTTTAATGAAGATCAAAAATTTACATATTATTGAATTTTACTGACAAAAAAATTAAATGGCATGTGGTTTGCAGAGTAATATTTCAAAAAAACACCAACCATCGTGAAATTAAATAATCAAGAGGGAGGCAACGATGTGTTTTAGAAATAAATTCAAAATATTTGAATGACAGTCAAGTAAAATAGCAAACCGCTTGAAAAAGGCAACCCATTCGAAAGGATGGGAACGCAAAGGCACCGGCCCAAATTCATACAGGGCAGCGGGCTTGCCGGGCGGATTCAGCATCTCCTTAAATGCTGTTTCCTGCACGGTGGAAATAATATTTGAGGAGAATGCAAATGAACAAACAAAATCACACCCCATTATCAATTCTATTGACCATTCTTTCTGCAATGGTTATCTTTTCTGTAAACACCTCACACGCAGCCGATGTAACGCTCTCTTGGACAAAACCTGATGACAGCCGGGTTGTTGGTTACCATATTTACTGCGGCATTTCCGGTACAAATTACACCGCCTCTCCAGCCCAGACAATTAACTCTCCTGATTTGACAAGCTGCCTTATTCCGAACCTGGAAGAAGGTCAGACCTATGAGTTTAAGGCTAAAAGCTTTGATTCAGGGGGAAATGAAAGCGAATTCTCGGAAACAATTAATTACCTGATCCCTTTGACCCCAAGCGACATTGATGGCGATGGATATACGGTAGACTCTGGTGACTGCAACGACAACAATGCGGCCGTCCATCCCGGCGCAATTGAAATCTGCAATGATGGAATTGACCAGAACTGTGATGGAATCGATTGTTATCAGGCTGCTGCAGATATTGATAGTGATGGAGATGGTTATACCGAAAATGAAGGGGATTGCAACGACAGTGACGCGACAGCATTCCCCGGTGCCATTGAAATCTGCGGCGATGGAATTGACCAGGATTGTAATGGCAGTGACCTGGCTTGTCCGGAAGATGTCGACAATGACGGCGACGGATATACCGAGAACGGCGGGGACTTCAATGATAACAGCGCATCAATTTACCCCGGCGCTGTTGAGATCTGTGGCGATGACATCGATCAGGATTGTGACGGCAGCGACCTGGTGTGCATATCCATTGAAGGTGTTACCCTCTCTTGGACAAAACCTGAAGATGATCGGGTGGTTGGTTATAACGTATACTGTGGAAAAACCGGGACAGAGTTCAAGCTTACACCCTATGTGAAAATCAACTCAGCAGACACCACCAGTTATAGTTTTACAAATCTGGAAACAGGATTTGAATATTCCTTTGCAGCCACAAGTATTGACGCGGATGGCATTGAAAGTGATTTTTCAGAAACAATCACTTATTTTGTCGGAGATTCCGGTGACCCCGATTCCGAAACCCAGACAATAGTTCTTGGCGACACGATGGATTCAGATCATCAGGGGAGCATAATTGATACATTCATCAACATTAACCAGGAAGTAAATTATGCCAGCGATCAGTTGAACACCTATACCTGGCCCGCAAACATGCCGGCCAATGCAATCCTGCTTCAAGTTGATCTGTCCCAGATTCCGGCGGGAGCGCAGATCCAGAATGCGACTCTGTCTCTTTATCAAACGGCGGCTGGAGGTGATGCATCGTATGATGTAAAACTCCACAAAATTGTGGGTCATAAACCAGATTTATACCAGACGAACGGATACACCTATGATGGCGCAAACAATTGGACAGCCAATACTGCTTGTTACAACGGCATTCCTTTGGCCCAGGCGGATATTGCACCGACCACGAACGTGAACAGCCTGGATCAAAACCTTGGATATAAAACATGGGTCATTACGGCCATGATGCAGGAATGGGTCAACAATGCAAATTCTAATTACGGACTGCTGCTGAATTCAGATGCCGTGGCTGGCTCCGACAGTTATCGAACGTTTGCTTCCAGCGAGACGGCCGACGCCGCCCAAAGACCAAGGATTGAAGTAACGTATACGGTCGATTCTTCTTCCACCGCTATTGACAACGACGGGGATGGCTATACCGTAGCCGAAAGCGATTGCAATGACAACGACGCCTCCATCCATCCGGGTGCCGTGGAAATCTGCGGTGACGGCATTGATCAGGATTGCAACGGATCTGATCTGACCTGCCCGGAAGATATCGACAATGACGGTGATGGACATACCGAAAACGATGGCGACTGTAACGACAATGACGCGGCCATCTATCCCGGTGCCATTGAGATCTGCGGCGATGGAATTGACCAGGATTGTAACGGCAGTGACTTGATATGTCCGGAAGATTTAGATAATGACAGTGACGGGTTTGCGGAAAACAACGGTGACTGCAACGATAATGATGCAACCATCTATCCTGGAGCTACTGAAATTTGTGGTGACGGGATTGACCAGGACTGCGACGGATCTGATCTGACCTGCCCGGAAGATATTGACAATGACGGCGACGGACATACCGAAAACGATGGCGACTGCAATGACAACGACGCATCATTATACCCCGGCGCTATTGAGATCTGCGGCGATGGAATTGACCAGGATTGCGATGGCAGTGATTTAGAATGTATTCCGGAAGAACAGCAGGATATTGCCATGGAACTCGGTGAAATTAAAATCAACCATATATGGACATCCGTAACTTTCGACAAAGCATATACAAATCCAGTGGTCGTGGCCACCCCGATCAGTTTAAACGATAGCGCCCCTGCTGTGGTTCGCATAAAAAATGTCAGCACAACTGGCTTTGAAATCCGAGTTCAGGAATATAATTATCTGGATGGCAATCATGGATTTGAAACGGTAAGCTATATGGTGATGGAAGCCGGAAAACACACATTGCCAAACGGTATTAATATCGAAGCCGGGACTTTTAACGCAAACAGCAGAAAAAAAGTTGTGAGTTTTAACCAGACTTTCAAACAAATTCCGGTTGTCATATCCGGTGTGACGACTGAAAACGACCGCGACGCCGTGGCAGGCAGAACCTATGGCATAACTTCGGGTGCCTTTAATTTTGTTCTTCAGGAACAGGAAACCACTAAAACCAGACATTACACCTATGAGACGATTTCATACATCGCATGGGAACCGTCATCGGGAACCGTCAACGGGATGAGTTATATTGTGGACAGCACATTAAATCAAGTAACGCAAAACTTCTATAATATTCCTTTCTATCCCTCATTTACAGACGCCCCGTTGTTCATGGCGGATATGCAGACCTCCAATAATGCGGATACGGCAAATGTCCGCTGGCAGAATAAAAGTGCAGACGCTATAGACGTTCAAATTGATGAAGAGCAGTCCAAGGATCTTGAGGTGAGCCATATCGCTGAAGTGGTTGGATATATGGCTTTTAGTCCAGGTCTGTAAGGTCTGAAATGTTTTTTATAGTGTTCGTTGATTAATTCTGCAGCAGCAGGCAAATGACAAAAAACAAATAAGATTAAAATTAAAATAGTCAGCTAACTGCCTGCTGCATGAGAAAATTCTCAACAAGCAAGCTATGACGGGATATACAGAGAAAATCTAACTATCGACAAAATCTTTAAAACGCTATAGGCGAAGCATCCTATAAAAAATTCATGATAGCATTGAAATGAAAATTCAATGAAAGGATAAAAAAATGGCTAATAATAAATTTTTTAAGATTATTTTTTTCACAATTTTCCTTCCCCTGATTGTTAATAGTAAAAGTTTTGCGAAAGAATTATATGTTTCAACAACCGGAAGCGATTCAGTTCCTTATGCAAACAATGACATTTCTCACCCGTGGGTTACTCCACAAAAAGCATGGTATAATGCACAGGCTGGGGATACGGTGTATTTTAGAGGAGGCACTTATAATATATCTTCTACCATAAACACAAACGGAAGTAATGGATATGATGGGACACTATCCAATCCAATAATCTTCACCACATATGCTAATGAATCAGTAATTTTTAATGCTACCGGAGGCTCAGGGCCGATGTTTCAAATATCAAAAGATTATAATGTAATTAAAAATTTTATCATTGATGGCGGTGGATATTTTTCACGCATCTTTGCTGTTGGCTGGTATGACGGGGAACCGGTCACCGGTTTTGAAGCTGATGGATTAACAATATCGGATTGGGCTGATGGTGATAATTGCAATGCTTTCTACATAGGCAGTTCTTACGCTTCCGTAACCGCAACTAAAATAACTATCAAGAATTGTAGGATTCAAGGCAATCCTGCAGGATCTAATCAAAATTATTCAGGCGTCCAAGTCTTTGGGGCTACTGAATTTAGCATCGAAAATAATGATGTCAGCCAAGTTGTTCGAGGAATATACATTAAACATTCCTCTTACGGATACACAGATCATAATGATTTAATAAAAAATAATTATATCCATAGGTTAAACCCTGGGGGAATAGGTTTACGGATCAATGGTAATTATATAGATGTTATAAACAACATCATTGATGGGACAACGCAATTCGGGGAGGACGCAGAATCAGGAACGAATCCGAATGGTAATTATGTTTATTTCTCACATAATACGTTTATCGGGCCGATAGAGCAACTATATGACGGTGGTGGAATATATTCCAAATTCTTAAATAACATCCATGCCGCGACTGCTTACATCTTTCGGTATAGCAGCAACCCTGAAAACCCCCAAATTAACGAAACAGATTATAATTTATATAGCACTTCAGCAGTTCTCCATAAAGGAACAACATGCTCTTTAGCAAACTGGAGAACGCATCTCGTCTCTGATAATACAGGGGGGAATCGTGATGCCAACTCTATTTCAGGAACACCGACTTTCGAGGGAGGAGCAACACCTACGACTATTTCAGGTTATAAGTTGACAACAAGCAGTACTGGTTATTTATCTGCAAATGATGGTAAAGACATGGGAGCAGAAGTATCCTTGGTTGGACCGGCTGTATCATTAGAAGGCACGCCTCTCGGGGCACCTGCCTCACTCAAAATTATAAATGAATAATTACGGACTCCACTTCCGTAATCCGAAAAAACGGAGATAAAAATGCCACTCTTCAATGGGGTGGTTACCCACTGAAGGGCTTCTCACATTAAATTGCGCGGCTCACCGGATTCCTGGCGGACTGTATTAAAAAATCAAAGCCGGCAAGCACCCCTGTAAATGGTCATGATAAAACTTACCAAAAATGGTCGTGAAAAAACTTACCAGCAGGATGCCCGACACCATGCACCAAGTTCATCTTCCGACAATCTTGATGCCTCTAATAATGCTTCAAATCGCTCCTGGGGAGTCCAGTCCTGCGGCCGCTTTTCTTTACAGGGGGATCCGCTATCCTGATAATCGTGAAGCCATTGGCGAATCGTCCAGGTGCTGATTCCAAATTCATCGGACAATTCCTTGACACTCCGATTGCCGCTGAGCTTTTTTTGAACCACAACTTCTTTTATCTCCAGGGAATATTTCATTAGGCGCCTCCTGCCCCCTTTCCATATCAAATTTTATTCCGAGGCGACATCTATTCTGACACAGGGGGATTCTGACACAGGGGGTTTATGAGAGGACTCTTCATTTTAAAAGGGCGGGTGGTCGCCAAAACTTCATCGCCCTTTTAAAATGAAAAAGCCTCTTTCTCAACGGAATCTAAAACTTCACCGCCTGTTTTGATTCATAGAATGTAAAGATTAACACCCGGCCACGAGTGGGGGATTTTAAAGTGGCCATCGGGGATAATAGTAAGCTCATCCAAAATTTCCTGCATGGTATTGCCCGGAAACGAATTTCTATCCCACATTTTGTTTTTCGAGAGAAGTCAGGGGAATAAGGCCAAAATTTTTCCTGCTCGGTTATCGCCATCATGTTTGGGTGAGTTCACACGAAAGAAAGTTAACGAAAATGAGGCCTAACTATTTTATCCATTATAATATTTAACAACATATGGCTTCTAGCAAAAAAATAAATTAAATATAAAATTACCAACAAAGGAAAATATAATCCTTTAAATCTATACTGTCTCCATCTGAATAAAGAAGAAAAAAAAGGAACGAAAAATATTAGTATTATCTGAATAAATAATATAGTAGTGTCTTTCAAAGCAACCGGGATTAAAAGAATACTCGCAAAAATGTTTATAATAAAAACTATTGTCATTATTAATGGTTTATCCCAAAAGGATTGCTTAAAAGTACCAAACATACCAGCGGCGTGCCACTTTTGTTTCGTATAAAAAGCACTCAACGATTGAGGATTTCCCAAATGAACACACTCTATTTCAGGGTTTTCAACTAATTTAAATCCCTTAAAACAAAGTCTCAACCCTAATTCTGCGTCCTCGCCTGTCACAAGATTTGAATTAAATCCACCAATTTCCTTAAATATATTACTTTTGATCGCAAAATTTCCAGCATTAATATACTTAACTGTCTTTAGAACAGTGTTCCTTTGAGAAAACCAAACCTGTTCAATCCAGTTAGGCTTAAGGGGTATTTTATATTTTGATCCAGTCGCAGCTATGGATTCATCATGTAAAATCGTTTCAACTTTTTTTCTCCAACCTTCACTAATTATACAATCACTATCGATAAATGCTAAAATGTTTCCGTTTGCATGAAGAGATCCATAATTTCTTAATTCCCCAATAGTCTTTCTGGGCAAAGAATAAACATTGACAAAGTGATATTCAAATACTATTTTATCCGAGTTGTCAGTCGAACCGTTATCGACAACTATAATTTCATCGCCATTAATACATTCAGAACACACAGCATCTAAACAGAAACGTATATTCTTTTCATCATTATAGAGAGGAATTATAAAGCTAAAATTCATAAAAATGTAATCGCCAATTCGATCTTAATTATTTTTAAAAAAGACTGATGCACACTTTTCGACCATTCTATAAATACTGGGCCAAGCGATAAGCAAAGAGTAACTTTGACAAGCTTACATCCTGGTGAAGACTGATTCTTTTCAAGGATAACAAATTGGTTCCAAGTTTATTCCAACCCGGATCACAAGTCATTGCTGAAGAGTAGCCAGTTTTATCTACTAACTTTGAAATTTGCATAGTATAGTTACCATTTGGATAACAAAAGGATATATTTTTTTTATTAACGACTTTCTCTTCTATGAGTTTCTGTTGAGACAAAGATAACTCTGCCTGAATTTCATCGGTTGATAATGTTGTCAAAATTGCATGATTCGCAGTGTGAGATCCAAATGAGACCAACCCACTATTAAACAAGTTCCTAATTTCATCCCAATTCATAAATGACCTATCCTGTGAACTGTTTTGAATGCCAAGTTTGCCTTCACAAGATTCAAGCAAATGCTCGATTTGCCAATAAGGATATTCCTTTAATAATGCAATAGCCGTGGATATTTGTTTTCTTCGAGAAATGATAATATTGAATAAATTATTGTCCAATCTACCGCGAAGATTAATGGTAAGAGCATTTAATGAATCTTTTTCAATAACTTTCGCTAACCTGTTTGTCCAGAAATTTATTTCAGTTCCCACTATATTGGTTGGCAGATAAACGACAGCAGGAACATTTTCTTCCTTCAAAATAGGCCAGGCATACAAATAAAAATCAAGCCACCCGTCATCAAAAGAAATAACACAACAGGGCTTTCGAAACTTTCTATTTCCCTTTTGTTTTAAATAATTTTCCATTTGATCTATAGTCGCGATTTCAAAAAAATTTTTCAGGAAATGTATATGAGTTCGGAAAGTTGACGGCGTTACATACATCCCCGGTTCTACATTGTTTGATAATTTTTCTTTTGGGATGATACGATGGTAACACAAAATAAGGCAATGATCACATGATATTGTTTTTAACGCATGATATGAGCGTTTCTTGAACATCAGAGATTGTAAATATTTGATATATATACTATAATTCATTCTTTCATCACCACAAACAACAATTATCGAAAAGTCTACCTTTAAAATGCACTTATTTGACCATCTAATATTAATCCAACGACTAAAGTTATTGGAAAAGCCAGATAAATACCTTTGATAGTAAATTATCAGGTTCTTTCATTAACCATCTATCAATTTCCCTTAAAAAATAAATATAGATAAAAATGTTAACTGCAATAATAACAAAAGTAAAAAGAGGAATAAATCTATATATTTCAATTATTTTTGCAAGAAATACGTGTATAAAAAATGCAAACAAAGCATTCTTCCCCATAATTGAAATTATTAAAACCAATGGCGATCTCTCTATATTTTCCCAGTAACGAACACATAAAGAACTGAAGAGAAACCAAGCTGAAGCACCAAATAATGTTCCCGTTAAGTTTAGAGGAAATTTGCTATATTCAATATGAAAGTGATGTAAAAAATCATAGAAGACTCCACCATAAAAAGCAGCATGTCTGGCAAATAATAAGACAACAAAGAAAAAAACAAGCAAAAGCAGGAACATATTTGATGATTCGAGTAATTGGGAATGGAGCATATCTTTTTTTCCCAAAAAAATCCCAACTATAAAAAATACTTGCCAAACTATCAAAGGGAAGATGGTCGGTGCGCCATAATTGAATATCAAAGGATCATTTGTGCCAACAAAAAATAACAATCCTGAAACAACTATGACTAACCATCCATACCCATTAGATATGATAGATAAAATTGCTGGAGAATACAAATACAATAGAATAAATACCGGCAGAATATGCAGCAACCCTACCTGGTTTTTAAACAATAATGAATCGGTAAGAAAAACCAGAATATTTTCTGGAAGCATGTTTTTATTGTTCACAATGAACTGCATTAACCCTACGGTGCACACAAGAGACACATGAACAGAATATATCTTAATTGTCCGAATAAGTATCTTTTTCCCGCCAGACAATGGCTGATTTATGAAGATTGGCAATGAATATTTTCCGACAGTATAACCAGAAATGAGAATAAAACCATCTATTGCAACATCATGATAAACAAAAAATTTTTGCAATATAGTGGGAAAAACATAACTGAAATGCACCAGTAGCATATCCAAAATTGCTAATCCCCTTAACAAATCTAAAGGATTAGCACCCCGGTTAAGACACTCCTGACGTAATATAATATCTTTCTTTAATAAAGTTTCCAACTGAATCTAATCAATTCTTTTTTTACTAGTAACGGAGAGTAAAAATCATGGCCCTGAGGGCCAGGCATTGGGTTACCCCTAAAAGGGGGTTAGAATACCTTGCCCCCTGAGGGGGCAAGGAAAGTTGTCCCCCATTTATTTATTCATCGAACAAATTTAATTGCTCCGCTCTTCTTTCTTGTTTCTCTTGATATTTTACATATTTTCGGATCATATCCGAATCCAGGCCAACGGTATCAACACAATACCCTTTAGCCCAAAAACTGTTGCCCCAATAGGGCTTATTTTTAAGCTTTTGAACTTATTGAACACCCGAATTGCCGTTCGCCCTTTTATTATACCAACATAATCGGATATCGAAATTTTTGGCGGCACCATGACAAGCAGATGAACGTGATCAATTTGAACATTTAATTCAACCACCTCACATACTTTCTGTTGAGAAAATGCTCTGATACAATTTTCAACTTCTTGGCCAACAGCACCGCTCAATATCCGATATCTGTATTTGGGAACCCAGACAATATGATATTGGCAATGCCATATCGCTTGTGTTAACTTACGAAAACGACTCATGTGTTACTCCTTGGTATTGTTGTGGGGACAACTTTACCTCTGAGTAACATTGAGCCGTATAGATGGCAAAGCCACTACACTCTGACCTGGCCCTGAGGGCCAGGTTTTTCAGGTTTGAATAAACGGGATAAAATTAAAAGTTGATAAAACCAACTATAATAAATGATATCATAGAAAAAGGCATTCATTAGAAAAGCAATGACACCGAAATGAATCGCTTGAAGAAAAGAAAAATTTTGAACAAGATTATTGTCTACATAGTCATCGCCATTCCTATCAGATCGAGAGCTACCCATTATGGGTTTCCAATAATCAACAAGCAACATAAAAAAAGCGAATGAACCTAATAGTCCACCCTCGCACAAAATTTGAAAAAAACCATTATGTAAAGCTCGTCCCCAAATCGTCTCAGCTCTATAATCTCTCTTATCGGGAACCAAATGTAAATAATCACCAGCAACAACGCCAAAATTAAAGGGTCCTACCCCGAGGAATGGATTTGCCTTAAATTCCTCTAATGCAATACTCCATAAAACCTTTCTATCTCTGCCGGTGCCACTTTTTGTTCCTTCACGCACTGTTGAAATTTCATTCCAAAAAACATTATCTTTAAAAAACACTGAAGATGTGGTGAATATAACTGCAAACAATAGAGCAAAAGCAAGAAGCCCTTTGAAGAAATCTCCTGATTTTTTAAGATTTAATAGCAACACTGCCAAGAAAACCAAAAATGTCCCCCTCGCAAAAGACAAAATAATTCCAACCGCGCCAATTAAAACTGCCCATATTAACAATTTCTTATGATTTTGCCAGACGCACCCCCAGAGCAATAAACAGAAAGACACCGCAAAACCAATACACATTAGAGGTCCATAAGCATCTTCTTCGTTTAAAATATAATCCCAAACAATAATGGCCCGTCCTTTTAATATAAAAAAGACAATTCCCCAAGCGCCAATATAAATAAAAGAATAGATATATAATCGAAACAACATTTTTTTATGATCGCTTTCAAAACAATAAAAAAACGTCACCCTAGCCAACAAGTAATATTCAAAAATCAATCTGAGGGCTACTCTGGCTCTACCCGTGTTTTCAGCTCCGATACTGCTAAGCAGTAATGAAAAAAGAAAAAATGCAAGCCACCAATAACCCTCTCTCTTTTTCCCATTTGATAGCATCGAGGAAATAAAGAGCATTATTATCATCAAAGTTGGGAGCGTCCTTAGAAATTTCAGTGCAGGAAAATAATAGGCAATTAGTACTTCAGGGTAAAATAATTTCATGGCCCAGAGAAAAAAAAGCACTTTTAAAGCAAAGGCATTCTTTCTTTCTGTTTTATGTGATGCAGGGCACATTTATTTCAAATCATCCGCATGTACAATTTTTGGTATTTCTGAGCCATAATTTCGGCTGAAAATGTTTTTTCAAAGATATCTAAGGAGGATTGAGAATATTTATCCATAAGAGTCGAATTGCTCAACAAATCGACGATGGAATTGGCAAGTGCTGCTGGATTCTGCTGGGGCACGAGGATTCCGTTTACGCCATGGCGAATTGCAATAGAATTACCACCGACATTTGTCGCAACAATAGGACAACCCGCAGCCATTGCCTCAAGCAGGACCATAGGCAACCCCTCCCAAACTGAGGGAAGCACATATAAATCGAATACCTTTAATAACAATGGCATATCCAGTCGAGGCCCAAGAAAAAAAACATTCTTGCTGATTCCTAAACCACGCGACTCATTTTTCAAGTCTGTTTCTAACTCTCCTTCACCCGCTATTACAAGAGACAAATCAGGAAAAGCCTTTAAAATAATTGGCATCGCCTTCAAGAGATAAGTTATGCCTTTCTGTGCTGTTAATCTCACTCCAAGTCCAACCACCGGCCCATTTGGATCAACTCCAAGTTCCTTTAAAAAATTTTCCCTATTCAATTGGACGTTGAATTGTCTGGGGTCTACACCGTTATAAATAGTTATAACCTTTCCTGGTACGATTTTTTCATATTTAATAAGATTCTCTGAGGTATGTTCAGAAACTCCAACCATTTTATTGACAAAATGGGATAATAACCATTCTGCGAACATATAGCGTTTCTTGTCTGGAAAACTTCTGGCATGGTCAGTATGAATTATAGTTTTAATTCTTCTATCAAGTAATGCAGCAAGAACACCATCAATTAAAGGTTGGGTATTATGGGAATGAATTATATCAATATTTTCTGCGCGAAGAAATTGAGAAACTTTGAGGAAGGAAAAATAATCTACGCCTTTTTTCTTTTGAGTTAATAGATAAACTGGAATCCCAAGCCTTTCGACATCTTCTGCATATATTCCTCGCTTTCTCAAGCATAATACGGAAATATCAAACTGTGACCTGTCTGTATATTTACATAGATTCACAATTACCTGTTGCAAACCACCAATTTGCAGGTCATGTGTGATATGCAATAAGCGATACTTGATTTTCCCCATTATGTGTTACCTTTTAACACCCTAAACTGGCCTAAGAACCTTATAAATTTTCTCAACTCCTTCGATAGTTGCTTGCATAGAAAATAATCCCACTCTTTCCACAGCGTTCTGAGACATTTCTTTTCGTAAAAAATCATTTCTAAGTATAAAGAGTATCTTGTCTGCAAGTTCTTGAGGATTGTGATGATCGATCAAAAAACCTGTTAACCCATCAGCAATACTTTCTCTTGCGCCCCCCAGATCCGTGGCCACTACAACCCTGCCGAGCGCCATGCCCTCAAGAATAACATGAGGGAATGGATCAGGCTTTATTGAAACGCTTATCTGAATATCAAGAGCATTAATGATATCTGGAATATCGCTTCTATAACCAGTTAAAATTACATTATTTTCTAAAAAATTTTCCTTGCATTTGTGAAGCAATCTTTCCATAAACAATTTATCTTCATTATTATCCTTTGCAACATCACCAACCAACAAACAAATAAAATTTCTCAGTTGCTTATTCACTAATGTCAATGCATCTATCAATAACTCCTGGCCCTTCCATTCTCTTATATTTCCAATCATACCAATAAGATATGTTTGTTCAGGCATCCCATTTATCTTAAGAAAAGTTTTCTTATCAATGCCTACCCGACTCTTAAACTTTTCCTTATCAATTCCATCATACACAGTAACAACTTGTCCTTTGTCAAAACCTTGACGTATCAAATTATTACGAATTACATTGGAAACAGCTATCACTTTGTCATACTTTTTTGACAAATAATTAAAAAAAGGAAGTGACAGGTTGTCAAACATCATATAATTTCTCTCATGTGTCACGCACGGTATTCTCAAAATTTTAGAGGAAATTAGCCACGTATCATATCCGACAGCTACAGTATTATTTAAATGAACGATATGAACACTATTACTCCTTAAAAAAATGAGACATTTTATTATATTGGCAAAGATGAAAAATAAGCTGACACATTTTCTAACAAAATCGTTTTTTTGAAGAACTAAAGTTTTCCATTTGTTAAAAATGAATGTTTCACAAACCTTTTTGAATTCAACCACCAATGGATTATCTTCATAAAACATAGCGATTGGCTCATAAATTTCCTTATTAAGATACTTCGCAAGATACAACATGCAATAATGAGATCCACCTATAGTACCATCAGTATTTTGTTCAATAAAAAGAACTTTGATCTTTTTCATGTTCATCCAAAATTTAAATAATAAGTGAAAAAGTATGATATTTAATGAACAGCGTCAGGCAAGCTTCCTCATTTCCTTGACTACATGGTAATATAACTCTTCTAAGCGTTTAATCATTATATCATGACTAAAGCGATTGAGAACAGTAAGCCTGCCTCGTCTCATATACTCAAGTCGTTTTTGATTATCAGTTATCAACCTGCAAATAGCTTTTGCCATGTCGATGGGCCGCTTTACAGGTACAAGAAAACCATTCTTATGATCTGTAATTATTTCTCTATATGGAGGGATATCCGTTGCAACCACAGGTAATTCCATACTCATTGCCTCAACAATCGTATTCCCAAAACCTTCGAATACAGAAGAAGAAACGAATAAATCTGCGCAAGCTAATAAATCAGGGATATCGGTGCGAGAACCGAGAAACAGAATCTTATCCTTAAGCCCAAGCTTAATTGTTAATGATTTTAATGCGTCCATTTCTTCACCGTCTCCAACAATTAACAAAAAAGCATTTTCATAATGTTGAACAACCATGGTAAACGCATGAATTATCGTTGGAAAGTCCTTTTGGGGATGCAATCTTGCCACAGAGCAGATGATAAAGGATTCATCGTTGTCAGTAAAAGTAGCTAATGGTAAGGAACATGTTGCGTTTCTCCTTGAAAATTTATTTGTATCAATTCCATTATAAATGACAGTATATTTGTCCGACTCAAACATCGTATGCTGCCTATCATAATCACGAACTGATTTTGAAATGCACATAATCTTCCGACTGCGTTTCCCGAGAAATTTATCAAACCAAATCTGCCAGAAAGATCTATTTTCCATGTTGCAAATCGTGGCGATGTGATTGCGAATTCCGGCAAGCTCCGCCGCAATTCTGCCAACGGTATTAGCATGCAGCAACTGTGTATGAACGATATCATACCTTCCCTTATGCAACATTTTAATAAGCTTCAATATTGCAAAAAAGTTGATGCGAAACAAAAAAAAATTTGTATAATCAAATACTTTCACAACAAAAACGTTGTATCCTATCTTCTCAAATTCGGGAATAAGACAGTTGTCCTCATCATAAAGACAATAAAAATCGATAAATACCTTATTTCTATTTATATGCTTAGCGACTGTGAGTTGACGTAACTCTGCACCACCAATCCCAAGACCTGTTATGATAACAGCAACGCGTATAGGGAACTTATCGCCCATTATTATCTCTGTTTACATTTAGAAAGAAAAAGCAAGAGGGTTCGATATTCTTTAGGGAATAATGTAATATTTTTCTATTAGAATTGTCTGTCTTTGCTTTTCAGTGAGTATTTTGGTATCGACTCTGTTTTTACTATTGACACATAATTTTTCAAAAAGAGATGTCTTCATTATCACTTTAGCTGGATTCCCCATGACTACAGAATTATCAGGAATTTTCCCCCTGACAGTCGAACCGGCGCCAATGATACAATTGGATCCGATCTCACAATTTGGCAAAAGAATACAATTTATACCTACGAATGTATTTGAGCCTATAATTATTCTCCCGAAAACTGTAATATTCGGATATTTGTCCCGAAAAAGCCAAACAGCACCGTCATGTGTAATTAGTTGTGTTCCGCTCGAAATAACAACATGATCCCCGATTTCGATTAGATAGGGCTCAGTCGAAAACTCCATAGTGAAGATTAGGCAGTTGTTGCCAATTTTGACCCCTTGCCTTTTAAGTTTCTCAATTCTCCATTTGTTTTGGTCAGAGGCATACAGTCTTCGCCAGTATATTGATTCCTTAATTCGGGTAATAACATTTAACATCGGATCTCTACCCCCAGGTATTTAACCTTTAATTACTAATTTGATTGACGAGAAGGGTGACACAATCATTCGTATTAAATATTTTTTTTCAGTATTGGAAAAAATCGGCAGGGAAAAACAAACTATCAAGAAACTTGATATAAAAAATAAATTATAGATTATAGAAATGGGAATGCTATCGGTATTACAGAACAGGGAAGCCGCAAAAATAAAAAATGACGCCAGCAAAACGATACTAATTTTTCTCCAATCGTAATTCAAAAAATATTCTCTTTGTGCGTAATAATAAGTATATAAAAATCGAATGATAAAAGATAGGAGAGTAGCTAAAGCTGCTCCATACATACCCATTGGGGGTATCAGAATAAAACAAAAAACAACCATTATAATTGCAGAAAAGCCAGTCCCAATCGCACGATATTTGGTTTTTCCACTATAAAAAATACCAAAATTACACAATGCGGTCCATGCTTGGACAATATATGCCAGCATGATTAAGGGAACAACATCACTGGCTCGCCAGAATTCCTTGCTTGACATAACGCGGAATAAATCTTTGCTAAACAGACTGATTCCCAACGCAACAAGAATAAGAAGGAAGTTGACATAAAAAAAAACTTTTTTATTGGTTTCAAAAAAACTTTTATCCCTTGCAAGTTCGAATCGTTGTGGGAGCCAAATACTCAGAATGGGTTCCATGATAAGTATCCACAAAACAAACCCCAGCTTGTAACCAAGAGAATAGATGCCGACTTCATCAAGTCCCTGATAAATTCGTAAAAAGTATCGATCTGAAAAAGTTAGTACGAAATCACAGAGGTTTGCGACAACCAACGGTGCACCAAACATAAGCATTCTTTTTGCCAATGCAGGAGAAAATATCGATCCAACGGATCGATACGTAAAAAATACAAGCCATCCGCCAACACAAATTTCCGTTATGAGCGTACTATACAATACACCAACAATTCCCAGATTCGAAAAGACAACCAGGTAAATGTTTAAAGATAGCTGTAAAATTAACTTAAAAACATTTATAATTACAAAATGCACAGGGCTTTGAATTGTTTTAAGAAAAATAAATGGAATTTCTAAGAAGGCTTGAAAGAAGAAACAAAGGCTTATCAACTTTACATGATATGAAAAATTTAGACAACCGAATATAAGAAAAGATATCTGCTCATCAAGAATAAAAATCAACAACGAAGCAAAAAAATACAGCCCGGTTAACAATATAAAAACTGTAGATATAACTAGATTTCTGTCTTTCGCAGCATTAAATTTATAATAAAATCTATAGACAGCACTCGAAAGGCCGACTCCAACAAAAATAGCAACTACATCCATGCTCATTGTGAGCAATTCTAAGACACCGTAATCTCCGGTTGATAGGACTCTTGTATAGATAGGAAGCATAAGAAAGCTAACTATCTTATTCAGAATAGCCCCTACCGCATAAATAGATGCATATATGGCGGTTTTCTTTATGTCACTTGAAGCCATAAAAATTTGACAATCTTTTAAATTTTTTTACAGAATATTAAAATTCTCTTTGCCTCTTGGTCTTAAAATAGCTATTCCAGCCCCAACATCTTGAGATTCAAATGAAAGTCCGTAGTCTTTGGACCATTTTCCAGCTATAAATTTTTCTCCATTTCTGGAAATATCATCTATAATTACGACAAAGTCATCTTTCATATAACTCTTAAAATACGGAAAAGCTGGAAAACGGGCAAAGCTATCTCCTTTTGCTGAAGCTCCTGGCCCATCGATTACTAGCATATCAAATTCTCTATCCTTGATTTTATCCAAACTTATAATATCATACCATTTGCTACCATCCAAAGCGATTCGACAATTCGTCAAAGGAGCATGAATTAACAAATAATTTTCACGAGGTATACCTGAATGTTTTAATCTGTTATCAACAACTTGTAGCCACTCTTTGCTGTGATCAATAGAGCAGATCATACCATTCACGCTTGACATCGCTTTGGCAATATACATCGTAGAAATTCCAGAACCGCACTCAAGTATTGCCCTCCTGTTATTAAATAAAATTTCATTTAAAATAGCGGATATAGCTGACGGCCTCATTGAAGCTTCTGTCCAAGGAATATATTCATCAAAATGAGGAAGTAGAGCAAGAGCCTTTAGATCCTGAAAATGCATTCTAATTAAATCCATATTATTTTGACTCATCATTGAAAAAATACGAACAAGAACACTTTTCATCCATTTTTTCACAGCTTCACGCCTCCATCGCAATGAAATTTAACCAAACGATTCCTCAGCTATCATTTGATCCCGAAATGCTGCCGAATCAATCGTTCGACTTCATAGTGGTTGGTAATATTTTTTGTATCTAACCGCCAATAACTTTTGATTTTGTTTTTTAAATAATCCGATGAATTCATCATAATTTGTATAGGATTACCAAATGCCACTAAACCATCTCCGATTCTTTTAGAAACAACCGCACCCGCTCCTATGATACAATCATTACCAATTGAACTGCCAGGATTCAAAATCGCACCAATGCCTATAAATGAGTTGTCCCCAATGGAGACATCCCCATTGCATCTGCCATCATCAACAAAATCATCACAAAGGTAGTGGTAAGGGCATAAGGATATAATAACGACGTGGGACGTAATTTCGACATGAGAACCTATTCTGACACGAGTTGGATCGCCACAAATTGACATCGAGTATATTTCACAATCAGTGCCGATTTGAACTCCAAGAGATTTTAGTTTATTAATTCTTTTTATTGAATCGGTCTTTTTTGCATTATTTTTTTTAAAATTTGAAAAGTTATAATTCATTAAAGATTTCAGAAATTTATTCATGATATATTTTTCACAATTCTTGCAGGGTTCCCACCCACGACTACATGCGGAGGCACATTTTTGGTCACTACAGAACCTGCTGCCACTACCGAGCCTTGACCAATCCTTACACCTCTTAAAATGATACAATTCATCCCTATCCAAACGTCATCTTCAATTATTATTGGCGCAACGTCCTTTTCAGTCATCTTTCTGTCACGCCAATCAATTGCATGGCTATTATTGTCAAAAATTTTTGTTTCTTCCGCTATCAAGCAATTACTCCCTATTTCAACACGTTGCTCAACACTGATAACAGTCCTGTAATTTACCGATGTGTTCGAGCCAATTTTCAAGATAGGAACATTATATAAATTTGGAACAAGTATCCATGCACCTTTATTCCCAATAAATACATTGTCCCCTATATAAATCTCGCCATTTCCCAGAATGAGAGGAATATCGCCATCGCATCTTACGTTATCGCCAATATTTGAACAGCGGTATCTCAATAATGGTTCACAATAAAATTTATTTTTAAACCAACGCCATAATCCATGCCTGGCTATTCGCTCATGCCACAAAAATGCCCCTAAAAACGATGGGAATGGAAATCTAAGATCGCGTAATATATGGTACACCGTATTCAAAATTGAGAAAAAATGGCCATCTTTCCTTCTTATATTTTCAATAAATTGTAATTTAGGCATAATGCTTCTTAATCTGGATATTTGAATGTTGGATTGGCTCGATATCAAAAACAAAAAATTTCAGATTTTGGAAATCAAAATCTGCTATGTTTGCAATCGACGGGGATCTCAATCAGGGAGACTTTTTCATCTCTTTTCCGCTACTGATGCCTTCCAGATATTCTGCAATATAAGGCAGATAGCTTTCAACCATTCTTTTCATCGAAAAACGACTGATTATTTTTTTTTGGGCATTCTCCCCTAACTCTTTTAAAAGTTTTGGATGGTCGATCAGTTCGATAATTTTTGATACAAATAAAAAACTATTTTTTTTGGTTATAGTAAATCCATCAACGCTGTCAGTTATTATTGCTCTCAAGCCACCGACATCAAAGGCGATAACAGGCAAGCCAGTGGCCATCGCCTCCAGAATGGACATGGGCGTGCCTTCGTGCATGGATGTATTGATATAGAGGTCAAGATCATCATAGAAAGCCTGCATATCATCAACGTGACCCATGAGTTGCACCTGATCCTCCAAACCGTATTGCGCTATCAAAGCCTTCATTTTTTTTTTTTCAGGGCCCTCCCCGGCAATAACAAAACGGACCTGGGTGTTAACCCGGCAGACGTGAGCGGCGATTTCAATAAGGGTGTCGAATCGTTTGACCGGAAACAGACGGCCTGCTGATCCAATGGTAAACATCCGGTCCGCCCCATATCTGTTTGGCTTTTTTCCCTTTGGGGGAAGGCTGATGCCGTTGGAGATAATAGAGATTTTATTATGATTCAACCCCAATGCCCGCCACAAATAGTCCGCCGTATCCATAGACACTGCCACCGTTTTTATAAAAATCCATCGCAAACAAAACCGATTCAGCCCATCAACAATGACTTTTGGCAGGAAAAATTGCGCGATTTCGGATCTGCCGTGCTGGGTGGCGATCAGCCTGGGCCTGCCGCAAAATCCCGCAACAATTGCGGCAAGAATGTTTTCCTTATAGCGATGGGAATGGATAATGTCAGGTTTTATTTTTCTGGCTATGTGAATGGCTTTAGCTACCATGGATATGGTCGAAAGCTTGCGCTCATCAATCAGATAACAGTGGATGCCCAACTGCCGGCATTTCTGCTCCAACCGGCCTTCGTTCATAATGATAAGGTGCAGATCGACATTTCCCGATTGTTTCAGCCCTGATAAGAGCTGATATGCCATGGCTTCCGCACCGGCCCATAAATCACCGGAAATAATATGCATAATTGTTAGTCCGGATCTTTGGGTCACGACTGTCTCATTAATTCCGATTGGCTGGCTCTGTTCTGGAAAAAATGCCTGATTCAACTTCTTTTTCAACAGGCCAATATTGGGGTAGTTCTGCAATGATTTGTTCCGCAAATTTCTTAATATTCAAAAAAGCCTGTTCTACCTGTGCCTTTTGCACCTGCATTGAGACCTGAATAAAAGCCCCGTCATTTCTGTTTTTCGTAATCCGGTTAACAAAACGCTGGATATTCCGTTCAAACCCTGAATCGAGGATTTCAGTCCCAGATGAATGATACCAGTGCAGCATGACATTATATAAATCCCCTTTGCAGGTTGTGGTGTAATTGACTTTATCATAATTATCATTATATAAAACATAAATTTTAACCTTTTCGTCCCTCACAACACCCCATCCTGCACCTGGCTGGCAGGCGTAAGGGTTATGCCCCGTTCGACCGCCTTTAGCCGTACCATAGTATCCGATATAGAGGTCGATAACCTGGCCTTCAGGGGATCGATAATGGCGATAAACGTGCATATCAGCATTAAGTTCATCGTAAACGGATTGGGGGAAAGCATCATTTACCGCTGCATAACTACCAATCTGCATCGGGAGGTTTTCCAAATTTGTCTGGACCACCGATGGGGGTTTCCGCGATGCGAGGGCGGCCATAGCGAGTATGGCCGAGAAAAGGATCAGCATGGTTGTGATAAATGATTTATTTTGCATAAAACAATCTGAGACCTTGAAAAACCAGTTTACACCTTACCAGTAGCAAATAGCTTATCATGGTTTTATTCTGCTCTAACATTGATTCTATCCAAAAAAATAAATTCGACGCATAAGAGCGCGAGACCAAAAACAAAAACGGCTAATCCGGAAAAATTGTGCAAAAATCCACGGGCTACCTTTTCCCCGTAAAAATGGGCAAGTATCCCGGTCCCTGTTACCCGTATTATATTTGCAACTATAGCCAGAGGAATGGCCGATAAAACCAAAATGAAACGGTGCCACCATCCTTTTTTCATTAAATAGGCAAAAAGCACACTGATCATTATAAAGGCTGTCATGGAGCGAAGCCCGGAGCAGGCTTCCGCCACTTCCAGTTGCGTCCGGGCAAAATAAAGCATGTTGCCTTCCTGGAGTACCGGGATGCTTAATGCCTGAATAATGCCATGAGAAATATCAGTGGCAAATAGTTGCAATGGAAATGCTGCCAGACTATAAATGGAAACCGGTACCGGTATCATAAAAATTAGATATAACAAGGGAAAAGCTAAAATATTAAATACAGATGTTCCAAAATTGAAGAGAACAAGCCCAACCAGACTTGAGACGATCATCACCCTTTGGACCACGGTCACTTGTCCCGCCAAGGCCAGCAGGTATAGAGAGAGACTCAGCGCCAGAATGACCGCCCCCCAATAGCAGGTGCTGAGCGGCGCTCTGGAGAGTTGCTCCCTATTGATCCAGACCAAAAAAACCGAAATGAGCGGAACCAGCATGCCATGGGAATTGTTTGAATCATTCAACCAGTTATCCCAAAGGGAGGGGTAGACTGGTAGAAAAGTAATTATCCAAAGAACCAATATAAAACCAGACTTGAGCCAAAAAGAAACAGGTAAACTGATTTGATAGTTTGCAGCCTGGTTCATGATAACCTCAATTTAATCATTGCTACCGTTTGGAAGGCTCCCAATATATGGCACGCTCGCCGCTAAAAAAATTGATCCAGGCCATAAAGATAGCTGTGTTGACAACGAGAAAATAATAAGGAATTTTTAGAATTTTTAAAAGAGGAGACAAATCGTTTCGGGGTTCATACATCAGCCAGAAGCCCGCCAGGAAATAAAATGCGAGTTGAAGGCCGCCTAAAAAGACATAAAACACTGAAATCTTAAAAAGAAAAAAATTGGACAGCAAAGCAGCCATGAGAAAAAAAGGCACAATCCAACGGCAGAGTTTATGGCTAAAGAGCTGCCAGGAGAAAAGCCCATACTGAAATGGATTAAAGAAAGTCAGATTACGCATTAAAACCGATAAACCGCGAACAACCGTTCGCACCTTGCGATTGAATTCCTTCTTCTCATCCGCAATGTTCCGATACCAGCCCAAACTTTGAGGGTCTGAGACCCCTCTTAGCTCAAGTTTCACAGAGTTAAGAAGAGTGTTAAAATCGCTCTGCAGATCCACGGCCCAATTTGCGCAGACTTCCCGGCGGGCGGCAAAAAAGGAGCCGCTCAGTCCAATGAGGGAATAAACCTTTGATTCAAGCCGTCTAAGAAACATCTCATATTTGACATATGCGCCCTCCCCGCTTATTCGGCCCTGTTCATCAATAAATCTGTCTTCACTGCTCACACAGCCTACAGTTGGATCGGCGAAGTTTTCAGCTATTTTTCGCAGTCCTGCGGGTTCTATAATGGTCGCTACATCGCTGAATACGAGTATCTCCCCTGTGGATTGATCGATTGCACACTTTTGAGCAAACTCCTTTCCCCTCCTTTCCGGAGATCGGACCAACTTCAATCTTGGATGGGACCGAATGATCTCTTCTGTTTTGTCAGTCGAGGCGTCAGAGGCAAAAATAATTTCCAATTTATCCTGAGGGTAGTCCAGGACCAGAGAATTGTTAATCTTTTCCAACACCCGCTCCTGCTCGTTGTGCACAGTGATAATCAAGGATAAGGACGGGCAATATGCATCGTCCCGCTTGACCGGCTTCCTGCGGAATAAGGCCATTATAGAGAGAATCGTGGGATAGCCGATATAAGTATAGATAATCCCGACTATTGAAGACCAAAAGATAAATCGCATTCCTTTAATTTCATTCCTTTATATTTTGAAAGCGGGGAACTGAGATCAGAGTTTCTATGTCAACAAAAACAACTGATAAACTTTAAGCTTAAACAGTTCCAAAAAGAGTTCCAATAAACCGGTTTTTTCATTTGAAGCGGTTACCCATACGTCCACATCCAGCATCTTCGTGCAAATTAATCTGGTAAAGCTTTCTATCACACGTCTTGTATGATGCGGTGACGTGATTAGCAACAGGCTTTTCCATGACTTTTCTTCCGCCATCTGGGATACAAATTTTGCCTCGGAATAGGTTCCGAAAAAGCCGGATTTTATTTGGAGCATCTGTATATCTTTCTCAGGGATTCTAAAGTTATCCAAAATCATTAAAGACCACTCATCATTGGTCATGTTCCGTTTCAAAGAGGTATTGTACTCAGTAGTGCCAGGTCTGCTTAGAATAACAATCTCCTTACAGCGGCCCTGGGAATAAAGCGCGCTTAAAATTTTAAATTTTGACCTCAGACTTTCCTGGTCGCCTCCTAATACATAAATTGCGTCAAAAACTTTCTGAACGGGGGGATCACTGGCGCTGGTTAGAAAGCCCAAAAGATTTTTATGGATGGCCGATGAAATCTGAACCTGCTGAAATGCAAGACACAAAACAAAAAATAAAAGAACACCGAGCCCAATCCATTTAATTTTTTTTTTCATTTTCTATGCACTAATTATTTCAAAACATGCCGTGATTATTTAAATATCATATGAATGACCAGATAGATGCAAATCCTGAAGCTTATCCAGATATCTGACAATTCTCTTGCAATCATTTGGGGATACAAACCTGTGCACGGGGAATGTCACAAGGCGGTCAGCGCATTCTTGAGCACCAGGAAATACCTCATCCTTGTGCTCAAATTCAAGTTCTTTAATCTTATTAATTGATTGCGGATAGGTGATCATAATCCCCAGTCCCAACTTTTCACTTAGCTCGAGTAAAGCATTCCTTAGAGATGCGTTTTGAACCAATACAGGAAACCGGAGCAAAGGAAAATTTTCTTCCATTGATTCATTTATGATGGGTAAAGGTTGAAGCCACGGAAATCGCCTTAACACCTTACTCCAATAAAGAGCATTTCGTTTGCGTTGGGCCTGAAATACAGTTATCCGTTTGCGCCAATTGCGTGCCAGACCTGCCTGAAATGGCGAAAAATGCTTCACAGGAAATTGAGCATCATAAAAGGTTTCACCCAGCTTCAGTCCCGGCATCAATTTAGGCAGCCAGAAAAGAGACGGATTTGTCAAAAATGACAGTGCAAAGGCATATGCCATAAGTTTTGCATTGCTCGGAAATGACTGCCCAGCATTTTCTTGAATGCCGTTTTCGATGTTTTCAGCTATCTTCTTTGAATTCGTTATAATTATCCCGCCATTCACAGTGGAAAAAGCCTTGCCCCGGCCGAGGCTGAAAAAACCAATATCGCCAATAGTTCCGAGATGATGATGATTGGCAACTCCGCCCATGGCTTGAGCGGCGTCTTCAATGACTGTTATATTAGGATCAGCCAATACGCTGATTACCCTTTCGATATTCGCTGGCAATCCAAAAAGATGGGGGCAGACAATGGCTAAAAGTTTATTTTTCGTTTGAGTAATTTTTTGAAGCTCGAAAAAATTAAAATCTAAAGTCTCAGGGGCCACATCACACAAACGAACTTTCAAACCGGCTCGAACAACGGCTGAAGGCACGGAATAACACGTAAAGGCCGGAATTATGACCTCATTGCGATCCGGGACGATTTGTTTTAACCCTTGAAGAATACTGAATAGAGCGGCTTTGCCTGAGGACAGCAAAAAACAATGCTTGACCTGAAAATACGCTTTCAACTCTGACCTGAAGCGGTCGATCGCAACCTGTCCTTGAAGCAGTGCTTTAACACCCTGTAATATATCATATTTATATATTGGTGCGGCTGCGGGAGGCAGTGTACGTCCTATGCGCATTAAAAAAAGCCTTAAAGAGAAATGTACTTTCTGATCCTGCTGCCAAGAAAAGTCGCCACCGGTAATGGAATTTTTTGGATAACCTTCTCAGCCATGGCTCTGGTGTGGCTATTCGAATTTGAAATCGTCACTAAATGTGATGCGTGAACCCCGTCTTTTTTTACTTTCCACCGCTCCCAGTGGAGAGGCTGAGGTTTGGCGCCCCATTGCGCTTTAAACTTGTAAGTTCCCTCTCCTGGAGTGGATCGGCCAAAATCAAAATAACGATATCCATTATCTGCGGCGAATTCCAGAAAGGACCAATACAAGAGCATGTTCGGATTAAACCGGTTAAACCTCTGCAAAGAGGAAGCCCAGGGGATAGACACCACATTCCTGTGGCAAAGAATAATCCCACCGGCGGCTGGAGTTTTGTCCGGCATGAAAACAACGCCGCATTTTGCTCTTTCGCCATAATAATTGAGAACATTGGATAACCAGTTTCGACTGTGTACGGGCGATCCCAGAGATCGCATATTCTCAGTAAACACAGAATAAAAATGGTCCAAAAGCGCTATCCCGCCAATCTCGAAAATCAACCCGTCCCGTTCAGGCTTTTTAACCTGGCTTCGAACTTTGGACTTGAGAGAAGCCAGAAGCAATTGGGAACTGCCCGGCAATTCAAGTAACATTCTGACTTTTCCAGAACTCGGTGCTTCAGGATCAAGATATTTATAAACATTTATTTTGTCATTGGGATTTTCTGTATCTTCTATCCCAAATACGTGTGATGGATATCGGATCTCTATTTTATGAATTTTACATCCGCGTGCGTATTGACAGGCATAATTGAAAAGAGATTCCGCGATTTCAGGGTTATCCGAAACAATTCCGCCGACATCGCAATATGGCAATGAGACAAGTATGCCTTTGCAAAATGGCGGATGAATATGGACCATTGGCAAAACACCGTAAATTCGACCTTCTTGTTCCGCTAAAAAATAAGGGCACTCGAATCCATAGGAATTTTCCACCGCCTGTTTCCATGAAAAAAAATGATAGGCAAGACCGTCCTGTTTCAAGGCAATATAGTCATCCCAGCGGGATGCATCGTCATCTCTTGCTTTGCGCACTTGTATAGTGTTTAGGCGCATTTAAAAAAAGCCATAAGCCACAATATTAATTTAAAACCGTGTAAGATGCAAAAAACATCCCCCACCGCCGCCACCGCCTTTATCGTTATTGCCGTTGCCATCATTGTCATTATTGGGGCTATCATCTTGCTCCTCGGGGACATCGTAAAATATCACTTCAGAGAGAACGCTTTCATTGCCTTTGTTATCCGTACTTTTTGCTGCGAATCCATAGGTTTGTCCGGATGTAAGGTTAAAAATATCGCAAGATGTTTTATCTGGAGAATTGATGTTTTCTTTTGGGACGGATTTGAAATCGGTCTCTGCCAGCCCGTAAAATACTTTATATCCGCTAACCCTGGCGTCATTGGGTCTTTCCCACGTCAAAACCACATCTTCTGAATGGACCGATGATCCACAAAGCAATGTGAAAAACAAAATGATGATAAAAAAATTTCGTCTTGAGTGAAGCATAAAAAATTTTCTTATGTGTGTAACCTGCCAATTAAATATAAAGATTGCGTTATCAGAAAAGCATCTTACACTTTGGCCCCGTTATTTGGCAGAGGGATAAAATCAAAATCGTTTAACAACCGTTCAAAACGTCCCAAGGTTTTATCCAGATTATTGTAATGCCGAAATTTGGACAAACGCTTTGCCTTATTAAATTTTGGCTGCTCACTGTCGATTTCCCATGGGTGTAAATAAAATACAAAGGGCTGTTTTTCCCGCTTATTTATTCTTTTAAGTGCGAATTTCGTGAACCAGTAAGGAAAAAGCCTGAAATATCCTCCGCCCGCGACCGGAATCTTTTGGCCGAAGAAAATAGCTGTAGATATCGGAAATTCAACAATATTTTGTTTGAGCAGCTTATAGCGAAAACGCGGGGAATCCGGTATCCCATAGATATCGTGCCGGATGGGGAAAATGCTCGAATCCGTGGTAAAGCCCATTTCCTGAAGAATATCCAGTGCCCATAATGATTTTTTAGTGATAGAATAGCTTGGCGCCCGGTAGGCTGTAATCTTTTTGTTGCAAATGCTTTCCAGAATTGTCTTGGCCTTTAAAGTATCTTCTCTGAATGCTTCAGGAGTGAGGTCATAGATATTTTGGTGCCAGTAGCTGTGACATCCGATATCGTGACCATCGTGCATGATGGCACGGACAACCTCCGGGTGTTTTTCCGCGATCCATCCCACGATAAAAAAAGTTGCCTTTGTGTCATATTTCTTCAGCAATTGGAGAATGGGTTGAACATTGACGCCGACCCGCTGTTCCATCCCTTCCCAATCCCTTGGGAAAACGATATCCGCAAAGGCAGCGACCTGGAAATAATCCTCAACATCTATGGTCAGGTAATTCTGCACCTTTTAAGGCCTGCCTTTTTATTTTTCCGGATGAAGTTTTCGGCAGTTCAGCAACAAATTCAATTTTTTTTGGAAGCTTATAAGCTGCTAAATTTTTTTTACAATATAAAAAAATATCATTTTTTTCAATACTAAACCCATCCAGCATAACAAAAAGATGAATGGCTTCTCCCAGCAGATCATCTTCAATTCCAACCGCAGCGCATTCGGCTACTCCGGGCATTTGTAAAACAATGTTTTCGATCTCCACGGGACTGATTCGGTTGGCGCCACTTTTAATAATATCTTTTTTACGGTCGATGATATAAATAAACCCATCCTCGTCAACACGCGCAAGATCCCCCGTAAAAAGCCACCCGTCTTTCAGGGCTAAAGCTGTCTCATCCGGCGCATTCCAGTATCCCAGCATGATATTTTTACCTTTAGCGCAAATTTCACCGATTTCTCCCGGTGCAACCTGATTTCCCGCTTTATTGATAACAACCAGTTCCACTCCTGGGATTGATTTGCCGATAGAACCTTTTCTTTCTTTTAAATGTTGGGGATCCAGATAGGTCAAGCGTGCGGAAGCTTCCGTCTGGCCATACATAACATAAAATTGAACGTCAGGAATAATTTTTAAAAAATCCTCAATCATTATTGGAGACATTGCGCCCCCAGCCTGGGTTATGTACCGAAGTTTCGGGAAACGATATTTTTTTATTGAAGATTTATTCATGAGAATGGCAAAGGATGACGGCACGCCTGCAAAGCCGGTAACCTCCTCCGCAATCATATCATCCAGCACCAAATTGGGATAAAGAAATCGATTGTTGATAACCAGGGTTCCGCCTGTTTTAATATGAGTCGTCAGCAAAGAATTTCCATAGGAATAGAAAAACGGCAAAACAACCATTACTTTATCATTCTCCATCAGATGCAAATACGTAATGATGGAATCGGCATTGGCGGATAAGTTCAAATGAGAAAGCATCACCCCTTTAGGTTTCCCTGTCGTTCCAGATGTATAAATGATCATAGCGAGATCGTTTTCATTGCAGTCCGGAAAATCACAAACGTTGTCCTGAACAATGATGCTTTTTTTATCGATTAGCAGTAATATGGTATCACTGTTTTCTGGGGTCACAATCTTTTTAATTACCGTATAATTTTTATCATCCGTTATAATGGCCCTTGGCATACAATCTCTATAGGCGCTCAGAAATTCGCGGGGAACAAGTTTAGGATCCAGCGCCACTGTCACAGCACCGGTTTTTAATATCGCAAAATAGGCGATTAAATATTCAATGCTGTTAGTCAAAAACAGAATGACTCTGTCCCCTTTTCGAACCCCTTCTTTTAAAAGGGCGGCGGCAAACGCATCTGATAAATTATTGAGTTCGCCATAACTGATACGATTATTGTCATGAACCACAGCAATTTTGTTTGGGTTTGCCTTTGCCGAGTTTGTCAAAAATTCATGGACAAGCATTATAACATCTCAGTTTAATATATTATTATTTATTTTTGCCTGTAATATTCGATTGGTCGCCTCGACCTTCGATGACATCAACGATTTTCTGACAAAAAAAGGGGGCTATTTTTTCTGAAAAGTACTCGTTTGGATGGGAATCTTCCGGGCCTTTGGCATATTCATCCTTAAGATATAATCCGCCTTCCGTCTCAAGTTCATAAAAATCCCAAAGATAAATATTGTCCCCTTTTTGATCCCATTGATTTCTAACCCAATTATAAAAGGCTTTTGCCCTCATGGCCATGTCTGGGGTAGTCTTTTTGGCGGTTAAAGCCGGTATCGTCCATAAGATAAATTTTGTTTCAGGGAACTGCAGCATTTTTTCTTTCAAAGCGTTATATTGAGCCATATAATTTTCTAAACTTTTCACGTCGGATGTCACATCGGATTTACCCGTATCATCGAGAATTTTGCCAACCGGGTAGCAGTGTTTCCAGATTACGATATCATATTGTTTCGATATCATTTCCAGGGTCGGCTCTTCCCGATAAGGTTTTTCTCCGGCATGATTCACCCAGATATTCCAATAATCAAATGGGTAATTATTCCATCCATAAGGACTTTGCTTGGGAAAATTCTGTTCCACAATTGAATAATTCACATTGTTTTTGGCGTTATAGATTGCAAACCACTCCTTAACACCCTTCTCCCAAATATTTCTACCGGTGCTGTGATGCAGAAACAAAATTTTAACATCGCTTGCTGGGTCTGCTTGTTTTAGGACAGGGCCGGAATTCTCTTTTTTTGCGAACCATTTTGAAAACATGGTTTTACTCCCCATCGCAATTAAAACAAGTAAAAACAATGTGATAATAGCAATAGCAATTTTAAAATTAATTTTCATTCACCATCCCCAGTTATTTTATGGGCTTTCATGGTTTATTTTTTTAAAAATAGCCTGAAGAATCATGGACAAATTTTTTCCGATTTGAATAATTTGATATATCAATGCCCTGATGAATTCAGCCAGTCTGAAAATCATCAGGGCATTATTTTTTAAAGCCGCCTAAACTTATATATCAAGATAAAAAACCCGTTCAGTATTTTGTAACTGAACGGGTTTGCCCACAAATAGCTTGCAGGATTAATTATTGAGCTTTAATTTGCGGCGGGTAACAGTAGCCAGACTGATAAGCCCAGCTCCCAAAAGGAATATGGTCGCGCATTCCGGCACCGGTGCTGTGGTGCCTGCGCCGCCGTCCGGAACAGTGCCCTCCGCTGTTAATAGAGCCGAATCAAAATAAAAATCACCCCAGAGGGCTGCTAATGTGGCATTCACTATGCCGTATTTATTTAAGGTTACCAGCGATGACATCTCAAAAGTTATATCTCCAGTATCCACTTCCCAAATAAAGTGATTCGAGCCGATATTAAGGTAAGCGGCTTCTTGGAAATACCATTTACGATCACTATCGCCATCATCTGAAAGGCTCAATTGAATTGATGCTGACGTAATGTCCTGATGTTCAGGGTCAAAGCCGTCAAGCCCATCGGTAATGTCGAATGTCCAGGAAACAACATCAAACATTTTCATATTTCGATTCGCATCAAAAAAATCTGTATAAGGAATGGCATATACAGAGCCGGCAGTACTCAAGATCAATAAAAACAAACTCGCCAACATCAAAAATTTTTTCATTTTTCTGCCCTCCCCTATAAACTTTATGTGGAATAACATAATTTTAAAAACAAAAGAACAAACCAATACGCCTTCCTGTTCCGGCTGTTTTACAGCAGCCATGAAAAGACCTATGGCATTAATACTTGCAATTTGCGCACCAACTTTTAATTTCAAACATTAAGATTCAATTTTTCAACTGAAAAATTTTATAACATATTGAAAATTCTGTTATCTAATTATAAACAAGATTTTCTTTTTGGTAAAAGCAGGTAAATACTTTGAAATTGCTATTAATTATATTAATATAATATTAATTCTATGGGTTATATTCAGTTTAGACGATTAATATCCGGTGCTTTAGATATCAAATTTTTCCGGAAAACGGGAATTCTTTCAAAAAGCCATCGCACTATGCGTTATACAGGGAGGGGAATTATGGGAAACTAATAGCTGCCTTGGCAAGTGTACAATTTTTATCGATTCCGCAAGGGAATATGAACATAACATTCTATAATTATAGTTAAAAAAATCTTCAAAAAATTAAATTCCGGAAAAACGGAAATTTTGTTCGATTTTCCGTAAAAAAATCTATTGTGCCCTGCCCCTTCCTTCAATCGCGATGGAAAGCGTCTCCCGGCTGCTATTGTCTTTAAATAAGAGACCAGCCTCAATGGAATGAGGGGGGTTTTCAAAGCTTTTCTGCCAGCAGAGTTGAGCAATCTTATGAAGTTGAGGGATTAAAAAATCATGATCAAAATTAAAAACCAACAACGTATCCGGGGGAATTTTTTTGTTTGAAACTATGCGCATGCCACCCTGGCTATAATCAACAGTCAATGCCATCGCTCTAAAATCTCCAACGATATTTCCCTCTGAGTCACAGGAACGGACCAGCGCTTTGCGGTGTTCTGGAATTCGTTTGTAACGTCGCCTGTCACCATATTCATCCGCCCTTGGGGCAAAATCATCTTTTTCATTTGGGTGATGGCGTTGATACTGATCGCATTTTTTGTATTGAGAGGTCACGCAATAGGTCTTAACGATTTTTTTAGGCGGGAGATAAAACCCGTTGGAGTAAAGACGGCAGGTTTTCATTTCAGCCAGAAAATAAGGGCAGCCTGTTGAGGCCTTGCTTTGTTTTTCATTCATAATATTAAGCCAGCTTGCATCCAAACGATCAGTCCTTCGATATGATTTATTTGATGATGCCAAAAATGAAAATCAATTCTATGCATATTTCAGGTTCATGCATATTTCAGGCCAGATTATATTCCTCCTTTCCATTTCTTGGGATTTATCCCACATTGTTTCATTTTTTCATAAAAAGTCGTTTTTGACAGGCCAAGGAGCCTGGCCGCTGCATCTGCTTTGCCTTCGCATTTATTGAGCGTGCCCGAAATTAATTCGGCTTCAACAAGAGAAAGGCTCTCTTTTAACGGACGATTAAGATATTGTTGAAAGGATGAGGTATTATCGCTTTGTTCCGGGACTGGTTTTTCCTGTAAAAACCCAAGCGTCATGGGAGAAACCATGCCATTTGTAGAAAGCAGGACGGCGCGCTGTATAACGTTTTCAAGTTCCCTTACATTTCCCGGCCAATCATATTCCAACAGTTTTTCCACGACACTGTTCGGCAGATAATTGACTTCCTTGTTGAATTGTTCTCTATATTTCACGAGAAAGTTTATGGCAAGCGGCACTATGTCTTCTTTTCTCTCGCGCAACGGAACAATGCTCAAATTGATGACATTGAGCCGGTAATAAAGATCCGCCCGAAAAGTTTTCACTTTCATCGCCTGGCCCAGGTCGGCATTTGTTGCGGCTATAATTCTAACGTCAACGGAAACCGGTTTATTGGAACCCAATCTGAACACTTCTCCGTCTTGAAGGACTCGTAAAAGAGAAGCCTGCATTTTGGGGCTGATATCACCGATTTCATCAAGAAAAAGAGTTCCCCCATCTACTTCTTCAAATTTCCCCTTGCGGCTTGTTGCGGCACCGGTAAACGCACCCTTCTCGTAACCAAAGAGATCGCTTTCGAGCAATGTTTCCGCTATCGCGGCACAGTTGAATTTCAGATAGGGCTTGTCCGATCGGCTGCTGTGCCGGTGGATCAAGTCAGCCACAAGTTCCTTCCCCGTTCCGGATTCACCAGTAATCAGGATGGTTGCATCAGAAGCGGCTACCTGATGAATCTTTTCCCGTAGGGCGCGAATCGGTTTACTTTCACCGATCATTTTTTCCCTGCCGACAAACCTGTCGGCTTCTTTTTTAAGATAATTCACCTCTTGATATAGTTGTTGGCGCTCTGCTTCATTTTCCTTTAACGTGGCAATTTTTTCCTTGAGAATTTTTTCAATATTTTTGCTGTGTTCTTCCAGTTCCATTGCGTAACGTTTTTTTTCCGTGATATCCCGCATGATCAACAAGGTAAGATTGTCAAGGCGATATCCTCTAAAAGGAACATAGCAGCATTCCACAAAAATTTTGCTGTTTAGCTTTCTTTCAAACATTTGGCCATAATGCTGCTCCGGATCCTGGTGTTTGAAAGGACACACCTCAATCTCGCACGGGGTTTCAATGTTTGCTATAATCTTGTGGCATTTGAGGCCTTGCTGATTTCCAAGTTTAGCAACGGCTGATGCATTCATGTGCTCAATCGAATAATCATCTTTTATAATTAAAACCATGTCTGGAAAGACATCCAGAAGAACCTTATTGTTATAAACCAGTCTGGAGATTTCTTGTTTCGAGCTTTTTAGCGCTGTCTGCATGGGCATCCCTTGCCAGTTGCTGGGTTTAACAGTTTAAAAAATCCCTTGCATCCGATCTGATAGGCCAATGCGAAATTATCGGAAGGGTTAATCTAACGAGAACCTTTCTGGAACAATACCACTTTTATGGTACGAAAAATAGTCAATATATCCATGGCAATGGATATATTTTTTATATAATATAGATCATATTCCAACTTATGCAGCGCATCTTCAACGGAAGCCCCGTAAGGGTAGTAAATTTGAGCCCAGCCGGTGATCCCTGGCTTTACAACATGCCGGCTGTTATAAAAAGGTATCTGTCTTTCCAGATTTTTTACAAAAACAGGCCGTTCAGGCCTTGGACCGACAAAACTCATATCCCCGTTAAGCACATTAAGCAACTGGGGAAGCTCGTCAATCCGTGTTTTTCGAATAAACCGGCCAAACTTCGTTACCCGATTATCATCCGGTGACGCCCAGACGGGTCCATTTTTTTCCGCATCCGCTTTCATTGAACGAAATTTAATAATATGAAAAATTTTTCCGTTTTCGCCGACTCGCTCCTGACGGTAAAAAACCCCGCCTGGCGATCCGATCTTGATAATCATAGCGCTGGCCACAAAAATCGGTAATGAAATCAGAAGCACAGTCAATGCGGCCCCTATATCAATAGCTCGCTTCAGCGTTCTCTTCATCCGCCCCACATAAAAGCCTTCAGAAAATACCAACCAGGACGGACTAACCCTTTTCACCGGCACAGTTCCCGTAATCTCCTCAAAAAATCGAGCTGCACCTAAAATTTCTACCCCAAGAAATTTATACGGTATCAATTCATATAAAGGGAAGCCGCGTTTTTCATCTAATGCCACCACGATCTTTCCGATCGCCTGTCGCTCACAGAGTTCCTTCAACCCCTTAATTTCTGGGAAAACAGGAACGCCCAACGGCACAATTGGTGATGACGAGTTCCCGACAAACGCAACGATTTTGAATCCTGAATCCCCTTTTCTTTCGATAGCGTCAACAATTTCAGCAGCAAATTTGCCCGTACCAATCATTGCAATAGTCTGAACGAACATTCGTCTTTCAAGAATTTTAAAATATAAAAACCGCCATAAAAAAACCGCCAGACCAGCAGCAAACAACATACACCAAAAAATTTTGGTGGAAATTACCAGAAACGGAAATAAAAAATAAATAAATGCGATTAATATACAGGCAAAGCCGAAAGTCTGAAGCACCTTCAGCATATGATCAGGAATCGTCGGTATGATCTTTAGGTCATACAGATCAAAATAATAAAAACATACCTGGAAGATAAAAGTGATAATCAGTGTTCGAAAAATATAAAAAGAGAATAATGCTTGAAATCCCGACAAGCCCATCCAACAAAGCAAAACACTGCTTATAGTAAAAAAGAGCAATACCCCTTCACCTATTACAAACAGGAGATTTCGCCAAGGGTAATATTTTTTAAATATATGCGGCATCGTCAGGGAAAACAGTAAAGACTATGGTCCTTGATTGGATCAGTAATAATAGCCATACCCGTATTTCGTTTTGTAATCCATGGGGGCCTTAATTGCATTTTCAGGATATGCATTATAAACAAGGCCTAAAATATTTTCAGATCCTATGGTATCCACAAGTGTTTTTACATCGTCCTTTTTAGCAACGCCATGACGGACCACAAGAATCACCCCGTCAAGATGTTTTGCCAAAATACCGGTTTCTGAAGCGACAATATTGGGGGGGCTGTCAAAAAGAATGATACGGTCCTGATAGCGCTCGGCAACTTCGCTGATGAAGGTTGTCATTCGACTGGAGCTTAACAATTCTGAAGGATTCAACGGCGGTTTTCCGCTGGGAAGAATTGATAGCTTCGGTTGGCCTGTTTTTCTGATGAGGAGTGAAAGGTCAACCTCATCCTGCAAATAATCAACCAGGCCGGTTTCATTTGTCAGTCCGAAGAGTTGGGCAAGCGTCGGGCGACGCAAGTCACAGTCAACCATTAGTGCGCGGTGTTCCAAATCTTGAGCAAGTGCCATGCCCAAGTTGGCGCAAACAAACCCTTTGCCTTCATTCGGCATGACGCTTGTAACTAAAATCGTTTTGGGCGGTTTGCCCGAGGATGGGTAAAGGATGGGAGCCCGAAGGTTTCGAAATTGTTCGAAAAATGGGAAATGCGGATTCGTTGAAAGCCGAAGCTTCGGATCCCAGCTTTCGTCAGTGGAAAATTCCGTAATATTGGAATCTGTTACATCTGAATCGTTTCTGAATTTTTCAAAAGCCCTCGTCAATTTTCCCATACAACCTCGCTGTCCGCCGGATATGGCGCATGCCATTTCAAAGGATAATTAATCCTTTGTATTTTAAGGAGATCGTGACCCCGATAAGAGCGATCAACCAGGCGGCAAAAAAACAATTCCATAACCTATCTGTTATCTTTTTATGCCTTTTTTCCTTTTCCGTGACGAGCAACGGCAAGGCACAGGTTACCGGGAGATTCAGGAAAGCCTCGATTTCTTTTTTGTCTTTAAAGGAGGTATCAAAAAACTCAAGCCCCAGAATCAGACCGGCGCCCGCCGCGAGCCCAATGACGATGGATGACAGAAATATTTGCCCAAAGGTCCCTTTTATGGGAGTTATCGGCAAATAGGCAGGATCAATAATTTTAAACTGACTTCCCTTCTGATGCTTCTCCAGGCTTTCGGCGGCTTCGGCAGCCAGGCTCTGGGCAAGCAAGGTGTCATGATACCTCTTAAGCTCATCGTAATCCCTTGTCAGCGCCGACCATTCCGCTTCATGAATAGGCGCCGCCTCAATCCATTGCTGAGATATTTTGATTTGGTTGAGAATATTTCCGCTTTCTTTTCTCAGGGAGCCCAGATCAATATCTATCTCCTTTAATTGGAGAGACAGCTCCTCTCCCCTTGAAGGAGAGACCCTTGACCCATCCACCGCACCTGTCCTGCCTGAAACTTTCAGTTTTTCCAGTTGTGTTTCAATTTGCTTGATTTGCTTTTCGATACGTTTCACATTTGGGTGTTCCGGAGTATATCTCGACAGCAGTTCATGACGCGTGTTCCGGGCGGTTTCAAGCTCAGTCAAAAGCCCGCCACCGCCTGTTTCATTTTCTGTAGACGCAACGGCTGAAGCCGCTTGCAAATTTCTATGAATCGCAAGTTGTTCTGAAACAAGCAGTCGGGTTTGCTCGCGATCATGAATATTGGATTGTATTGCCTGGAACTGTTCCTGCAATGCATTCAAACGGTCCATATTGACAGGTCGCTGATCGGGCATCTCATTATAAAATTTCAGCTTGTAATCCCGCATTTGAGATTCTTTGTTATGAAGGGTTTCCTTGGACATTCGAAGTTCGTCCTGGATATATTTAGCTGTTTCTTCAGCCCGCTCTTCCCTGACTCTCAAATTTTCTTCAATGAATTTTGCCGCAAGCTCATTGGTCACCTTCATGACAATTTGGGGATCCGTACCCTTGAAAAAAACACTGAAAACATTGCCCCTCTCCGTCCCCATCTCAACATTAATATCTTTATTGCGCACCAGCTCGATAACATCGTCGATGGGAAATTTTTTTTGCATTTCAGGGTATAAATTAAAATTTTTGATAATCTTTTCAAGATTTGACCTGCTCAGCACCTGCTGCGTCACCGTATTGACCATCTCTCTTATCTGCAGTCCTTCATCCGGAGAGAGCCTGGTCGGATTAATCTGTTGCTCTTTAAATATTATAGAAGCGCTGGATTGATAAATTTTGGGAATTTTTAAGTAAAAAGCGTATCCGACAGTGACTGCCAATAGGAGACACAAAATAATAATTTTGTAGCGGCTGACAAAAAGATTCGCGTATTTGATCAAAAGATCAATTTGAGACTGTTGAGCATTCATTTTTGTTTCAATATGCTTATCATTTAAAAATCAAAGATATAAAGACGTTTTATTTAACAAGAAATAACTAACTCGGCCATTGTTTCATTGGCTTTTCTTCTGTTATTTGAGCGGCGGACTTCGGAAATCGAACATCCCTTTTTTCTGCGATCATTGCCTCCGTGCCGGCCGTCAACGACAATACCAACATCATCCTGACCTTTAAAAACCCGTTGAAAGTCATCTATCAGATAGTCATAAGATCTTTTGATAAAATGAATTGAAGTTATCCATTGATATCCTCCTGCTTTAAACGGAATTTATATTCTATTTTATATTTGAAAATAATGGGAATGTCAATGAGACTAAAATCAGTATCACAAGCCCTCTATTGCGAAAACCAGCCGCAAAAAGTCGCCGGGGAAAAAATCACGGCCTACGACAATGTAGAGTCGGCTGACCGAAACCCGTAATGGGGATGCCGGGTGAGATGTATGAAAAGGTAAAAGCCAATGCCTCCATCGACTGGACCATCAAAGAAAGCATGTCAGGCTCCAAGCGCCGCCAGATACAATTCCAGATCCGGCTTTGAAAACAGCACAAACCAGACCGTCATGCCCTGTCCCTGGTCTTTTAAAAATTCCGCCGAGGTATTCACGGCAATTTTACAGGCTTTTTCCTTGGGATATCCATACACTCCGCAACTGATGGCCGGAAAAGCAATGGAGGAAAGGCCGTGCTGTTTTGCAGTGGCAAGGCTGTTTCGGTAACAGGCGGCAAGCAGTTCGGGATCTTCGGGTTTTCCGCTGTAAATCGGACCCACCGTGTGTATGACATGGCGAGCGGGCAAATTATAGCCTTTGGTGATTTTCGCTTCCCCGGTGCGGCAGCCGCCCAATGTCCAGCATTCTTTAAGAAGCTCCGGCCCGGCGGCCCGGTGAATGGCCCCGTCCACGCCGCCGCCGCCCAGCAGGGTTGAGTTGGCGGCATTGACAATGGCATCCACATCCAGTTCGGTGATATCGCCGCAAA